>JMBX01000407.1_pt1 | contig 11028 bp, 15 predicted proteins | sample 616521 | NCBI WGS metagenome assembly JMBX01 (sample SAMN02727906, study PRJNA239997) | anaerobic digester metagenome | biome: anaerobic digester; isolation source: mesophilic anaerobic digester inoculated with municipal waste water sludge... | place: Germany: Bielefeld University, CeBiTec ...
TGCCTGACTTAAGGATGAAATCGGAAGCTTTATTAGGTATAATCAAAGTATCGAAATTGCATTCAAGGAGACAAAATGATTGTTACCACCAAAAAAAACTATTCGAACATGCCTATGGAAAATATGCCATAGGTGCATATAACATCAATAACCTTGAACAAATTGAAGGTTTGTTCAGGGGTAATCTGCAATCGCAGGCACCTTTTATCATTCAAATCAGCAAGGGCGCGCGCTCTTACACCAACAAAACATTCCTGGAAGGACTCATCCGCGCAGCTGATGAAATTTACCCTGAAGCCATTTTGCTGTCCATCTTGACCATGGCGACGGGCAAACTTGCTATGACTGTATTGATTCGGGTTTTTACAGCTCGGTGATGATTGACGGTTCTTCCTTGCCCTATGAAGAAAACGTTGCTGTAACACGTCGTGTGGTTGAAGCCGCGCATGCCAAGGGTATTGTGGTTGAGGCTGAACTGGGTATGTTGGGTGGCGTTGAGGAACATGTCAAAGTTGATGAAGCTGACGCCAAATTAACTGACCCTGACCAAGCCAAGGATTTTGTTGAACGTACAGGTTGCGACTCACTGGCTGTCGCGATTGGCACAAGCCATGGCGCGTTTAAGTTCACCGGCTCACAAAGTCTGCACTTTAATGTTCTGGCGGATATCCAAAAGAACCTGCCTGGTTTTCCGCTGGTAATGCACGGTTCTAGCTCCGTGCCTGAAGAAGAAGTGGCGCGCATCAATGCTGCCGGTGGTCATATCGCTGGTGCCAAAGGCGTGGATGCCACGCAGTTTAAAGCCGCGTCAGAACTTGGCGTAGTGAAAATCAACATCGATACCGATGGACGCCTGGTGTGGACACGCGTGCACCGTGAGTTCTTCCGCGACAAACCCGAAAAGTTTGACTTGCGCGACCCCCCCGGTAAGATCTTCATGTCTGAATACGCCAACTTTATCGCAGCCAAAAACGAACTTTTGGGCAGCGCCGGCAAGTTAGAAGAAGTACGAAAATTTCTTGGGGGGGCCTAAATGCGACCTGTTGAAATTCGACCAAACATTTACTGGGTAGGCGTTAACGACCGTACCACAGACCTTTTTGAAGGACTTTGGCCGGTTTCGGATCAGGGTGTGTCGTATAACAGCTATCTGATTAAAGATGAAAAAAAACCGCGCTGATTGACCTTTCGAAAGAAAGCTTTACTGACGACTTTGTTGAACAGGTATCAAAGCTCATTGATATCAGCAAATTAGATTACAGCATCGTCAACCATATGGAACCTGACCACAGTGGCGCGCTTTTGCGCATTCGCCAGCTTGCCCCCTAACGCAAGATTTGTGGGTATGGGCAAGGCTATCTCGATGATGAAGGATTTCTATGGTGTTGATGATAATGTGATGGTTGTCAAACACGAAGACACCCTTAGCCTGGGCAAATTCACTTTGCGTTTCCTTTTCACGCCGATGGTACACTGGCCTGAAACGATGATTACCTACCTGGAAGAAGAAGAAATCATGTTTAGCTGTGATGCCTTTGGTTCCTATGGCAGTTTAGACGGTGTTCTTTTTGACGATGAAGCCAAAGATCAACTGCCTTTCTACGAAAAGGAAGCCTTAAGGTATTACACCAACATCGTTGCCGCGTTTAGCCGCAATACCTTGATGGCGATTGATAAAGCTGCGGTATATCCGTTCAAGATTATCGCGCCATCACATGGTCTGATTTGGCGCAAAGATCCCATGCGTATTGTGTCGCTTTATCAGCAATGGGCAAAGTACGCTACCGAACAAACTGAACCGGGCGTTACCGTGCTGTTTGGCACCATGTATCGCAACACGGAACGCGCGATGGAAGCTTGCTTGCAAACCATCACGAACGAGGGCGTGCCTGTGGAAGTCTTTAACGTGAGCACGGTTCATCCGAGCTTTATCTTGCCGTCTTTGTGGACGAAAAAAAAGGTGTGCTTATTGCTTGTCCGACCTATGAACGCGCGATGTTCCCTGCCATGGTTCACGCCCTGGATATCGCTGAAATCAAGAGCGTAAAAAAAACAAGGTGGCGGGCTATTTTGGCAGCTATGCCTGGTCGGGTGGCGCGCAACCAGTATTTGAAAGCTACGCAGAAAAATTGAACTGGGAGATTGCCGGGGCATTGGAATTTGTCGGCTGTGCCAAGCCTGATGACATCCAAACGATCCAGCAAATCGCTCAACAAGTTGCAAGAAAATCAAAAGAGGGCTAAAGCCACAGTGTTTAGCTAAGCAAAAGCCCTGAACTTTCAGGGCTTTTTTTCGTAATCAGGCTTAGATAAGGTATAATCTACAAGCCATATAAGGAGAGAATTATGACAGACGAAACGCCAAGAAGAACAAATTTTATCACTGATATCATTGATGAACATAACCGCACCGGTCGCTTTGGTGGCAGGGTGCATACCCGTTTCCCTCCGGAACCAAACGGCTATTTACATATCGGCCATGCCAAAGCTTTAGTGCTTGATTTGGCATCGCTGAAGATTATGGCGGTATCACGAACTTACGCTATGATGACACGAATCCCGTCAAAGAAGACGTCGAATACGTTGACGCTATTAAGGAAGATATTCGCTGGCTGGGCTTTGATTGGGGGGGCGACAGGGAGTATTACGCTTCAGATTACTTTGAGCAACTCTATGAGATGGCTATCAAACTGATCAAAAGGGCAAAGCCTATGTTGATGAACTTAGCCCCCCGAAGAAACCCGCGAATATCGTGGAACGCTGACTGAACCCGGCAAAACAGTCCCTGGCGTGACCGACCTATCGAAGAAAGCTGGATCTCTTCCAGCGTATGCGTGCTGGCGAGTTTAAGGATGGCGAGTTGACCCTGCGCGCCAAGATTGATATGGCGTCGCCTAATATGAATATGCGCGACCCCCCCGTGATGTACCGTATATTGCATGCCCATCATCATCGCACGGGTGACGAATGGTGTATCTATCCGATGTACGACTTCGCGCATGGTCAGAGCGACTCGATTGAGGGCATTACGCATTCCTTGTGTTCGCTGGAGTATGAGAACCATCGGCCGCTTTATGACTGGTTTATCGAGGAACTTGAGATTTTCGCACCCCAACAGATTGAATTTGCCCGCCTGAACCTGACACATACGGTGATGAGCAAACGTAAGTTGCGCAGAATCGTTGAAGCTGGCTTGGTGGATAGCTGGATTGACCCCCGTATGCCCACGCTGGCTGCAATGCGTCGCCGGGGGGGTTATCCGCCCAAAGCAATCCGGGAATTTATTGATATCGTGGGTGTCGCCAAGAGCGAGAACGTCATTGAAGTTGAGCTTCTGGAGCATGTTGTACGCGATGAGCTAAACATGACTGCGCCTCGCCGAATGGCTGTGCTTGAACCGGTGAAGGTCATCATCGATAATTACCCCGAAGGGCAGGTGGAGTGGTTTGAGGTCCCCGACTTCCCGCATGACCCGGAAAGGGGGGGCGGTTCCCGCAAAGTGCCGTTCTCGCGCGAAATTTATATTGAAGCGGACGATTTTATGGAAAATCCGCCTTCAAAGTATTTCCGCTTGAGCCCCCGGACGCGAAGTGCGCCTGATGAACGCTTATTACATTCAGTATAAAGACATCGTCAAAGACGATGACGGCAATGTTGTCGAGATTCACGTGACTTATGACCCCCGAATCACGCGGTGGACAGTCGCCGGATGGCCGCAAGGTGCGTGGCACTATCCATTGGGTATGCGCCAAACATGCTGTTGAAGCTGAAACCAGACTCTACGAGCAAATGTTCCTGGAAAAAGACCCCCCCGAAGATATTCCCGATGACCAGGACTTTTTGGACCACTTCAACAAGGATTCTTTAAAGGTCGTACAAGCCAAACTTGAGCCAGCTTTGGCTGATGCCAAGGTCGGGGGAAGTGTACCAGTTCGTGCGCGATGGTTACTTTACACTTGACCACGTTACGAGCACACCTGAAAAACCCGTCTGGATTCGCACCTTGTCATTGGTGGACAGCTGGGCGAAGATGCATAAGTAATTTGCCATCTGGAACAGATTTACCATAAAAATGAGAACAATGAGATTAACAAGGCGGTGAAGACCAACCGCCTTGTTGCTATTAATAAGGCGGAATTCAACCATTCAAAATATTTGGCTTTTATGGTAAGATTGATTTCACGCTGGGGCCCGTAGCTCAATGGCGGAGCAGGCGCTCATAACCGCTTGGTTGTTGGTTCGAATCCATCCGGGCCCATGTTTTATTTAAGTTCCAAAACAATGTGAGATTACAAATTGTCAGAGTACCATGCGTATACATAAAAATGTATGTAATATTTCGTTTACATGCTGAATGTGAATATTCTCATTGTGTAAAATGACATAAAGCACTTTTTTTGTCCAAATCTATAAGAAAAGGAAGGCTTGTCTATAGATTTTGCGTGAAATAATGTGCTCTTCGTGATATAGTTGCATCAATGTTAAAATTACTTTCCAAAATGGAGATTGCCCTATGTTAGAACAAGCCTTACTCGCAGGTGGTTGTTTTTGGGGTTTACAAGCACAATTGAAAGCTGTTCCGGGCGTGTCGGATACGCTGGCTGTCTACACTGGCGGTACTACCGAGAATCCCAGTTATGCCCAGGTTTGTCGGCAAGAAACGGGGGCATGTTGAAGCTGTTCAACTGAAATTTGACACTGAGCAGATTAGTTTTGAAAAGCTTTTAGAGATTTTCTTTCAATCTCATGATCCAGTTCTTGCTGAAAGATTTGGTGAACAATATCGCACCACGGTTTTTTATGCGAACGAAGAACAAAACAAAATTGCACAAAAAGTAATCAAAGCTGTAAAATCTTCAGGAATCTATCCAAAAGACTTAGATGTTGCTTTGCGACCTGTTGGTAACGTTTGGCCCGCGGAAGATTATCATCAGGATTATTATGCCAAGCATAATGTTATCTCTGATGATGACTGCTATTGTCGTTAGCCTTTGCGGTTTCACGTTATAATGGGGTCATGACAGATACAACGCTACCTAACGGAAATATTGAAAAACGCATCGCGATACTCATCGATGGCGATAACGCTCAAGCATCTTTGATGGAGCAAATCGTTGTTGAAGCCAGCCGATTTGGCAATACGACCATTCGGCGTATTTATGGCGACTGGACAACAACGCACATGAAATCCTGGAAAGAAACACTTAATTCTTATGCTTTTCAGCCTTTTCAGCAATTTAGTTACACCACAGGGAAAAATTCTACTGACTCAGCGATGATTATTGACGCTATGGACATTCTCCATACGGATTTGGTGGATGGCTTTTGTCTCGTGTCTAGTGACAGCGATTACACGCGCCTGGCAACGCGCATTCGCGAAAGTGGCAAACTGGTGATTGGCATCGGCAAGCAGAGCACACCCCCCCGTGCCTTTGTTTCAGCTTGCGAAGTGTTTATTTATACCGAAAACCTTGAAGAACGCGCCCGCCAGAAGAAAAAAGCCGCCGCGCGTCAAAAGATTGCTGCCAAGCTAAGCACACAGGAAATTGAACTTATTGAAAATATCAACCGCGCTATTGAGATGGTTGGTACCGATGATGATAACTGGGCTAGCCTTTCGGAAGTGGGTACCTCATTGCGCAGGATTGACCCCGGTTTTGACCCCCGCAGCTATGGTGCCAAGCAACTGGCCAGCCTGGTGAGACAGCATAAGACTTTCTTTGACCTTAAAAAGGTACCGGGTAAATCGGTGATGATTATCAGATCAAAAGAAGAGCTCTAATACTGAGCTCTTTTTCTTTTATATGTAGTTTTCAAAACGAATATTTAATCTGAAGGTGGATAGCCCGTAATATCGCTTATTTCATGGTAAAGTGGTTTCAGCCGGCGATACATTTCCAGGTAAACACGGTTGTAGAGTTCGTCGTAAATTGCCTGATTCTTTGGGTTTGGCTCAAAGGTATCATGTATCCGAGTCATCGCACTAACTGCGGTTTTGAAATCCGGGTAAAGATCCAGTCCAACTGCCAGGTCCATTGCCGCGCCCAGACCGCTGGCTTCGTAAACGTGTGGGCGACTGGCGGGCAGACCAAAAATATCGGCGGCGATTTGCATCGCGGCAGGGCTTTGCGAACCACCACCCGCTATGCGGATGGATTCAATCGGGATGCGACTGCGCTTGCTGGTGCGTTCCGCGCCTTCGCGCAGGGCGTATCCGATGCCTTCAATCATCGAGCGGTAAACATGCGCCCGCGTGTGAATATCGCCAAAACCGATCACCGCGCCTTTGGCTTCGGGACCAGGTAGTTTTAAGCCAGGCGCCCAGTAAGGCTGGGTCATCAGACCAAGCGAACCGGCTGGTACAGAATTGATTAGGTCATCAAAGAGGGCTTCCGTTGGTACACCCCGTTTTTGTGCAAGGCGCTGTTCGTTGTGCCCAAACTCACGCTTAAACCACGAGACCAGCCAAAAGCCACGGTAGAGCTGAATTTCAAGCGAGTAAGCATTGGGGGGGATTGCGGCCGGGTAGGGCGGAAGCAGAGGCACAGCCTCGACATATTTGTAATGCGTGGTGTTGATGGTTGCTGTTGTGCCGAAGCTCAAGCAAGCGACATTTGGTTCAACACAGCCCGCGCCGATTACTTCGCAGGCTTTATCGGATGCCGCGGCGTACAAAGGCAAACCTTCTGGAATGCCGGTTGCCTGGGCGGCTTCATTTGTAATTTGCCCGATCAAAGTGGTGGGGGGGTACAAGCGGCATTAGCTTTTCTTTTTCGATGGGTACGGCTTTCCACTTCCAGTCGTGCTTACCCGACCAGCTTTGTTTTTTGTAATCAAACGGCATATAGGTGGCCATATTGCCTGTTGACTCGACCAGTTCGCCTGTCAGCCGATAGTGCATATAGCCTGAGAGCAACATGTATTTATGCGTTTTCTCCCAGATTTCGGGTTGGTTACGCCGAATCCAGTTGATTTCGGCTTCCGCCATCAAGTAGGAAACGGTCGGAGTCATGCCGGTTATCGCGAAGGCAAGTCCCCCCCAAAAGCCACCTATCGGCTTTAGTCCAGGGGGGGTGCGGCGCTGGTCTGACCAGTGAATGGCAGGACGCAATGGTTTGCCATCCACGCCAAGGTTGATTATCGTGGAACGCTGGGTGGTGATTGAAACACCCAAAAGGGCGTCTTTGCGCACGCTGGGCATCTCCCACACCGCCTGGCATGCCTGACAGACAATTTGCCAGAATAATTCTGGGTCTTGCTCTACCCAACCCGGTTCAGGGGGGGTTGAGAAGGTGTCAATTGGGATTTGCGATTTGGCAATGAGATTGCCTTTTGGATCAAAAACAAGCGCGCGACACGACTGCGTGCCCAGGTCAATCGCCAAAAGTTGGGGTTCCATGATATCTACTCCTTAATAAATTAATGATACCCCCCCTAAAACACTGTTTTAGGCGGATTTTGATGGGGAGTTGCGGGAACTAGGCGGAAATCAGGGGAAAAAGTCTTATAAAGCAGTTAGTTGCCTGTTGTAAGCTCATAACCGGCGGAGATCCAGTCATTCATACCACCCGCCATGTTGGCAACTTGCGGAAAGCCAATTTTTATCAGGAAATCACGGGCCAGGGCACTGCGGTTGCCTGAGCGGCAGACGACAATGATTGGCTCGGAGACGGGTAATGACTGATAAGCATATATCAAGTTTTCCAGGGGGGATTAAGGTTGCACCTGGGATGTGTCCTTGGTGCCATTCGTCCGCTTCGCGAACGTCAAGAATGAAAGCACCGTCGGTGTAAAGCGCGTGGGCTTCGCTGACGCTGAGTTCAGTGGGCAATGCATCTGAGTTTTGTATGGCAGTTGTTTCGTTTGGTGCGTCGGGGGGCATTTTTATTGATGTGATGTTTGATGAGAAAAAAAATGCTAAAGCTATGGGAATGAGCAGTAAGAAAAAGAGCCACGGACTAAGCTTTTTGCGCTTGTTCTTCCTGGTAATTGAGTTCTTGCTTTTAGCTTTAGAAGATTTGGCATCGTACTTTTTTTTAGGGCTTGTTTTGCTTTTGTCTTGGCTTGGTTTCTTTTTCATGCTTTCGTATCCTATATGTAAGAGAATTTTACACGAAATAAAATAATAAAGATTGCAGAACTTTAATTGTGTTTTTTTTGTAACTGATTAGGTTTTCCGCCAGGTGGCAGGGAAGAAAAGTAAAAGCACAGGATAAATTTCCAGCCTGCCCATAATCATTGCCAGACACATGATTAATTTTGTGGGAACACTCATCTGGCTATATGGTAGTGTAGGCCCGAGTAAATCGGATCCATGGCCAACATTATTGAGCGTGGCAATGACCGCGTTGAACGAACTGGTGAAGTCCTGGGTGTCGATGCTTATCAGGGCCAGCAAGACCAGAAAACAGCCAGGTAGGTGATGATATAAAAGGTCGTGCTGCGTTGGTTGATGGCATCAACAGGTTTACCTTCAATGACGATGGGTACCGCGCGTTCGGGGGGGATATCATGCGTCTGAGTTCCTGTTTGATGGACTTACCAAACATCATGATACGGGCGACTTTCAAGCCTGATGCTGTCGACCCCCCCGACATACCGCCACAGAACATTAAAAACAACAGGACAATGTGAGCGAAAATAGGCCATTGCTGAATATCAACGGTCGTGTATGCTGTTGAGGTGATAATTGACGTTGTGGTAAAGAAAACATCCTGAAACATCGTTTTGATGTTCGTATAGAGTGGGAAAACACTCGCGGAAATCAGCAGTACAGCACTGATAATAATGCCCAAATACCAGCGTAATTCTTCGGATTTGAAAAATTGTTTAAACTTGCCAATGACCAAAAGATAGATGAGATTGAAACTCATGCCGAAAATCATCATGGCAACCGCGATGACCATATGCACGAATTGACTGTCATAGGCGGCAATCGACTGGGGGGGCACAATGTCAAAGCCACCTGTGCTCGCGGTTCCGAACGCCAACAGGATTGCCTCGAACCAGTCAACCTTTCCAATGCGCAAGAGAATGATAACGGCCAAAATTAAGCCAATGTAAATAGCATACAGAATATGAATAGACTTGCTAATGCGCGATTCCAGTTTGCCAAAGCTTGGGCCCGGCAGCTCAGCGCGCATGATAAAAATGCCCCCCCGTGGACCAATAGCGGGCTGCAAGCTGATGATGAAAAACAAAAAGCCCATACCTCCGATCACCAGCGAAAAACTGCGCCAAAACAGCAAGGAATGGGGGCAAAACGTTTTCTTCAATGGTTAAGACAGTAGCTCCCGTGGTGGTAAAACCACTGGTCGATTCGAACAACGCGTCAATAAAAGAGCTTACTTTGCCGCTAAAAATATACGGTAATGAACCGATAAGCGATATCATCAGCCAGGCCAATACGACCAGGATTAAACCTTCGCGCGCGTAGAAATCATCTTTGTTTGGTTTATTGCGGCTAAGCAAGAATCCCAAGGCGAGACACAGCACCATGGTAATCAAAAAAAACCTTTTAGCACCTGGAAGGGTTCGCGATAAATTATGCCCACCACGACGGATGGCACCATTAGGCCACTCAAAATCATAAGTATTCTGCCTAAAAGGTAACGGATGATGCCGAAGTTCATCGTTTAGTCTTCCAAAATATCGTCAAGTTCCGCGATGCGATGCCCCCCCAGCGTAACCACTAAAACACGGTCGCCTTCCCGAATTTGATCGGCACCACTGGGGGGGATAATGCGACGGATACCGCGCATGATATGTGCGACAAGAATGTTTGGCTTGAATTTAAGTTTGGCGATTGTCGCACGACAGATTTTGGCGTTTTTGTGGGCGATAAATTCAAGCGCTTCAGTGTTTTCGGAGTTCAAGCGGGCGTAAGTTTCAAGGTTGCTTGAAACAGTTTTCTCGCGTGAGCGAATGTAATGGATAATGCGGTCATTACTGGATATGTGAGAAGTAACAATTGTGTCCAAAAGGTCCTTGTCGATTAGTTTTAGCAGTTCACGCCGATTGACTTTGGTAATGGTCTTAGGCACACCTTGCTGACGCGCGTAAAGGGAGAGCATTAAGTTTTCTTCATCAATGTTTAGCAGGGCAATGGCAACATCGTGATTGGCAATGTGCATTTGGCGCAGGAATTTTGGTCAGTCCCGTCGCCGATAATAATTTCTGCATCTGGAAAATTGATAGCGAAATGCTCAGCGACGGTAGCGTCATATTCAATCAATTTAACGCGGACACCACGTTTTAGCAAATCGGGAATGAGATAATAAGCGATGCGACTTCCACCGACAATCAAAGCCGTACGCCAGCGTTCGTTTTTGTGTCCGCAAAGACGGCTAAACTGATGAATAGCTTTAGGCCGGCCAACCATTTGGATGGTATCGTGTTCTTCCAGGGTCGTATTCCCTTTGGGGGGGATAATCGTTTCAAAGTCACGGTCGATGGCACAAAGCAAAAGTTCAGGAATTTCCGCGCGAATTTCTGCCAAATTACGTCCCGTAATGGCTGAGCCAGGGTTGACCCTAATCTGCACGATGTCCACCATACCACCCGCGAATGGCTCAATGGTTAGGGCAGCAGGGTAGTCAAAGGCGCGGGTGATGTCTGCGGCCGCTTCCGCGTCGGGATTGATGAGCATGCCAATGCCAAGTTCTTTTGGTAAAAGCTTAAATCACGCGCGTATTCAGGGTTGCGCACCCGCGCGATGGTGAACTTAGCACCCAGGCGATTGGCGGTTGTGGCAGCAATGAGATTGGTTTCGTCATTTGGAGTAACCGCGATGAAAACGTCCGCGCGAGGGACATCAGCTTCCTTTTGGATTTCGATCGTGGAGCCGTTGCCTTGTACGCCACGGATATCAATGTTCTCAATCAGCGAATCGATTTTGTCTTGGTTTTGGTCAATCACGACAATCTCGTGACCTTCGTTCGCCAAATCCTGACAAAGCGCGCTGCCTAATTTTCCTCCACCGACGATGACAATTTCCATAAGTTTTCCTTCCGATTAAATTTTATCAAAA
>JMBX01000408.1_pt1 | contig 11025 bp, 14 predicted proteins | sample 616521 | NCBI WGS metagenome assembly JMBX01 (sample SAMN02727906, study PRJNA239997) | anaerobic digester metagenome | biome: anaerobic digester; isolation source: mesophilic anaerobic digester inoculated with municipal waste water sludge... | place: Germany: Bielefeld University, CeBiTec ...
ATGATGACGCAAAGACCAAGATGCAGGCAGGAGAATGAAATTCCTGCCTTAAAAAGAAGAATGTAAGTAATAGTATAGATAATAAGCTTAAATATCGTAAACTGATTATTCTTCCAAAGGAAGGAAGTGAAAAAGAATGAGACTGGTTATTGCAGAAAAGCCATCTGTAGCCCAGAGTATTGGGGGGGCTGTTTTAGGTGCTAATAGCAGGAAAGATGGATATATGGAAGGTGGCGGTTACATTGTAACATGGTGCGTGGGGGGGCATTTGGTTGGACTTGCCCCTGCTGATTATTATGATGAAAAATATGCCAAGTGGCAGTATAAGGATTTGCCTATCTTACCGCAAAACTGGAAGTATGTTATTTCAAAGGGTAAGGAAAAGCAAATGAAAATTATTGGCCAGCTAATGAAACGAAGGGAAATTAAAGAAATTATAGCGGCTACTGATTCAGGGCGTGAAGGAGAATTAATTTTTAGATTGGTATATGAGAAATTAAGATGCAAGAAACCTATTAAAAGATTATGGATATCTTCAATGGAGGAAAGTGCCATTGCCAAGGGATTTGAAAATTTACGAAATGGGGCAGACTATGAGCTTTTATATCAATCGGCACTTTGCAGAGCCAAGGCAGATTGGATTGTAGGGATTAATGCAACCCGTCTTTTTTTCTGTTCTTTACGGACAGACCTTAAATGTGGGTAGGGTAATGACTCCAACCCTTGCCATGATAGTAGAAAGACAAGTAAATATTTCAGAATTTAAAGCAGAGCCATTTTATATTGTAGAACTACATTGTGGTGATTTCATTCTTTCAAGTGAGAGGATAAAAGATAAAGGAATAGCTGAAACCCTTTGTAAATCCTGCAATGGACAAACTATTGCCATCGAAAAGGTAGAAGAAAAAGAAAGGATAGAAAAGCCACCAAAGTTATATGACCTAACCACCCTGCAAAGGGAAGCAAATAGGCAATTAGGCTTTACTGCTAATCAGACCCTTGAATATACGCAAAGCCTTTATGAGAAAAAAACTTGTTACCTACCCCCCCGTACTGATAGTCGTTATTTAACAGAAGATATGAAAGATAGTATCCCTGCCTTGGTAAATATCAATGCAGGGATATTTTTATCCCAAGATACTAACCTACCCATAAATATAGGACAGGTAATTGATAATAGTAAAGTAAGTGATCATCACGGAATTATTACTACTATGGGTATTGAAAGCTATGATATTCATTCCTTGCCCTTTGGAGAAAAGGAAATATTAAAGATGGTTGCCATAGGCTTAATTTGTGCTGTGGGAGATAATCACTATTATGCTGAAACCATTATAACAGTTAACTGTAATGAAACCACATTTACTGCAAAGGGTAAGACAGTCCTTGCAGAAGGATTTAAAGCAGTTGAAAATTTATATCTTAAAAATAAAAAGAAAAAGAAACAAGCTAAAGATGATAAGGATAAAGCCCTACCACCAATTTCCCAAGGAGAAGTATTTACTGCAAAAGCATCGATTAAAGAAGGTAAAACCAGCCCACCAAAACACTATACAGATGATACCTTACTTTCCGCTATGGAAAATGCTAATAATGCACTGGAGGATATGGAGAGAAAAGGCATTGGTACTCCTGCCACCCGTGCAGGAATTTTAGAAAAGCTTATTAAGACAGGATTTGTAGAACGTAAAGGGGGGGATAAAAAAAACTAAACATTTTATTCCTACACATAAAGGTATTTCCCTTATTACCATTCTGCCAGAAATTATCCAATCAACTATACTTACTGCTGAATGGGAAGAAAAGCTACAACAGATTGAACAGGGTGGCCTTTCCCCAGAAGAATTTTTACAGGAGATTAATGAAATGATAGAAAGTCTTGTAAGAACCTATGAAGTAATAAAGGGGGGGACAGATGATCTATTTCCATCTAACAAAGAAGGTATCGGTAAATGCCCCCCAGATGTGGCGGAAATGTAGTAGAAAACAGGAAAGGATTTTGCTGTGGAAACAAGGATTGTGCCTTTGCACTTTGGAAGGAAAATAAATTCTTTACAATGAAGAAAAAGACTTTAACAAAAGAAATAGCAATCAAACTTTTAAAAGATGGCAGGGTAAAACTTACAGGTTGTTATTCAGGAAAGACAGGTAAAACCTATGATGCTATTGTTATCCTTGATGATAATGGTGGTAAGTATGTAAACTTTAAAATAGAGTTTCCTACAAAGAAAGGAAGGTAAAACATGAATATTAAAAATATAATTAAGACCCTCTTAGATATAGAAATAGAAACTGATAACTTACTGGAACTACGTGAAAATCCAAATAAATATGTTACTAAAAAGAGGATATAGAAAAGCTAAACGACTTGTTTTTACTCATAGATTTTCTAGATGATCAGGAGGTGGAATAAAATGAGGGATACTGATGAACTTCGTTATATTCAAGCCTTTGCAAGAATTATAGGCGTAAAAGAAGATGCTGCTATAGAATATGCAGAGAGAAAAGGATTAAATGCATTGGTAGATAATGCTACCCAGCTTCTTGCTACCCCAGTTCAGCGGGAGAAACATCAGGCTTTTCTTGATTTATATAGAATGAGTAGTACCATTAATACTCGAAATCCTATCATCAATTCCCCCCCGGAAAAGGCATCTTCCTACTTTCATTCAGTAATGGATGAGATATATGATAAGGAAGCCTTTGTAGTTGCCTTCTTAAACACTAAAAATCGTGTTATCGACCATGAGGTTGTATCCGTTGGAACGATTAACAGTTCAATCGTACATCCAAGGGAAGTCTTTAGGAATGCCATCATCAATAAGGCTAACTCTGTGATTCTTTGTCATAATCATCCATCAGGGGATTTAACACCAAGCACAGAAGATATTAATATTACAAGAAGGCTAAAAGAAACAGGTAATCTTTTGGGTATTAAGGTTTTAGATCATTTGATTATCAATGGCATTAATCAAAATGAAGTATATTCTTTCCAAGCTAAGGGGGTACTGGAAGCAGTAGAAATCTATGATATTAAATCACCACAATCAGTAGGGGAAATAAAATCTGACTATATGATGCCTATGCAAGAACATAGCTATCCCATGCCCGACCCTAATATAAGTATTTCAGATAGAAACTCCTACGGATACTTAGATGATGAAATGCTACCACTTTCAAAAGAACGAGCTACAGAATTATTTAAAGAGAACTTACCTGTATTCTTACTCTATGGAGATGATTCTGAGACAATTGCTTTTGACCTGAAGGATATAGATAACCATAATGGTATCTATGGGATTGAGCGTATTAGTTGGATAGACCAAGAAAACTATTTAGAAACTGCTGAAAAATCAGTAGAGCAAAATTATAATCAAATAGATGGGATAATTAATAACAAGCCTACAGTGGAGGAACTGGAACAGGCTGTAAAAGCAGGTGGTAATATTTCATTATTAGATCTTGCCAATGCAGTAAAAGCAGAAAGAGAAGAAAAGAAAACCTCTGTAGTAGGGCAACTTAAAGCAAAACCACCCTTAGAAAAAGAAAAGCAGAAAAAAACTACCCAAAATAGGTACAGAAATGGAGCGATGATTATGGATAAACTTACAGTAGAAGAAACAAATTTAATATGTATCTACAATACGGGTACAAGGGAAGGCTTGCTTGAAGAACTATCTGAAATGCAGACTCATTTAGAAGAGGATGAAAAGGAACTTATAGGACTTACAAAATCAGTTATGGATAAGATAAGTGCTATGAGTGATGATGATTTTGATATTATCATACCGAGACTTGTTGCAAAGTTTGAGTAGTCGAGGAAAATGATGGTAGTTGTTCGATATTTGCTAACTACCATAGGTGATGAAAATTTGTAGGTAACTTTGTCTTTTACAGCAAGGTTACCTTTTTGTATTTCATAAAAAGGTAAAGGAGGACTAATATGGCAACTAAAATACAAACCTATGCACAGCTGGCAGAAGATACAGCCAAAGGATTAACTAGAAGCCTTGAAACTTGGACAGGTTTTCTAACCACTATGGGTAGGCTATATAAATATCCATACCATGAACAGCTAATGATTTACGCACAAAGACCTGATGCTAGGGCTTGTGCAGAATATGACCTTTGGAATAACACCATGAATAGATATGTACGCCGTGGTTCAAAAGGAATTGCACTACTTGATACGACAGATGATATTCCAAGGTTAAGATATGTTTTTGATGTTTCTGATACAGGGGGGGGCAGGGAAAATTCCCGTTATCCTTATCTTTGGGAGATGAAAGAAGATTACAAAGAGCCGATTTTAGATATGCTAAAGGATAAGTATAATTCAGAGGAAAATAATCTTTTTGATACCTTTTATAAGATTGCAAGAAATATGTCCAGGGAGTATTATAATAATCATAAAAAGGATATGGGTTATTTCATAGAAAATAGCTTTTTAGAGGAATATGATGAGGATAATCTTCAATTAGCTTTTGAAGATGCAGCAACTGTCAGTACGGCATATACCCTAATGAAAAGATGTGACTTGGATAGTGATGGATATTTTGAACATGAGGATTTTCTACCTGTATTTAATTTTAACACTGCCGATGCCATTGTCTTATTAGGTACAGCAATTAGTGAACAATCAGAGGAAATATTTAGAGAAATAGCTATTACCATTATTAAAACAGAGCGTGAGAGGAGCGAGGAAAATGAAAGAAATAACTTACAGAAGGAACGGGGATTACCTGATACCCGAGATAGAATTGACAGGGAAGAAGGAGAGCAAAGACCAGAGTCCACTGGGCAAATACGGCAGGATGAGAAAACAATATCTTCAGGAACACAGGAAACCATTATTCCACTCCCTACTCCTATCGGAGAAACTGTTAGCCCACCTGTTGGAGATAGACAAGACGGCGAACAGGCGGATGGAACAAATCATGATAGATTTACAGAAAGTACAGACCCCCACCGGACAAGATGACAGACCAGATGGGCTGGGTGGGTTACATGAACAACTTGAAATCACAGGCAGAGGAAATCATACTGAAGGAACTAATCTACAACTAAGCCTATTTCCATCGGAAGTAGAACAGATAGAAAGAATAGCGGGGGGAAGGAAAGGATTAATAAACCTTTTACCTACTCCGCTTTTTCTATGCCACAAAATCAGATTGACTCCATATTAAGGACAGGAAATAGCAAGGATGATGGCTTACTAAGGATTATTTCATTTTATCAAAAGAATAAATCATTAGAAGAAAAGGCAGATTTTTTTACAAAAGGAATATCAGGGTGGAAAAGGACTTTATATTGAAAATCAAAAGTATCCTTATGGTTTTATGATGATGGTATTCATATAGCTAAGGGGGGATACTGCTCTTTATTCAAATTCTAAGCAAGTAATTAGCTGGATAGAAGTAGCTGAAAGGATTGAAGAACTTTTAAGGGATGGACAATATGTACCACAGGATATATTAGATAAGGCAGAAGCCTATGAAAGTCAAGAACTTGCACAAACATTATGGTATCTACATCAGGATTTTTCTGATAAGGTAAGAAACCAATTTTTTTGATGAGAAAATATTTAAAGGTGGTTTTCCTGATTCAACAAAGCATATATCACAGTTACTAGATAGCCCAAAGGAAAGAGAAATAATTATTGAATCATTACAACAGTTTAATTATGCCTATGAAGAAGACCCAAAGCTTTTGCGTTTTCATTTCCATAAACCTCAAAAGTTACTTTCTGATATTAAGGATTTACAGCTACCTAGACGGGAATTTAATGCAAGTATTACTAAGATTTCTGATTATAAGATGTTTATCACACAGGATGAAGTAGATAAGGAACTTACTAGCGGAAGTGGTATCCAAGGCGGTAAATTTCGTATATATGAATTTTTCACAGAGCCACATACTCCTAAAGAAAAAGAAGATTTTTTTTAAAGCAGGAATATGGTACAGGGGGGCAGAAGTCATGCCCTTTCTGGAGCTGATAATAGCACCCAAATGCACGATGGAAAAGGCATTGTATATAGCCGTAGGGATGGGGGGGATGACAAATTACTATTAAACTGGAGTAAAGTTGCCAAGCGAATTGATTACCTTATATCCACTGACCGTTATATAACTGCCGAAGAAAAGGTAAGGCTTGAAGGAATACAAATAGATAAGGCAGGGTTAACAGAGTCACCACCCATACCTGAGATAACAGAGCCTATGGAAGAAACAAGCCAAGAAATGATACAGGACACTACAGAAAAAAATTATTCCTATTCCCTATAGTAAAGGTGATACCATATATTTAGAAAATGGTACACCTTTTTTTAATTGAAGAAATTACGGATTATAGGGTAAGCCTTCGTGATCCATCCTTGCTATATCCAATACTTAGGGCAGAAAGTAGAGAAAGTTTTTTTACAACTTTTAGACCGTTATCCCCAATCAGAAGTTTCAGAGGAAAAGGCTGAAAATTTTCGTATCACTGATGAAGATTTAGGGCAAGGAAGTAAAAGAGAAAAGTTTGCAGGAAATATAAATGCTATTAGCACCTTACAGACCATTGAAAGGGAAAATCGTCCTGCAAGAAAAGAAGAACAAGAAATTTTATCAAAGTATGTTGGCTGGGGGGGAGGTTTATCCGAAGTCTTTGATAAGGACAATAGTAGTTTTGCTAATGAATATACACAGCTAAAATCCTTACTATCTGAAAATGAGTATAGTATGGCAAGGGCATCTACCTTAAATGCCCATTATACAAGCCCCATAGTTATTAAAGCCATATATGATGCAATAGATAGGATGGGATTTACAAGGGGAAATATATTAGAGCCTTCCTGCGGAATTGGAAGTTTCTTTGGTATGCTTCCTGATAGTATGCAAAATTCTAATCTATATGGGATTGAACTAGATAGTATTACAGGAAGAATTGCAAAACAGCTTTACCCCCCCAATGCCCATATATCTATAAATGGATTTGAAAAGACAGAACTACCTGACAGCTTTTTTTTGACCTTGCTATTGGAAATGTACCCTTTGGTAACTACAAGTTAAATGAAAAGAAATATGACAATCTTAACTTCCTCATACATGACCACTTCTTTGCAAAGGCGTTAAATAAAGTCCGTCCCGGAGGGGGGTAGTTGCCTTTATCACTTCAAAGGGAACAATGGATAAGCAAAGTCCTGATGTACGCAGATACCTTGCACAAAGGGCTGAATTATTAGGTGCAATTAGACTGCCTAACAATGCCTTTAAAAATGCAGGTGCAGGGGGGGTTACAAGCGATATTATCTTTCTGCAAAAGAGAGATAGACCTATTGATATGGAGAGGGATTGGATTCACCTTGATACCAATGAAGATGGTATTATCCTAAACAGTTATTTTACTGAACATCCTGAAATGATTTTAGGAAAATGGAGATGAAAAGCGGACCCTTTGGAATGGAAAGTACTTGTACACCCCCCCTTTCAGATGCTGACCTTTCAGAACAGCTAAAGGTGGCTCTCCAAAACATTGAAGGTAGTATATCAGAAATAGATTTACCTGATATGGAATTAGATACTGGTACATCCATCCCTGCTGACCCAACAGTTAAGAACTTTTCCTATACCCTTGTAGACGGTGAAATATACTACCGTGAAAACTCTCGCATGATAAAGCCAAATACCAATGAGAGGGCAAAGGAAAGAATTAAGGGAATGGTGGAGCTGAGGGAGTGCGTAGATAATCTTATACGCTACCAGCTTGAGGATTACAGTGAGGAAACTATTAAAGAGGAACAGGAAACCCTTAATCGGCTTTATGATAGCTTCACTGAAAATATGGACTCATTAACAGCCGTGGTAATAGTCTTGCCTTTAGTGATGATAACTCCTATTATCTCCTTTGTTCCCTTGAAGATGTAGACGAAAATAGTAATCTAAAATCCAAGGCAGATATGTTTACTAAGCGTACCATTAAAAAGCGTACATCTGTCCATTCAGTAGATACTGCCAGTGAGGCATTAGCAGTATCTATAGCTGAAAAAGCAAGGGTAGATATGGCATATATGAGTAGCCTAACAGGACTTAATGAAGAAAATCTTGCCAATGATTTAAGAGGTGTTATCTTCCCTCTACCTACTCCTCTTGATAGCCAAAGTCCCATAAATTATGTTACAGCAGATGAATATCTTTCTGGTAATGTAAGGGAAAAACTCCAAACTGCCAAACTTGCCCTACAAACATCAGATATTTATAGAAGCAATGTGGAAGCCTTGGAATCAGCACAGCCAAAGGATTTAGATGCTTCTGAAATAGATGTCCGTCTAGGTGCTACTTGGATTGATAAGGAATATGTTCAGCAGTTTATGTATGAATTATTTGATACCCCCCCCTACCGTTATCAGGGACAAATTGAAGTTAAATACGCCCCCCCATTTACTGCTGAATGGAATATTAGCAATAAAAATGCCGTTGGATATAATAATGTAGCCGCATATGTTACCTATGGTACAGATAGAGCCAATGCTTATAAGATTTTAGAAGATAGTCTAAACCTTCGTGATGTTCGGATTTATGACACTATAACCGATGCTGATGGCAAGGAAAAGCGTGTGTTAAATAAAGATGCAACCACCTTGGCACAGCAAAAACAACAAGCCATTAAGGATGAATTTCAAGACTGGATCTGGAGGGATGCAGACAGAAGGCAGACCTTAGTTAAAAGTATAATGAGAAATTCAATTCCATTCGCCCTCGTGAATACGATGGAAAGCATATTAACTTTGTAGGCATTAATCCTGAAATCACATTAAGACCCCCCCACCAAGTCAATGCTATTGCCCATATTCTTTATGGGGATAATGTTCTTCTCGCCCATGAAGTTGGTGCAGGAAAGACCTTTGAAATGGTAGCTGCTGCTATGGAAAGTAAAAGGTTAGGACTTTGCCAAAAACCACTTTTTGCTGTACCTAATCATTTAACAGAGCAATGGGCAGGTGAATTTTTAAGGCTTTACCCTGCCGCTAATATTTTAGTGGCCACAAAAAAAGACTTTGAAACAAGAAATAGAAAGAAATTTTGTGCTAGAATTGCTACAGGAGAATATGATGCTGTCATTATAGGTCATAGTCAGTTTGAGCGTATTCCTATGTCTATAGAAAGGCAGGAGAGACTCCTTCGTGAGCAGATTGATGAAATCTTAGAAGGAATTGAGGAAGTAAAGGCAAGTGGTGGTGAAAGATTTACCGTCAAACAGTTGGAAAGAACAAAAAAAGGGTTTGGAACAAAGGCTAGAAAAGTTACAGTCCCAAGAAAGAAAAGATGATGTTGTAACCTTTGAACAACTGGGTGTTGACAGGCTATATGTAGATGAAGCACATAATTATAAGAATCTATTTTTATATACCAAAATGCGTAATGTAGCAGGACTATCTACTACTGATGCCCAAAAATCTAGTGATATGTTTATGAAGTGCCGTTACATGGATGAATTAACAGGTGGTAAGGGCATTGTATTTGCCACGGGGGGGACACCTGTCTCGAACTCCATGACCGAGCTTTATACTATGATGAGGTATCTTCAATATAATACACTGCAAAGAAATGGACTGGTACATTTTGATAGCTGGGCAAGTACCTTTGGAGAAACAGTAACTGCCATTGAACTTGCTCCTGAAGGTACAGGATACCGGGCAAGGACTAGATTCTCAAAATTCTTTAATCTTCCTGAACTTATGGCAATGTTCAAAGAGGTTGCAGATATTAAAACTGCCGACCAGTTAAATCTACCCACCCCCCTAAAGCAAACTTTCATACCATTGCAGTGAAGCCTACTGAAATACAAGAGGAAATGGTAAAAGATTTATCTGATAGAGCTGCTGATATTCAGGCAAATAAGGTTGATCCTACAGTAGATAATATGTTAAAGATCACGTCAGATGGAAGGAAGCTGGGACTTGACCAAAGGATTGTTAATCCACTTCTTCCTGATGATGAAAATAGCAAGGTAAATGCCTGTATCAATAATATTTATAATATTTGGGATAAGGGTAAGCCTGAAAAATTAACCCAACTTGTTTTCTGTGATATTTCTACACCGAAAGGCAGGTCATCACAGGTGCAAAGAGTGGCAGAGGCAGGGAATAAAACCATTAATGGAACAAAACTTTATGCTTTACAAGATGGCTCAGCTCAAGAGGAAGCTAACTATAGAGCTACATTTAATGTTTATGACGATATAAGGGATAAGCTAGTAGCAAAGGGTGTACCTGCCTATGAAGTAGCCTTTATTCATGAGGCAAATACAGAGGTTAGAAAGAAGGAACTTTTTGCAAAAGTGCGTAATGGCGATGTTCGGGTACTTATTGGTAGCACTCAAAAATGCGGTGCAGGTACTAATATTCAAGACCGTCTTGTGGCACTTCATGATTTAGATTGCCCCTGGAGACCAGGGGATTTAACACAGCGTGCTGGGAGAATTGAAAGACAGGGGGGGAATATGAATGATGTGGTAGACATTTTTCGTTATGTGACAGAAGCAACATTTGATGCGTATTTGTGGCAAACCGTAGAGAACAAACAGAAGTTTATCTCACAGATTATGACTTCAAAAAGTCCTGTTCGTTCCTGTGAAGATGTGGATGAGGCGGCTCTATCCTATGCAGAAATTAAAGCCCTATGTGCCGGTAATCCAAAAATCAAGGAAAAGATGGATTTGGATATTGATGTGGCAAAGCTAAAGCTTTTGAAGGCAAACCATCAGAGTAACCAGTACCGTTTAGAAGATAATCTATTGAAATACTTTCCTGAAAATATTGAAAAGAACAAGGGATATATTAAGGGTTTTGAACAGGACTTAAAGACCCTTTCAGAAAATATTCCAGTTGAAGGTGAATTTTTACCAATGGTAATTAAAGATAAGACCTTTACAGATAAGGAGAAGGCAGGTACTGCATTACTTGAAGCCTGTAAGGAAGTAAGAGGCAAAGACCCAGTGGAAGTAGGTAGTTATAGAGGGTTTACTATGTACCTATCCTATGA
>JMBX01000409.1_pt1 | contig 11019 bp, 22 predicted proteins | sample 616521 | NCBI WGS metagenome assembly JMBX01 (sample SAMN02727906, study PRJNA239997) | anaerobic digester metagenome | biome: anaerobic digester; isolation source: mesophilic anaerobic digester inoculated with municipal waste water sludge... | place: Germany: Bielefeld University, CeBiTec ...
ATAAATGAATTTAGGATTCCCTATCCTTTTGTATGTTAAAAGGCTAGGGATTTTTTTAATTTTATAATATTTATAAATAGGAGGAGATATTGATGAGAAATATAAGAAAAAAATAAAATTGCTATAATGTTTACAATATTAGTACTTATTATGGCTCTATCTGTAGGTTGTACATCTAACAATCAAGATGCACAAAAGCCAGAAGAAAAAAACAATGAAGAGGTAGAATCTGTTGTAGAATATCCTTTAGAAATTGAAGATCAATTTGGCAATAAAGTTGTATTTGAAAAGGCACCAGAGAGAATAGTATCTTTGGCACCTAGTCATACAGAGATATTATTTAGCTTAGGGCTAGGGGGGACAATGTGGTAGGGGGGGTAACATCTTTTTGTGATTATCCAGAGGAAGCAAGCACTAAAGAACAGGTTGGGAGTTTTCAAGAGATAAATTTAGAAAGAATAATAGAATTAGAAGCAGATATGGTATTCCAATATGGGCCAGGAGATGAGGATATAAATAATAGTTTAGAGGAAGCAGGAATAAAAGTTATATCATATGAACCTGAAACAATTGACGAGGTCATAGATTTGATCAAAACTATAGGTAAAATAACTGGTAAAACATCAGAAGCTGAAGAGATAACAAAGGATATGATAGATAGAAGAGATGCTGTTGTAGAAAAAAAACCAAAGATGCAGATAAGGTAAAAGTATTTTATGAAATTTGGCATGATCCATTAACTGCAGCAGGTCCAGGTTCTTTTATGGATGAATTGATAACTTTGGCTGGCGGAGATAATATAGCAAAAGATGCTGATAGTCCTTATCCTCAGTTTGATGTAGAAAAACTAATTGAAAGGGATCCTGAGGTTTATTTAGCTGCTGATGATATGGAAGAGAGAGATCCTGAGGCTATAAAACAAAGACCTGGTTATGAAAATATTAGTGCTATTAAAAATGATAAGATTTATCTACTAGAGCCTAATATAGTATCCCGACCAGGACCTAGAATAGTGGAGGCTCTAGAACTAGTGGCTAAGGCTATTCATCCTGAATTATTCCAATAGAGCAGGGATATATATGATAAGTAATAGAGACAAATATCCCCCCCATAAAACCATAATATTTTTGCTTATTATAATACTTGTTTTTTTCTATAGGATTATTTGCTACCATTGGGACGGCTAATGTTAGCATATTAGATACTTTTAGAATAATTGGCTCTAAATTCCCAATGTTAAATAAATATGTAAAATCATCCCATATACCAGACTCTTATAAGACCATTATCTGGTCTATACGTTTACCTAGAGTATTATTAGGAGTTTTAGTTGGCGCCAGCCTATCAACAGCTGGTGCCGCTTTTCAAGGTATGTTTAGGAATCCTATGGCAGACCCTTATGTATTAGGAATATCATCTGGAGCGGCATTAGGCGCTAGTATATCCATTATATTTAACGTAAATATAACCATACTGGGTTTTTCTACTATATCTATATTTGCATTTATAGGGGGGGGATTAGTAACTGTATTTATCGTATATAATATTGCTAAAGTAAGACAAAGGGTTCCCATAACCACTCTTTTGTTATCAGGAGTAGCTGTGGGGGGGCAATTTTTAACTGCAATTATGTCCTTCTTAATGGTTATATACAGTAGAGATATGAATAAAATAATATATTGGACCTTGGGAAGTTTAGCAGGGAAGGGATGGGAACCTTTAATAAAAATTTCCATACCTGTAATATTATCTATTATAGTTATGAATTTTTTTCTAGGGATTTAAATATAATGTTAACAGGAGAAGAATCCGCTCATAGCTTAGGGGGGTAGAAGTGGAAAAGATTAAGTTATATATATTAATTTTGGGCACTTTTATGACATCTATGGTAGTATCTATAAGTGGTATAATTGGGTTTGTAGGGCTTATAATTCCCCATATAGTAAGAATAATAGTTGGCCCAGATCATAGAATACTATTACCTTCTTCAGGATTAATAGGTGGAATATTTATGATTTTTGCAGATACTATAGCAAGGACTATTATATCTCCTATGGAAATACCTGTAGGAATAATAACTGCACTCTTTGGAGGACCCTTTTTTTATATATTTATTACGTAAGAGAAAAAGATCCATATAGTAGGTGATCAATATGTATGCGTTGGAGATAGAAAATTTGAATTTTGGATATGAAACTAAAACTGTGCTTGAAAATATAAGCTTTAAAGTAAAACAGGGAGAGTTTATTAGTATCATTGGACCAAATGGTTCAGGTAAATCAACTCTTTTAAAATTATTAAGTAATATTTACAATCCTAAATCAGGCACTATTTTAATACAAGGAAAGAATATTAAAGATTACAAGAGGAAGGAATTAGCTAAAAAGATGGCTTTGGTACCCCCCCAAAATACAGTTACAGACTATGAATTTCTTGTAGAAGATATAGTATTAATGGGGAGATATCCCTATATAGGTCGATTTGAAAAGGAAAAAGATGAGGACTATCACATAGTAGATGAAGCATTGAAATTAACCAACACTTATAATTTAAAGAAAAGGCGAATAAATGAGATAAGTGGTGGGGGGGAACTTCAAAGGGTAATAGTTGCTAAGGCTTTGGCACAAAATCCAGATATCCTTCTATTAGATGAGCCTACTAGTCATCTAGATATCAATCATCAGATGGAAATATTAAGACTTTTAAAGAATTTAAATCAAAAAAAAGGTACTACAGTAGTCTTAGTAATTCATGATATAAACTTAGCTTCTAGATATTCCGATAGGATTTTATTATTAAACAATGGTAGTATATTGGGAATAGGCCAGCCTAGCGAAGTTGTCAATAAACCCAATATTGAAAAGGCATATAATCTAAAAGTTGCAATAGAAAGAAACCCAATCACTGACAGTATCCATATTATTCCTTTATAGGCTTTGTTTTATAACAAAATATAAAATGAAGCTTTTTTTTATTGACTATTTTATTTTTTTATGGTATGCTATTTTTGTCAAACTTAAGAGGAGGATGTTTATGAATTATAAGTTGATAGCTATAGATATGGATGGTACGTTGTTAAACAATGAAGAAAAAAAATATCCAAAAGGAATAAGGAAGCTTTACACAGGGCTATAGAGGCAGGTATACATGTAGTATTGTCTACAGGTAGACTCCTTAGATCTGCTCTATATTACTCAAAATCCATAGATTTAGGAAACCCTGTAGTTGCATGCAATGGAGCAGTAGTATCCTGTGGAGATGAAGATAAACTTTTATATGAAAAAAACTTTAAGAACAGAATCAGTAGAAAAACTAATACAATTAGCGGAAGAAAACAATATATATTATCACTTTTATGATAAAAACACTTTCTATAGCAGAAAATTAGATGAAAAGATTACAAAACATCATGAATCCTATAGAGATAATTTGAAAAAAACAGCAAATAAATTTAAAATTATTGGAAGATCCTTTAAAAATTCTAAGAGAAGAAAAACCTAAAATATATAAATTTGTATTTATAGAAGATGATAAGAATAAATTATTACATTTTAGAGAAGCCCTTAAATCTATAGAAGGAATTAATATATCAAGTTCTTGGCACAATAATGTAGAGGTAATGAATAAAGGAGTTTCAAAAGGAGAAGGGCTAAAGCAATTATGTAAAAAAATTAAGTATAGATAGCTCTCAAGTGGTAGCTATAGGAGATAATGAAAATGATATATCCATGTTTCAAGTGGCTGGATTAGCCGTTGCTATGGAAAATGGGGGGGAAGATATAGTAAAGGAATATTCCCATGTAGTTACTGATACCAATGATCAAGATGGAGTAGCGAAAGCAATAGAAAAATATGTATTAAATTTATAGAAAGAAGGAAAGTTTATGGGATTAAATATTGTATTGGTAGAACCAGAAATACCTCAAAATACTGGAAATATAGTAAGAACTTGCTCGTTAACCAATACTACCCTCCACTTAGTGAGACCATTGGGTTTTTCCGTTGAAGACAAATATTTAAAAAGGGCTGGATTAGACTATTGGCATTTGGTGGAAATATACTATTATGACAGCTTTAATGAGCTTAAAGAGAAATACTTCCATAATAATTTTTATTTTGCAACTACAAAAGGTAAAAAAAATATATACACAAGTGAATTATACAGAAGATTGTTTTATAGTATTTGGAAAGGAGACTAAGGGGGGGTTATCTGACGAAATACTATCCAACAATTGGGATAGGACTATAAAGATTCCTATGAGGAAAGGTATAAAAGGTCATTAAATTTAGCTAATTCAGTCAATATAGTACTATTTGAGGCCTTAAGACAATTGAATTTTCCTCATTTAGAATAAAATTTACAAAGATTTAACAATCAAACTTTCAAAATTGTATTAATATTAAATTGGGCTCATACACAATATATACCCATAAAACTTAAAATGAGTTAGGAGGGTACAAATGGATATAGCATTACCGGTTTTAGGTGGCCTGGGACTTTTTCTTTATGGTATGAATTTAATGGGCATGGGTTTACAAAAAGCTGCAGGAGAAAAATTAAAGAAGCTAATAGAGATATTGACTAATAATAGGATAATGGGTGTAATAGTAGGTGCTTTGGTCACTATGGTAATACAAAGTAGTAGTGCTACAACTGTTATGGTTATAGGTTTTGTAAATGCTGGTCTTATGAATTTGACCCAAGCTGTTGGGGGGTTATAATGGGCGCAAACTTGGGAACTACTATAACAGCACAATTGATTGCATTTAATTTGACAGATTTTGCACCATTAGCAGTGGCTATTGGAGTAGGAGTTTGGATTGCCACATCAAAAAAAACGTTCAAAAAATTTGGCAGAAATTCTTATTGGATTTGGGATATTATTTATTGGTATGGATATGATGAGTGGCGGATTAAAACCCTTAGCAGGTAGTCCAGTATTTAAAAACATATTGATTAGCTTAAAGGATCCCTTCCTAGGAATATTGGTTGGCTTAGGCTTGACTACTATTGTTCAAAGTAGTAGTGCTTCCATTGGGTTATTACAGGCTCTAGCTTCTCAAGGGCTTATAAGCTTGGATATTGCATTTCCAATATTATTTGGAGATAATATTGGAACAACAACTACAGCTTTAATATCTAGTATAGGTACCAATAAAACAGCTAAAAGGGCAGCAGTTATTCACTTTTTATTCAATTTTATAGGCACTATAATTTTTATAACGATACTTAAAAAGCCTGTAGAGGCTATTGTATTAAAAATATCTCCTGGTGATATACAAAGACAAATAGCTAATGCTCATACATTATTTAATTTAGTAAATATAATAATTCAATTACCTTTTGCAGGTTTATTGGTAAAGATAGCAAAAAAAAGATAGTGCCTGGGGGGGATGAAGAAGAAGTAGAAATTGGAGTTAAATACTTGGATCCTAGAATTATAGAAACCCCTTCTATTGCCCTTGGCCAAGCAACTAAAGAAGTAATGAGAATGGGCAAGATAGTAGAGGAAAACTTAGAATTAGCTTCCAAGGCTTTTAAAAATAAGGATGAAAAAAATGACCTCAGAGGTATTTTCTCAAGAAAAAGTTGTTAATAGGCTAGAAAGGGATATAGTAGAATATTTAGTAGAACTTTCCAATGCACCCTTAACAGATGAACAACATACTCAGGTAAATGTACTGATAAACGTTGTAAATGATATTGAAAGGGTGGGGGGGGATCATGCAGATAATATTGCTGAATTATCCCAAGAAGTTATAGATGAGAGATTGTATTTTAGCGATGAAGCTATGGAAGAGTTTGATATTATATCAAACAAAAGTCAAGAGGTATTTAGAAAGGCTTTAGAAGCTTTTACAGATGTAGATTTTGATAAAGCTAGGGAAGTATTAAGACTGGAAGAAGAGATAGATGTTTAGAGGGAGAATATAGAACTAATCATATAGATAGGTTAAACAAATTATTATGTCAGCCTAGCTCTGGGGGGGTAATTTTTTTAGATTTGTTAAGCAATTTAGAGAGGGTTTCTGACCATTCCTCGAACATAGCTCTTTATGTATTAGACCAGTTAAAAGAGCAATAAATTAATTAAATCAAAAAAAATTGTAAAAAGGCTTGTCATAATTCAAAATATATATTATAATATGGCTGCAGTGTTAAAAACATAACAATAATTATAAATAGTATTTCGGATGATAAATGCGGGAGAGACCACATGGTGGCGCCGAAGGAATAAGTTGTATAATTAGCCGTTATACAATGATGATCTCAGGCAAAAGGACCGTATTTTGACGAAACTCTGAAAAGCGAAAGCACCGAAGGAGCAATCCATTTATGGGGGGGAAACTCTCAGGTTTTAAACAGAGTAGAAGGCATGTATATGCTTTTCTATTCTGTTTTTATTATGCGTAAAGTTGTGATGTATATAAAATATTTGGATTTAATATAAGTTTTTAAAATAAATATTTATGGGTACTATATAACTGTATGAGCGCTTAAAAAGTATAACTTGTATTTTCATGTAAAATTTATTATTATTATGGTAAGATAAGTCTACAGTAGCCATAATAACCTATCCAGAATAGAAGAAAGCATACATAATTAAGTTCAATATGGACCTTATCAACAAAAATTTATATCAAATTACTTTATTCAATATAAGAGAATATTATAAGCAAATTTATGGCAAGTATATTTAAAGGAGATATTAACCTTAAAATCATATCCAAAGGAGGAAAAAAATATGTCAGAAATCTATGATGTTGTAATTATAGGGCAAGGACCTGCAGGATTAGCAGCAGGGATATATGCATCAAGAGCTAGACTTAAGACTTTAATGATTGAAAAGGAAAAAGCTGGTGGACAGATTGTAACAACAGCAGAAGTAGCTAATTATCCAGGATCTATTGAAAACGCTACAGGACCAAGTTTAGTGGCTAGAATGGTTGATCAAGCTAAAGAATTTGGTGCAGAAGGGGGGGTATTAGATACTATTTTAGATGTGGAACTAGAAGGAGAAATCAAAGTATTAAAGGGAGAAAAAGGTGAATATCGAGCAAAATCTGTAATTATTGCTACAGGCGCAAATCCAAGGCCAATAGGTTGCCCAGGAGAAAAGGAATTAACAGGTAGAGGAGTTTCTTACTGTGCTACTTGTGATGCCGCTTTCTTTGAAGATATGGAAGTCTATGTAGTTGGTGGAGGAGACACTGCAGTGAGGAAGGCTTGTATTTGACAAAATTTGCAAGAAAGGTTACTATAATTCATAGAAGAGATGAATTAAGAGCTGCAAAATCCATCCAAGAAAAGGCGTTTGAAAATGAAAAAAATGCATTTTATGTGGGACTCAGTAGTGGAAGAGATAAAAGGTGATGGAATAGTTGAATCTATGGTAGTTAAAAATGTAAAAACAGGAGAATTAACTGAGATAGTTGCTGATGAAGAAGATGGAACCTTTGGAATATTTGTGTTTATAGGATTTATTCCAGCTACTAAGCTATTTGAAGGAAAAGTTGATATGGAAAATGGATATATTGTAACAGATGAAGACATGAAAACTAATATTCCAGGAGTGTTTGCAGCAGGTGATGTGAGAGTGAAATCTTTAAGGCAAGTTGTAACAGCTACTGCTGATGGAGCTATTGCAGCAGTTCAAGCAGGAAAGTACATTGATGCTTTAGAAGGTAAGGAATATGGAAAATAAAATTCTATAATAAAAATAATTTTAGGAGGGATAATTATGTTAGAGTTAACAAAGGAAAATTTTGAAGAAGAAGTTTTGAAGGCAGAAGGACCAGTATTAGTAGATTATTGGGGGGGTCCAACCTGTGAACCATGCAAAGCATTGATGCCTCATGTGGAAAACTAGCAGAAAATATGGTGATAAGGTAAAATTCTGTTCATTGGATATTACTAAAGCAAGAAGATTAGCAATAAAACAAAAAGTGATGGGATTGCCAGCTATTATCATATACAAAGATGGTGAAGAAGTAGAGAGATTGGCAGAATCTGAAGCTACAGCTTCTGCTGTAGAAGAAATGGTTAAGAAGTATGCAAATTAGTTTTTAATTCTGGGCTTTGCCCAGAATTAAATAGATGGTTTCAAGAATAAGGGGAGGTGAATTTATGCGTCTGGAATTAGGCCATGTGCTTATAAAAGATGTTCAATTTGGTGATGAAACCAAAATTGACAATGGGGTGCTTTATGTGAATAAAGAAGAGCTAATAGCTTTAATAAAAGAAGATGAGCACCTTGAAGAAGTAGACGTAGAAATTGCAAAACCTGGTGAAAGTATAAGAATAACTCCTGTAAAGGATGTTATAGAACCAAGGGTAAAGGTAGAAGGACCAGGAGGTATTTTCCCAGGAGTATTGTCTAAAGTTGACACTGTTGGTAGTGGGAAAACTAATGTATTAAAAGGATGTGCAGTAGTTACTACAGGTAAGATTGTAGGATTCCAGGAAGGAATTATAGATATGACAGGGCCTGGAGCAGAATATACTCCATTTTCAAAGCTAAACAATATAGTATTAATTTGTGAACCAAAAGATGGGCTGAAACAGCATGATCATGAGAAGGCTGTAAGATTTGCAGGACTTAAAGCTGCAGCTTATTTAGCAGAAGCAGCAAAAGAATTGACTCCTGATAATGTGGAAATATATGAAACTAAAACATTATTTGAAGGAGCCAAAGAATATCCAGATCTTCCAAGGGTAGCCTATGTACAAATGCTTCAATCACAAGGTTTGCTCCATGATACTTATGTATATGGAGTAGATGCTAAGCAGATAGTTCCAACTATACTATATCCAACTGAGATAATGGATGGGGCTATTATTAGTGGTAACTGCGTATCTGCATGTGATAAGAATACCACTTATCACCATCTAAATAATCCAGTTATAGAAGATCTATATGCAAAACACGGCAAAGAAATTAATTTTGTTGGAGTTATAATAACCAATGAAAACGTGTATTTAGCAGATAAAGAAAGATCATCCGACTGGACAGCTAAATTAGCTGAATACCTTGATTTAGATGGGGGTTATAATTTCTCAAGAAGGATTTGGTAATCCAGATACAGACCTTATTATGAACTGCAAGAAGATTGAACAAAAGGGTATAAAAACCGTTATTATAACTGATGAGTATGCAGGAAGAGATGGCGCTAGTCAATCACTAGCAGATGCTGATCCCCCCCTTGCAGATGCAGTAGTAACGGGAGGAAATGCTAACGAGGTTATTGATTTGCCACCAATGGATAAGGTAATTGGGCATATAGAATTCGTAGATGTTATAGCTGGGGGGGATTTGATGGGAGCTTAAAAGAAGATGGTTCCATAACAGTAGAACTTCAAGCTATAACAGGAGCAACTAATGAATTAGGATTTAATAAGATGTCCGCTAAAGGATATTAATAATTAAAAAAAACAAGAATATAAAAAGTAGAAAAACAAAGAAAGGATGTGTGGTTATGTCATTATTTGATGCTAACAAAAAAAAGTTATCATCATTGGCGATAGAGATGGTATACCAGGACCAGCCATTGAAGAGTGTGTTAAAACTACTGATGCTGAAGTAGTATTTTCATCAACAGAATGTTTCGTCTGAACTGCTGCAGGAGCTATGGACCTAGAAAATCAAAAGAGGGTTAAAGATCTAACAGAAAAATACGGTGCAGAAAACATGATCGTAATAATAGGTGGAGCTGAAGCTGAAGCAGCTGGATTAGCAGCTGAAACAGTTACAGCAGGAGATCCAACTTTTGCAGGTCCATTAGCAGGAGTCCAGTTAGGACTTAGAGTTTATCATGCAGTAGAACCAGAATTTAAAGAATCAGTAGATCCAGACGTTTATGATGAGCAAATAGGTATGATGGAAATGGTTTTAGACGTTGATGAAATCATCAACGAAGTAAAAACTATAAGAGATGAATATTGCAAATTTAATGATTAATTCCCTAGAAAAAAAGGAGGAGGGGGGGGAATCTAATGGGGGGGAAAATTAAAGTAGTCCATTATATTAATCAGTTCTTTGCAGGAATTGGTGGAGAAGAGAAAGCAGATTATAAACCAGAAATCAGAGAAGGCGTTGTTGGACCAGGAATGGCTTTAAATGGACAGTTTAAAGGTGAAGCAGAAATAGTTGCTACTATTATATGTGGTGATAGTTATTTTAATGAAAATGTAGAAGAAGCAAAGGCTGAAATATTAAAAATGGTAAAGGAACAGGACCCAGATTTGTTTATAGCAGGCCCAGCTTTTAATGCAGGTAGATATGGTGTTGCATGTGGTACAATTGCAGATGCAGTACAATCTGAATTAGGTATTCCAGCTATAACTGGTATGTATATAGAAAACCCTGGAGCAGATATGTATAAAAGAGTGTATATATAGTATCCACTAAAAACTCTGCTGCAGGTATGAGAGATGCAGTTAAAAAAAATGGCACCTTTAGCGTTAAAGATTGCAAAAGGTGAAGAGATTGGATCCCCCAGAGGAAGAAGGTTATATTCCAAGAGGAGTTAGAAAGAATTACTTTACCGATAAAAGAGGTTCTGAAAGAGCAGTGGATATGCTTAGTTAAAAAGCTTAAAGGGGGGGAGGATTTTGTTACAGAGTTCCCAATGCCAGACTTTGATAGAGTAGATCCACAACCAGCTATAAAAGATCTTTCAAAGGCTACAATAGCTTTAGTAACTTCAGGTGGTATAGTACCTAAAGGGAATCCAGATCATATTGAATCCTCATCTGCATCTAAATATGGGAAATATGATATTGGAGAATTTGATAATTTAACTAGTAATGATCATGAAACAGCTCATGGTGGTTATGACCCAGTTTATGCTAACGAAGATCCAGATAGGGTATTACCAGTAGATGTACTAAGGGATTTGGAGAAAGAAGGAAAGATAGGGAAACTTCATCAATACTTCTACACTACTGTAGGTAATGGTACAGCTGTTGCTAGTGCTAAAAAGTTTGCAGAGGAAATTGGGAAAGAATTAGTAGCTGAC
>JMBX01000410.1_pt1 | contig 11014 bp, 20 predicted proteins | sample 616521 | NCBI WGS metagenome assembly JMBX01 (sample SAMN02727906, study PRJNA239997) | anaerobic digester metagenome | biome: anaerobic digester; isolation source: mesophilic anaerobic digester inoculated with municipal waste water sludge... | place: Germany: Bielefeld University, CeBiTec ...
AACTACGGAAATTGCCTCTGGTAGATTTGAGGATGATATTAGAAGAATGAGAATGGCAGCCTGGCACGGTGCAGATCATATAATGGTAATAAGAACTGCTGGACAAAGCCATTATGATGGATTAATAGAAGGGACTCCCCCAGGGAATTGGTGGAATACCCATTACTAGAAAACAAGTTAGAGCTCAGAGAAAGGCCTTAGATATAATTGAAGACGAAGTAGGTAGGCCAATTAATTATCACTCCTATGTAAGTGGAGTAGCAGGACCAGAAATAGCAGTTATGTTTGCTGAGGAAGGAGTTAATGGTGCCCATCAAGACCCTCAGTACAATGTATTATATAGAAATATTAATATGGTCCGTTCCTTTGTAGATGCAGCCAGTGCAAAGCATATTATGGCTTGGGGGGGGAAATAGCTCAAATAGATGGTGCACATAATGCCAATGCTACTGCAAGAGAAGCTTGGAAGGTAATGCCAGAACTAATGGTACAACATGCTATAAATTCTATGTTCTCAGTGAAAGTTGGAATGAAAGAAGAAAATATTTGTCTATCTACAGTACCGCCTACGGCACCACCAGCTCCCTGTATGAGATTGGATTTACCCTATGCTGTAGCTTTAAGGGAACTTTTTATAGACTATAAAATGAGAGCCCAGATGAATACTAAATATATGGAATCCTCCACTAGGGAGGCTACAGTAACCCATACATTAAATTTATTAATATCTCAATTAACCAGGGCAGAAATTCAATCTACTATTACCCCTGATGAAGGTAGAAATGTACCTTGGCATATATACAATATAGAGGCTGTAGATACAGCAAAACAAGCTTTTGCTGGTATGGATGGACTTAATGAAATGGTAGAAATTAAAAGGGATGAAGGGGGGGAATTAGCAGATAAAGTTAGGGAATTAAAAGAAAGAGCCATATTATTTATGGAGGAAATAATAGAAGTAGGAGGCTATTTTAATGCAGTAGAACAGGGCTTTTTCGTTGACTCCGGTTATTATCCAGAAAGAAATGGAGATGGAATATCTAGAAAAATTGACGGAGGCATAGGAGTAGGTACAATTTATGAAAGAGAACAAGACTATATGGCTCCTGTAACTGCCCATTTTGGATATAATAATATAGCCCAGTATAATGAGAATGCATTGGATAATCCATCTAAATTGATTAATGGCAGCACCTTTGAAAATCCAGATAAAATAATATATATAGATGAATTAGACGAAAATGATAATGTGTATTTAAGACTAGAAGAAACGGAGGAATTGAGAAATACCTCTAAATTAAAACCAGAAATGGAATGGCTAGGTGATGGAATAGTTTTAATGACTATGTTTTACCTACAGAAGAGAGAGTTGCTGAATTTGCTGCATTGGAAATAGGTAGAAAACTAGGTTTAGAGGATGTAGAAGTAATTCATAAAGAAATAATGCAAGAAGCAGAAGGTACTAGAATTGAGCTAAAGGGTAGAGTAGACTTTACCATAGATATAGATGAATTGGTAATTCCACCTAAACCAGAGGTATTTACAGAAGATGAAATACGAGAGGAAATAGAAAAAAATCCTATGAAAGTAGTAGCTGCCACAGTAGGAGAAGACGAACATTCTGTAGGCCTTAGGGAAATTATAGATATTAAACATGGTGGCATAGAGAGATTTGGTATAGAATGCCATTATTTAGGGACTTCTGTACCAGTAGAAAAATTAGTAGATGCAGCTATTGAGATAGATGCAGATGCTATTCTAGCCTCCACAATTATATCCCATGATGATATTCACTATAAAAATATGAAAAAAACTACACGATTTAAGTATTGAAAAGGGCATTAGAGATAAAATAATCCTTGCAGCAGGAGGAACTCAAGTGTCTAATGAATTAGCCATTGAAAGTGGCATGGATCAAGGTTTTGGAAGGGGGGGCTCCAATGGAGATCAGGTGGCTACATTTTTAGTAAAGAAAAGAAGAGAGATAAGAAATGAAAATTGATATACTAGTGGCTGAAATAGGAAGTACCACTACAGTAGTTAATGGATTTAATTTAATCCCTTGCCCAGAATTTATTGGACAAGGGCAATCTTCTACCACCATATTTGAGGGAGATGTAAATATAGGCCTTAAATCTGCAATTGTGGATTTAGCCAACAATTTAAATATAGAAGATATTGAGTACGATCAACTAATAGCCACTAGCTCTGCTGCAGGTGGTCTTAGAATGACTGTTCATGGTTTAGTATACGATATGACAGTTAGGGCTGCTAAAGAGGCAGCACTGGGGGGGCGGGAGCTAATATAAAATATATAACAGCGGGAAAACTTAGGGAATCAGATTTAAAAAAAAGTAAAAGAAATAAATCCTAATATTATTTTAATTGCTGGTGGAGTAGATTATGGAGAAAGGGACACTGCCCTATATAATTCAGAACTAATAGCTAGTTTAAATTTAGACATTCCCATAATATATGCTGGCAATATGGAAAACATAGAAGAAATTAAAGAACTATTTCAAAATGAAAAATCTGAATTATATATAGTAGAAAATGTATATCCTAAAATAGATGAATTAAATATAGAGCCAACTAGGGCGGTAATTCAACAAGTTTTTGAAAAACATATTATCCATGCTCCTGGGATGGAAAAAAAATTAGAAATATGGTAAATGGCCCCCCCATAATGCCTACACCAGGAGCTGTAATGGAGGCTTCCAAATTATTATATAATGAAATAGGAGACTTAATTACCATAGATGTAGGAGGAGCTACTACAGATATACATTCTGTAACAGAAGGTAGCGATGAAATAAATAGAATATTAATAAATCCAGAACCCTTAGCTAAAAGGACAGTAGAAGGAGATTTAGGTGTATTTGTAAATATGCACAATATATTGGATATGGTGGGTAAAGAGGAAATTTTTAAGGAACTAAATATATCCCTGGAAGAATTAGAGAAAATAATAGAAAATCATAAAGAGATACCAGATTCAGATTTAGAAAAAGAATTCGTAGAGAAATTAACTTTCTACGCATTTGATACAGCCCTTAATAGACATGCAGGAAGACTTAGAAATCTCTATGGTCCCAGTGGGAAGAAGACTTTAGCAGAGGGGAAAGATTTAACACAGGTGCAAACAATTATAGGTACAGGTGGCGCCTTAACAAGACTTTCTGGTGGAATAGAAATATTAAAAAAATTTTGGTCTAAACAATAGAGGCGATAAATTATTGCCAAATAAGGATGTCAGGATTCTAATAGATAATCACTATATAATGGCCTCTTTGGGGGGGTAATGAGTAAAGAATATTCTCATGAGGCATTAGAATTACTAAAATCAAGTTTAAAAATATAATTTTGTAGGGACGACCTCTGGTCGTCCGTATATTCTAATCGGGGGGGTAAACCTATGAACTATCCTAAATTAAAAGTAAATACGGAAAAAAATCAAACATAATGTGGAAATCATAGTAGAACATTGTAAAAGAAATGAAATAAAAGTGGCAGGAGTAACCAAAGTTTTTTGTTGGGGGGAGCCTAAAATAGCAAATGCCTATATAGATGGAGGAGTAGATTATTTAGCAGATTCCAGAATAGAAAATTTAATAAAATTAAAGGATCTTAACATTCCCAAAATCCTATTAAGGCTTCCAATGCAATCAGAGGCAGAACTAGTAGTAGAATACACAGATATATCTCTTAATTCAGAAATAGAAACCATTAAAATATTATCAGAAAAGGCTGTAGAAAAGGGAATTATTCATAAAATTATACTTATGGTAGATTTAGGGGGGGATTTAAGAGAAGGCTATTATAGTGAAGAAGATTTATATAATGCAGTAGAAGAAATACTAAAATTTAAAGGAATAGAACTAATGGGAATAGGTACTAATCTGACTTGCTATGGGGGGGGAGTAATTCCCGATGAAAATAATTTAGGTAGATTAGTGGAAATAGGAAAATTTATAGAAGAAAATATAATATAAATTTAGAAATTACCTCAGGGGGAAATTCTAGTAGTTTATATCTAATTATAGAAGATAATATGGTAAAGGGAATCAACAATATTCGCTTAGGAGAATCTTTAATCCTTGGCAGGGAAACTGCCTATGGTAAAAAAATAGAAAATACCCATGAAGATGCTTTTCAATTAGAAGTAGAGATTATAGAAATCAAGGAAAAGCCTTCAATACCTATAGGCAAAATTGGTATGGATGCCTTTGGTAGGGAACCTAGTTTTGTAGACAAAGGCATAAGAAAGAGAATAATAGCAGCCATAGGAAAACAAGATATAGAATTTGATACTCTTATATCAATAGACCAGGGCATAAGCATATTAGGTGGCAGTAGTGATCATTTACTATTAGATGGTACAGAAAGTAGTATAGATTATAAAGTAGGAGATACCATAAAATTTAATCTATCCTATGGAGGAATATTAAGTACCATGACTTCGGAATATGTGAAGAAGGAAATAGTATAACACAAAGGGACGGTTCTTCTGTGTCATCATGACCGAATGTGAAGAATCTCCAATTGACTATCCAGGCCCTTTACTGTATCATTAAATGTACTAATTTAGAATCAGGTGATAATATGGATTTATTCACATTAAATATGGAAGAACAATTAAAGAAAAACGCACCCTTAGCCGACAGAATGAGACCAAGGAATATTTCCGAATTTGTTGGCCAAGACCATATATTAGGAGAGGGGAAATTTTTAAATAGGGCAATTAAGGCCGATAGACTAAATTCCATGATATTTTATGGGCCTCCAGGCACTGGTAAAACCACTCTAGCTATGATAATTGCCAATACGACTAATATGTACTTTGAAAAATTATCTGCTGTAACCTCAGGAGTAAAAGATATACGAGAAGTGGTACATAATGCAGAAGAGAGATTGAAATTATATAATAATCGTACTATATTATTTATAGATGAAATCCATAGATTTAACAAATCTCAACAAGATGCATTATTACCCTTTGTAGAAAGAGGAATAATTATATTAATAGGTGCTACTACAGAAAACCCATATTTTGAAGTAAATAAGGCACTACTTTCTAGAATGATGGTAATTCCACTATATTCTTTAAAGAACAAGGATATAGAAAAAAATAATATTAAATGGATTAGGAGATAAAAGTAGAGGCTTAGGAGATTATAATGTAAATATGGATAATGAAGCCATGGATTATTTAATTACCATTGCTGATGGAGATGGAAGACTTGCGCTAAATTCCTTAGAAATAGCTGTGCTTTCCACTCCAAAGAACAATGGAGGAATAATAAATATAGATTTGGATACCATAAAAGAATGTATATTAGTAAAATCAGCTAAATACGATAAGGGTGGAGATGAACATTATGATACTATTTCTGCATTTATTAAAAGCATGAGAGGTTCTGACCCCCCGATTCTACATTGTATTGGCTAGCTAAAATGATAAATGCAGGAGAGGACCCTAAATTTATTGCTAGAAGAATAATAATTTGTGCCTCTGAGGATGTAGGAAATGCAGATCCAAATGCATTAGTTGTGGCTAATTCAGCTTTTCAGGCAGTAAATGTAATAGGTATGCCAGAAGGTAGAATCATATTAGCCCAGGCAGCCCTATATGTGGCTTGTGCTCCAAAAAGTAATGCTGCCTATATGGGAATAGATAAAGCTTTAGATGATATTAGAAATAAACCCTAGGGAAAGTGCCAGGACATTTAAAAGATGCATCCTATAGTGGGGGGGCAAAAAAATCTAGGCTATGGGAAAGGATATAAATATCCCCACGATTTTGAAAATTCCTATATACCACAGCAATATTTACCAGATGAATATAAATATGAAAATACTATAATCCTACAGATAATGGATATGAAAAAGAAATAAAAAAATATCTTTCTAAATTATTTGACAAAGAGGATTAATCCAATTATAATAGTATAAAGTTTATATAGACCATGATGGGAGAGTAAATATAAAATCTTAGTCCTAGGGAGTCAGGATAAAGTGGAAACCTGATACTAAATTTATATTGAAAAACACCTGGAGTCTCTAAAAGAAATCTTTTGAAAGTAGAATTAGACGTTTCACAGCGTTATATGTGAGAGAGATGCTATTATTAGCAATTAGGGTGGTACCGCGAGCCTTTCGTCCCTTGGGATAGAAGGCTCTTTTTTTATATTAAAAAAATAATGAAGGGAGAATATATATGAAAACTACCATTAGAGAAATATTTAAAGAAACAGACAAATATTTAAATCAGGAAGTGGAAATTGAGGGATGGATTAGAACTTTAAGAGCTTCTAAAAACTTTGGCTTTATAGAATTAAATGATGGGACCTTTTTTTACTAATTTACAAATAGTATTTAGTGATGAAATGGAAAATTTTAAAGAAATAGAGAAACTTCCCATTAGTTCAGCTATTATAGTAAAGGGAACCTTGGTGGAAACAAAAGGTACAAAACAGCCTTTTGAAATTCAAGCTAAAGAAATAATATTAGAAGGTTATTCAGAAAAGGACTATCCGCTACAAAAGAAAAGGCATACCTTTGAATACTTAAGAACTATTGCCCATTTAAGACCTAGGAGCAATACTTTCAATGCAGTATTTAGAGTAAGATCTCTTACTAGTTTTGCTATACACAAATTTTTCCAAGAAAGGGATTTTGTCTATGTGCATACTCCAATTATAACTGGCAGTGATGCAGAAGGTGCGGGGGGGAAATGTTCAATTTAAACACCTTTGATTTAAAAAATGTTCCATTGACAGAAGAGGGAGAAATAGATTATACCAAGGATTTCTTTGGCAAGGAAACGAATTTAACAGTATCAGGCCAATTAGAAGCAGAAGCCTATGCCTTGGCCTTTAAAAATGTCTACACCTTCGGTCCTACCTTTAGAGCTGAAAATTCCAATACTGCAAGACATGCAGCAGAGTTTTGGATGGTAGAGCCAGAAATAGCTTTTGCAGATTTACAAGATGATATGGATTTAGCAGAAGATATGATGAAATACATTATTAAATATGTATTGGAGAATGCTAAGGAGGAAATGGAATTCTTTAATTCCTTTATAGACAAAGGCTTAATTGCTAGACTAGAGAATATAGTTAATTCAGAATTTGGGCATATTACCTATACAGAAGCCATAGATATATTGAAGAAATCTAAAGAAGAATTCCAATATCCTATAGAATGGGGGCCATAGATTTACAAACTGAACACGAAAGATACCTTTCAGAGAAAGTATTCAAGGGTCCAGTATTTGTTACAGATTATCCAAAGGAAATTAAGGCTTTTTATATGAGATTAAATGAGGATGAAAATACTGTAGCAGCCATGGATTTACTTGTACCTGGTATAGGAGAATTAATAGGTGGAAGTCAAAGGGAAGAAAGACTAGATGTGTTAGAAAGACGAATTGAAGAAATGGGAATGGATGTAGAAGATTATTGGTGGTATTTAGAACTTAGAAAATACGGTGGGACCAAACATGCAGGTTTCGGCCTAGGTTTTGAAAGAGCTATTATGTATTTAACTGGCATGACTAATATAAGAGATGTAATCCCCTTCCCTAGAACAGTAAAATCTGCAGAATTTTAAAATAGTTCTTGCAAAATTTTAGAATTTTTGTTATAATAGATTTCAAATTCATATTTGCAATGAAAGGAAGTATTAGGTCCTAGATTAATTTTAGAGAGCTGTTGGGTGGTGGGAAACAGTATTAATTAAGACTGAACTCGTCCTAGAGCCATTAAGGTGATATTAGCCTTAATCGATTAAACTACGTTACAGTTTTCAAGTGGATAGCAAATGCTATCAATTAGAGTGGTACCGCGAACATACTCTCGTCTCTATTTTTGACGAGGGTTTTTTTATATCTAAATTTAAGGAGGGTAAAAAGTGATAGAATATAATCCAAAGACTATAGAAAAAAATGGCAGGATATTTGGGATGAAAGAGAAGTATTTAAAACTAGTACAGATAAAACTAAACCAAAATTCTATGCATTAATAGAATTTCCTTATCCATCAGGACAGGGGCTTCACGTAGGCCATCCTAGGCCCTACACAGCCCTAGATATAGTTTCTAGGAAAAGAAGATTTGAGGGATACAATGTTTTATTCCCCCCCATGGGCTGGGACGCCTTTGGACTTCCCACAGAAAATTATGCAATTCAACATAAGATTCATCCAAAGGAAGTAACGAAAAAAAATGTAGCCATGTTTAAAAGACAATTAAAATCTATAGGATTTTCCTTTGACTGGTCTAAAGAAATTAACACCACAGATCCAGAATACTATAAATGGACTCAGTGGATATTTATTAAAATGTTTGAAAAAGGCCTAGCTTATAAGCATGAAATGCCCATTAATTGGTGTCCATCTTGTAAAGTAGGTTTAGCCAATGAAGAGGTAGTAGCTGGTGGCTGCGAGAGATGTGGTGGAGAAGTGGTTAGAAAAACCAAGAATCAATGGATGCTGAAAATCACCGAATATGCAGATAGATTAATAGACGATTTAGATACAGTAGATTATATAGATAGAGTAAAATCCAACAAACCAATTGGATAGGTCGTTCTCATGGGATGGAAGTAGAATTTAAAATATCAGATAAGGAAGATGCCCTAAAGGTATTTACTACCAGACCAGATACACTATATGGTGCCACCTATATGGTAATAGCTGCAGAACATCCACTAATAGAAAATATATAGAAGATATTAAAAACATTGAAGAAATAAGAGATTATCAAGAGTTTGCAGCAAAGAAATCTGATTTTGAAAGAACAGAACTTTCCAAAGAAAAAAACAGGTGTAGAGATTAAAGGCATAAAGGCCATAAATCCAGTTACACAAGAAGAAATTCCAATTTGGATTTCTGATTATGTATTAATGAGCTATGGAACAGGTGCTATAATGTCAGTACCAGCTCATGACGGAAGGGACTGGGAATTTGCTAAGAAATTTGGCCTTCCCATAGTAGAAGTTGTAAAAGGTGGAAATATAGAAGAAGGGGGGGCTTATACAGATACAGACACTGGAATATTGGTAAATTCTGAATTAATAAATGGTCTAGAAGTAAAAGAGGCCCAAAAGAAAATAAGTAATTGGTTAGAAGAAAATGGCCTAGGCGTAAAGAAGACTAATTTTAAATTAAGAGACTGGGTATTTTCCCGCCAAAGATACTGGGGGGGAGAACCTATACCACTAATATCTTGTGAGGATTGTGGTTGGGTACCAGTACCAGAAGAAGAATTACCAGTAATGCTACCAGAAGTGGAAAATTATGAGCCAACGGACACAGGAGAATCTCCACTAGCCAATATGCATGATTGGGTAAATACTACTTGCCCTAAATGTGGCAAGGCGGCTAAAAGGGAAACAGATACTATGCCCCCCCAATGGGCAGGCTCTTCTTGGTATTTCCTAAGATATATAGATCCACATAATATGGATGCCATTGCAGCCAAAGAAGAATTAGACTATTGGATGCCAGTAGATTGGTATAATGGAGGAATGGAACATACTACATTACATTTACTATATTCTAGATTTTGGCACAAATTCCTATATGATATAGGAGTAGTATCTACACCAGAGCCTTATAGTAAGAGAACTGCTCATGGTATGATACTTGGGGGGGAAAATAACGAAAAAAAATGTCTAAATCTAGAGGAAATGTAATAAACCCTGATGAAATAGTAGATGAATATGGAGCAGATACTCTAAGAACCTATGAAATGTTCATAGGAGATTTTGAAAATCTGTACCTTGGTCTGAGAATGGGGGGGTAAAAGGCTGTAGAAGATATTTGGAAAGAGTGTGGAGATTACAGGATATTGTAGTAGATGGAGATGAATATACTAGTGAATTAGAAACTAGCATTCACAAGACCGTTAAAAAGTTACAGAAGACTATGAAAGTTTAAAATTTAATACGGGGATAGCAGCACTAATGGCCTTATCAAATGAATTTAATGATTTTGGAAAAATTACTAAAAAAAAGATATGGCCACTTATTTAATACTTCTAAACCCAGTAGCCCCCCCACATATTACAGAAGAACTGTGGGAAATATTAGAATTAGAGGGTATGCTAAATGAACAAGAATGGCCTCAATATGATGAAGAAAAGACTATAGATGATGTAATAGAAATGCCAGTGCAAGTAAATGGAAAAGTTAGAGGTAAAATTTTAATAGCCCCCAGATAGTACAGAAGATATGGCCAAAGAAAAGGTTAGGGAGGATGAGGCCATAATGAAGCATTTAGAAGGGAAAAAAAATAGTTAAGGAAATATTTGTACCAGGAAAAATCTATAATATAGTTGTAAAATAAGTTAGAATATGAAATAATAATCCTACTATATGGATATCCATATAGTAGGATTATTATATTAAAGACCAGCTATTAAAAGTCAAGAGATAATTTAATTTATTTTGCCCTTGCGATTATAGAATTTCTGTCAGAACCCGTCAAGGAAAAAGCATCCCTTGACAGAACCTGCCATAAACACTTATGTAAAATTAGGCAAAACAAATAGACCTAAATATAGGAGGAAAAATTTAGGTTAGAAAAGCAGGTTAGTTTTTTGTCAATCCTACTTAATATTAGGCACATAAGGTTTGTTATCACGTAGAACAGCAAAAATAATATTACACATTTTTCTAGCAACGGCTCCAATGGCAGTTAAATGATATTTTCCTCTTGCCCTAAGTGATTGATAATAGACTGACAAAGCTGGATCTTTGAAGGCTGCAACAGTAGCAGCTAACCAAATTGCCCTACGAAGATATGGAGAACCACGCTTAGAAATTTTAGTCTGTGTCCCCACAAAATCACCAGATTGTTTTACAGCTACATCAAGACCTGCATAGGCAACAAGTTGGGGGGGTGCAGATTCAAAACGGGAAATATCACCAATTTCTCCGATAATAATAGCACCAAGAACATCACCAATACCTGTAATAGTAGTAATAACTGAATTGGTTTTATGAAGTAATGTT
>JMBX01000411.1_pt1 | contig 10963 bp, 16 predicted proteins | sample 616521 | NCBI WGS metagenome assembly JMBX01 (sample SAMN02727906, study PRJNA239997) | anaerobic digester metagenome | biome: anaerobic digester; isolation source: mesophilic anaerobic digester inoculated with municipal waste water sludge... | place: Germany: Bielefeld University, CeBiTec ...
AACTCCATATTAAAATTTAAAAATTTTTTTTGAAGATATTTTCATTCTGCTATCTATATTTTCATCTGTAAAATCAGTCATTACCATCCCTATTATGGCTATATACATAGCTATAATTACATAGCTTGTAAAATTATAATAATTCCTAAACCATTCATTATTGATACTGTTATTTTTTTTCTCTATTATTATTTGCCAACTTCACCTTTGCCTTTTCTCTTAATGCTAAATTTACATTAGCTAGATCAAACTTTCCATCTTCATAAGTAGCATTTGCAAACATAAGGAATTTGTTTATTTGATTTTGTATTTGCATAGATTCTATCTTTCTATCATCATTGTAAATTTTAATAGATTTTTCTTTGTTTATAACTTTTTCTTGAAAATCCTCTGGAATTATTATTATAGCATCTGCTCTTTCTAAAATATCTGCTCCTTTATATAATCCTCATCATCTATGGTATCTACTATATTGTGTTTCCCTTCTAAATAAGCTTTTAAGCCAGTGGATAATTCACTATTAGAATTATCTATGATGCCAATATTTAATCTAGTTTCCATAAATTTGGGCTCTCTTTCAGTAGCACCTGATCCAGATATTAAAGACATGGAAAAAAAATATTATAGTATAGCCAAGAATAGTCCATTTGTTTTTAATGCTATTTTTATAAAATATTTATAAACTGTCATAGCTTTTCCTCCTTAAAAACATATAGGACAACAAAATTAAGACCCCACAATAACTGAATAAAATCATAATTCCTTCCCCTACAGTTTTAGTGCTTTCTAAAATATTTATCCTATACAAATTATTGCTAATTATGGAAATGGGATTTATCCTAGCTAAAATAGGTATATGTTCATCTATTACATCTTTCATCCAAGGCCCCCCCATCATTCCAGATAAAAAGGATAAAAACAAAGTACTAGCAACACCAATTAAAATCTTTGTATTCATACTCTTTTTATTGGAAGCTCCAATAAACATCCCAAGGGATACCCCCCCAAACAAATTTCCAATTATAATAAGAATAATGCTGTATTTTATATTTTTAAGTAAATCAATTTTTAAACATATTTTACAAATAAAAGCAGTACTCCATTTGCCAATAGATTCAAAAATAAAGCAACTATCACTCCTGCTAGTAAAAAAATTTTTCTTTTTAAGAGGAGTACTATTGACTCTTACCCCCCCTATATTAGATAAATTAGCTTGAGTTAAACTAACAGTTGAAATACCCGCATTAATACTATAAGTAGAAAACATGGCAATTAAGGAAAAAAAATGCTACTATTATGGAATTTGCCTTTTGATTTCTATCTACAATATAATTAGCTTCAAAATCATAATTTTCAATAGGTCTATTTAATTTTTCCATTTGTTTTATTTGCTCTATTATTTCTTTAATAATTGTTTGATTTATTCTAGATTTCTTCACAGTTAAGTTTAAATCTTCGTCTATAAAACCGTGAATTTCTTCATTGTCTAGTTTCTCTATTACTTCCTCATCAGTTATTTTATGAATATTTATAAATTCAATCTCTTCCAAGACCTGTTCAATGGGATTTTCATCAACTATTCCTACATCTATATTTGTTAATTCTATATCCATCATTCCACTAAAGGCAATATTAAAAACATAGCTAAAATTAATGGATATAGCATTACCCAAAAGAAAATCCAGCATCTCTAAGTAAGTTTTTCCCTTGATATATTATATTTCTAATTAAATTTTCATCTAATCCCTCAACTCCTTCCCAGTTAATTCTAGAAATACATCATTTAAAGTAGGTAACTGACTTTGGAGTTTTGTATATACCAATTGATTTTCCTCTATAAAATTCATAAGATTAACTAAATTATTAAATCCATTTTCAAATTTTATTATATAGTCCTCCCAGCTTTTTCTATGTCCATTACATGAAGTATATTTTTCATATTCTGAACTGTTTCATCTTCTATTTCTGTAAATCCAACTACTATTTTTTTTCAGAAGTACTTATCATAGACTTTAATTCTTCATTTGTACCAGAAACCAAGCCCCTACCTTTATCCATTATAATAATCCTTTTACAAAGTCTTTCTGCTTCTTCTAAATAATGAGTTGTATATATAATAGTACTGCCTTCATCATTTAACTTCTCTATACCATTTAATATGAAATTACGACTTTGAACATCTACTGCAACAGTAGGCTCATCTAAAAATATTAATCTAGGTTTATGTGCTATACCGCAAGCAATATTAAGTCTCCTCTTTAAACCTCCACTTAATTTTTTTAGGATAAAATTTAGTATAATCTTTTAATCCTACAAATTCTATGGCTTCTTCTACATATTGTTTTCTTTTATTTTTATCATCTATATATAGCCCGCAAAAATAATCTGTGTTTTCTATTACAGTTAAATTTTCAAAAACTGAAACCTCTTGAGGTACTAAACCTATTTCTCTTTTAATATCATAAGAATTGGGAGTCATCTTTTCTCCAAAAACTCTGATCTCGCCTTTATCATAATTTAATAAAGATAATATACAATTTATAGCTGTAGTTTTACCACAACCATTTGGACCTAAAAGGCCTAGGATTTCTCCTTCTTCTACTTCCATATTGAAATGATCAAGGGCGATTAATTCTTTATATCTTTTAACTAAATTTTTTTACCTCTACTACCATCTAAATCCCTCCTCTATCTCTTAAGATTATTATATAATGGTTAAGGTTTCCATTGTAGTGTCTAAAGTTAGAATCTTGTATGACATTTGTCATAGAGTTAATTGTATTTTTGAAATTTCATTAGTATAATGGAATAAAGGTGGGAAATTATATGAGAAAATTTGTAGAAAAGTTTTTAATCATTCTGTTTTGCCTATATAATACATATAAAATAAATCCAGATAAAAACTTAGCTTTTTATTTTCTTATAAGCCTTATTCTTTCTTTGCTTTTAGATTTATTACATACGAAAAAGAGAAGAATTTTTCTTTACATTTTATTTATAATGCTATGCTTTTTCGATAATTTATTTATTTTTTTATTTACCTTTGATTTTATATAATATTTATTTAGATTTTGGCATATATACTATATTAGTCACACCTTTAATTCTAATGATTTCCCCTATAACAAATTTAATGGTTTCTATTATTTCTATTTATTTTTCAGAAATGTCTAAAAAGTATAAAATTATTTTAACTGAAAATAAAATAGTAAGAGATAAACTAACAGAAGATAATATTTATCTAAAAAAAATATAATGAACAATTAAAAATAGATAAGGAAAAAAAATATACAAATTGCCATACTTACAGAAAGAAATCGTATTGCAAGAGAACTTCATGATTCCATAGGTCATGCCATAAGTAGTAGTATACTTCAAGTAGAAGCCTTAAAGATAATCTCCAATGAAAATGCTGTCATATCTGGTTTAAATACATTACAAAACACCTTATCTAATGGTATGGAAGATATTAGAAAAAAACATACACAATCTTTATAGCGAATCTTTAGAATTAAAATCTCAAATTGAAAAACTTTGTAGAGAAATTCCAAATATAGACACAGAAATTATCTATAATTTAGAAGACGATCTAGATTATAATTTGAAATTTGATATTTTATCTATTGTAAAAGAAGCAATAACCAATTGCATTAAACATTCCAACGCTACAAAATTAAAAATAACTTTACTTAGTCAGCCAAAATTTTATTCTATTGTCATAAAGGATAATGGAAGTATATTTGATGAAAATGCTTTCAAAAACTCTAAAGGTATAGGACTTATGTCTATGGAGGATATAGCTAAAAAAATATAATGGTTTTTTTTAAATTATAAATTTGATGATGGTTTTCAACTACATTTAACTTTAATGAAAGGTGATATTGTATGAATATAATTATTATAGATGATGATCCTTTGGTAGTAGAATCTTTAAAAAACAATTATAAATGCCAATGGTATAAATATATTAGCAATAGGATACGATGGTCTAGAAGCAGTAAAATTATATGATAAATATAGACCAGATTTAATGCTTATGGATATTAGAATGGAAAAAAATGAATGGAATCGAAGCTACTAAAGAAATTTTAAAAATAGATTCGAATGCTAAGATTTTATTAATCACTACTTTTCAAGATGAAGAGTATATATACCATGCTATCAATTTAGGCTGTAAAGGTTATATATTAAAGCAAAACATTAAGGGAATTATTCCAGCTATTAATGCAGTATACTCAGGGAATATGGTCTTTGATTCTAAAATTGTAACTAATATTAAAAAAATACACTAAAAAAATGTAGCCATAGATTTATCTGATAGAGAATATGAAATTTTACTTCTAGTAGCAGAAGGATTGAATAACAAGGAGATTGCTGAAAAGCTATATTTAAGTGAAGGAACTGTTAGAAATTATATTTCTAATATACTAGATAAACTAGAACTTCGGGATAGAACCCAACTTGCTATATATTATTATAAGATGAAATTCGGTATAGAGTAGAAAAGGGAGTATCAGAAAATAACAAATTCCAACTCCCAAATAAAAAAATAGATAAACTTTTCTTATTTTTTTTAAATACACCTTTTCTGCAATTTTAACTGCTTCCCTTGCATCTTTAGCATAGTAGTCAGCATTTATCATATTAGCATAATTTTTATTAAGAACTGCTCCTCCTACCATTATTTCACAATCAATTCCTTTATCCTTTATAGCCTTAATTGTTTTTTTTCCATATTTACAACTGTAGTAGTCATAAGGGCACTTAAACCTACAAGCTTTACATCATGCTTTAGTATAGCATCTATGATAGTTTCTATAGGTACATCTTTGCCTAAATCAATTACTTCAAACCCATAGTTTTCTAACAAAATTTTAACTATATTTTTCCCTATATCATGTATATCCCCCCCTTTTACAGTTGCTAAAACTATTTTCCCTTTATCTATCTTTTCCTCTCCCTTAGATTTCATATAGGATTTTATTATTTCAAAGGATTTTTTTTACAGTTTCTGCAGATTGAATTAATTGGGGTAAAAATATATCTCCTCTTTCATATTTTTCTCCAACTTCATCTAATGCTGGTATAATATTACAATCAATAATATCTAAAGGCTCTAAGGTTTCTAATAATTTTTCTGTACTTTTAACTACTTCTCCCTTTAGTCCATCAAATATTATGGTTTTAATATCCTTCTCATCTAATGAATCCAGCGTAAGTTCACTTTTCTCCTTTGGTTGAGATTTATAAAAACTAATATATTTTTTTGCCTTCTTATCAGAATTAGATAATACTCTAAAAGCTCTAATGGAATCCATCATTTCTTCATCCTTAGGATCTAAAATTGGTATATCCAAACCATAAGTTAAAGCCATAGTTAAAAAAAAGTCCTATTTAACAATTTCCTATTGGGCAATCCAAAGGATATATTGCTTACTCCAAGTAGAGTCTTAACTCCATATAGTTCCTTTATCTGTTTTATAGCGTTTAAAGTTTCAAAAGCCTGGGATTGATTTACTGATGCTGTGAGGGTAAGACAATCTATTATTATATTGTTTTTTTTCTATGCCATAGCTTTCAGCTACATCTAATATCTTTTACAAATTTTAACTCTTTCTTCACAATTTGAAGGTAGTCCCTTTTCATCCATAGTCAATCCAATTACATTTGCACCATATTTTTTTAGCTATTGGAAATATACTCTCCATAGTAGCATATCCCTGTGACAGAATTGATTATAGGCTTTCCATTGTAAATCCTTACAGCTTTTTCTATTGTTTCTGGATTTGAACTATCTATTTGAAGGGGGAATATCCAAAATTCCTTGAATTTCCTTTATCATCTTTTCCATAATTAAAGATTCATCAATCTCAGGTACTCCTGCATTTATATCCAATATATCTGCACCAAGTTTTTGTTGTTCTATTGCTTCCCTCAATACATAATTCATATCCTCATTTATCAATGCATTTTTAAGGGATTCTTTGCCTGTGGGATTTATCCTCTCTCCTACTACTTGTATACTTCCATCAATAAATATAGTATTGGTGGCTGAACAAACAGTAGTATAATCTTTAGGTAAAATATTTAAAGGTTTCATATATTGTAATTTATGGGAAACAGCTTTTATATAATTAGGATTTGTACCACAACAACCTCCAAATATTGACACACCTCTATTTGCCATATTGACAATTTCTTTTGAAAATTCCTCTGGTGTTATATTATATATGGTATTTCCATCCTTATATATTGGAAGTCCAGCATTAGGTCTAGCTATAACTGGAATAGAAGCATATTTTAATATTTCATCTATTATAGGATGAAATTCATTAGGTCCTAGGGAGCAATTAATTCCCAATGCGTCTACTCCCAATGCCTCCAATACAAATACCATGGTTTTAGGATCTGTACCCATCAATGTCCTTTTATTATCCTGAAAAGTCATAGTAGCAAAAATAGGCAAATTGCTATTTTCTTTTGCAGCTAATATGGCTGCTTTCATTTCATACAAATCGGACATGGTTTCTATTAGTATTAAATCCACACCCATACTATTGCCTACTATTATTTGTCTTTTAAATACTTCATATGCCTTTTCAAATTCCAATGTTCCTATGGGCTTTAAAATCTGCCCTGTAGGTCCTATATCCAATGCAATAAATTTATCTTTTGCTGCTTTTCTTCCAATATCTATCCCTCTTTTTATAATTTCCTCTACAGAATATCTACTATCTTTTAATTTTAATTCATTGGCCCCCCCAAAGGTATTGGTAGTTATAATATCAGCTCCTGCATCTATGTAGCTTTTATGTATATCCAATATAATATCTGGTTTTTCTATATTAAATATTTCTGGATTATCTCCAGGCTTTAATCCTCTCTGCTGTAGCATAGTACCCATAGCTCCGTCAAATAATAAAAATTTTCTACCTATAATATCTATTATATTTCCCATATTCTTCACCTCCGCAAATTTAACCTTTTTTTATATATACATTCATCTACCTGAGAACAATTTTCACAACTTATATTAAAAGGTTCTAGATCCTCCTTTAATCCAATAATTGCTGTAACAGATTTTCTTGGTATCATTATCATCTGTTCTGTTACAGTTAATCCAATCCTATCCCCCCCTTCCAATAATTTTAACAATTTAGGCTGTATGCTTAAAGGAAGATCCCCCCCATATCCTGGACTATATCTAGATGTTATATTTAATTTGTATTTTTCATTGGCAATATATTGTATCTTATGTTGAACCTCATCACATACCCTTTCCACCAATGCAGTTCCACAAGCATCTAATACAAAACTTCTGGTTAAATCCCAACTTTTATAGTATTCAATTTTTCTATCAACTAATGGACCTAATGTAACTCCCATTAATGCACATTTAAAACAACCCTTTAGATGCTTTTTTTATGCTATTCCCTTCAAGATATACATTAGTTCCTTTTAGCAATATCTTTTCTTCAGTGGTATCTATATCTAATAGGGTATATACATATTTAGGATAAGCTACTTTTAAGATTTCCTCTATACCATCTTTTACATATGCCCTTAATTTTAAATTGGCTAGTTTAGGATTTACCCCTAAATATCTTAATACTTCATTTTCATCTATATACATCTATATCACCTAACTTTTATATGATACACTCCTTTTCTTCTGTGACAGCACATCTTATCTTAGAAATACCACCTATTATCCTATTGGCAACATCAGGTTTATTCATAGTATATAAGTGGATCCCCTCTACTCCCCAGGATAGTAAATCAATTATTTGTTCTGCTGCATATATAATTCCGGCTTCTTTTAATGCTTCTGGTTGATATTCATATTTATCTATAATTCTAATAAATTTTTTAGGTAGAGAAGAGCCAGATAAATACACCATCTTTTTAATTTGATTTTTATTAAGAACAGGCATTATCCAGCCATAATAGGGATATCTATGCCTTTTTTTATCAATTTATCTCTATAGTTATAAAATTTCTCGTTGATCAAAAAAACAATTGAGTAATTAAAAAAATCAACTCCACAATAAACCTTTTGTTTTAAATTTTCAATATCTTTATTTAAACTATCACATTCTATATGCCCTTCTGGATAACAAGCAGCCCCCCCTATTGAAAAATCTCCAAATTCATTTATATGCTTTATCAAATCCTTAGCATATTCATAATCTTTTTTTATATTCAAATCCGTGGGCAGGTGGATCTCCTCTTAAAGCCAATATATTGTTTACATTATTTATTTTTAATTCCTTTAATATCGATTCAGTTTCAGCTCTAGTAGAAGTATAACATGTTAAATGAGCTAATGCTTCTATTTTATATTCATTTTTTTATTTTAGAAGCCATTTCTATAGTTCTATCCTTACTACTTCCTCCAGCACCATAGGTAACACTTATAAAATCTGGATTTAATTCTTCTAACCCTTCTATAGTATCATACACTACTTCAATAGGATATTCTTTTTTTGGAGGAAATATCTCAAAGGATATAACTGGACTTTTAATTGAAAAAGATCTCTTATAAACATATAACTCCCCCCCTTTATCCATCTATTCTTGAATAAAAATAATCTACACCTAATCCTTGAGCTTTATTAATTATTTCATCTACATTTTTTTCTTGAAAGCCATTCAAATATTGCTATTACATTTTTATTCTCTTTAATTAATTTACATTGACTATATTGAACTATGTCTTCTAATAACAGATCAATATCCTTTACATCTTTAAAAGTAAATCTAAAATAATATTTTCCATCAAATCCTAAAGGTTTATACTCCTGTGTATTATCATCAATATTTATATTTTCACTCTCATAAATTCCTTTTATAATATTTATTACATCCAATATTATAGAATTTGCTGTAGGATTTTTCCCTGCTCCTTGACCATAAAAATGTAATTCTCCAGTATTTAATCCATTTAATAAAATTAAATTAAATGCATCCTTTACACTAAAAAAAAGAAGAATCCTTACTAACCAATACTGGTTCTACTGCTGCATAGATGTTCCCATCTTTAATTTTAGATTTCCCAATGAGCTTAGGGGTTAAATCCATTTCTTTAAAAGCATATATATCTTCAACTGCTATTTTATCTATCCCATAACAATCAATATAATCAAAATTTACCTTTTGCCCATAAGCAACAGTAGACAATATGGATAATTTTCGAGCTGTATCATAACCTTTGATATCATCTGTAGGGTCTAATTCTGCATAGCCTTTATGTTGGGCATCCTTCAAAGCTACATAAAAAGGTAGTTCTTCTTCATACATTTTTGTCAAAATATAATTTGTAGTCCCATTCAATATTCCTTCTATTTGCACTATATTATCCACTTCTATCATCTGTTTCAATGGATTTATGATGGGGATTCCCCCCCTCCTACACTAGCTTCAAATAAAAATGCTTTTCTTTTTTTGTTTTGCTAAATATTGAAGTTCACATAGATTAGGAGCTACCACAGCCTTGCTAGCCGTCACTACATGTTTATTGTTTTCTAAAGCATTTTTTTATACAATTGTATGCAACTTCTCTATCACTTAAGGCATCTATAACAATGTCTATTTCTTCATCATCTAATATCTCTTTAGGATTTAAAGTTAGTAAATTGTCATCTATATCCACAAATCTTTCCTTTTCCTTATGTTTTATTAATACCTTTTTAATTTTAATATCTTTATCCAATTGATTTTTAAAAAAAACAAACCTTGTTGATTAATAATTTCATATACTCCAGAACCCACAGTACCTAAACCTAAAAGTCCAATATTTATCATTTACATTCTCCTTTCCTCAATAAACACTCTAAAACCCAATTTGTAAAAAAAATAATATACGATGAGCTTTCCATTTCATTTTAGGAACTTCATCTACATCATCAAAATAATTCTTAGGAATATTAATAGATTTACCTAGTATGATATCCCGCTTATATTCCTTTTTTTAAAGTATCCCTATCATATTCAAAATGTCCTGTTAAATATATCTCCTTTAAATCTTTACTTGCTATTAAAAAAAGCTCCTATTTCGTCGTTCGTTGCCAATATATCCAATTTATCTTCATATCCTTTTATATGTTTTTCATGGATTGAGAAATATCTTGAATGGGGAACTAAAAATTCATCATCAAATCCCTTTAAAAGTTTATGATCTTTTCTAACAATATAATGAGGGAATATACCAAATATCTTATTGTCCACATTATTCTTTGGTATATTATAATGATGATATAAACCAGCTAAAGCTCCCCCCAACAGATATATATGGTTGATTTAATATTGTTTTTAGAAAATTCCATTATGGATTTAAGTTCTTCCCAATACTTCACTTGATGAAATTCCTTTAATTCTAAAGGAGCTCCTGTTATTATCAATCCATCTAAAAAGTTCTCATCTATATCATTAAAAGTGATATAATTTTCTTTTAAATATTCAATATCACAATTTTTAGGAATATAAGTTTCTAATCTAAAAAAAATGCAAATTCACTTCCATTAAAATTTCAGAAAATATAGTGAAAAACTGCCTTTCTGTTTCAATTTTGTTAGGCATTAAATTTAATATACCTATATTAGGAACTTTAATTTCATCTTTAAAATCCATATTAACATCACCCTCATACTAAACTAAATGCCCTTTCAAAATCCTGAATAATATCCTCTATATTTTCTATACCTACAGATACCCTTATCATATCTTCCGAAATTCCTGATTTTTTTAGCTCTTCTGTATTTAATTGTCTATGAGTAGTTGAAGCAGGATGAAGTACAGATGTTCTTACATCTCCTAAATGTACCACTAATGAAACCAATTCTAAATTTCTCATAAACTTTTCGGCTGCATCTTTACCTCCCTTTATTCCAAATGTAAGTACTCCACTTCCCCCTAAAGGTAAATATTTTTTACTCAATTCATAGTCAGGATGTTCTTTAATTTT
>JMBX01000412.1_pt1 | contig 10919 bp, 15 predicted proteins | sample 616521 | NCBI WGS metagenome assembly JMBX01 (sample SAMN02727906, study PRJNA239997) | anaerobic digester metagenome | biome: anaerobic digester; isolation source: mesophilic anaerobic digester inoculated with municipal waste water sludge... | place: Germany: Bielefeld University, CeBiTec ...
TAAGTCCCGACTGGCGAGGATATCAACTCCTGTGTCAGCAATATCCTTCAATATCACATCGCCCATTTTTACCGGGCAGGTGATATCCACCTCGCGCAAAATCGCCAGAATTTCCTGCATTTTGGCTTTGGGCACTTCAGCTGAAGTGTAAACCGGCAAAAGCGGGTGCAAGCCTCCACGCGCGCGGACGGTTGTGGCGAGCATGCGTTTGGGCGTGGTGGCTTCCTGGGCGCCATAGTTTTCACCCCCCCGCCGGCAACGGTGGCCCAAAACCTGAACGACTTCGTTGCCATCAAGACGGACGATGAGTTTGCAACCCATCGGGCACGCGGTGCAGATAAAATTTTTCTCTTCCATGCTAGGCCTCCGATTTCGCGTAAATATCCAGGAAAAGTTCGCCCGCTTTCAGGACGTCATCAAACCTCGACGGGGGGGTCAGCTTGACGCTCACCATCTCGCCGGGACGGGCGTAACGGTCTGAGCGGCGCACGATGGACTGGCTCTCGCTGCGCACTTCAAACCAAACGTCTTCTTCAATAGGTTGCGTCACGCGGCACTGCAAAACGATAGCCTCGTCCTTTAAGGCCTGTGGGTCTAAAAACTGGGGGGGCACGACGTAGCGCACACTCTTTCCCGCGTTGACTTTGATGCTTTTCTGTGGTTTTGCCAGCGTGCCATTCGCGAACAGTGCCGCGCCGTGACCGGCTTGATTGCCAGCTTCGGAAACATAATCAACCAAATCATAAACGTGTACCACATTGCCGGCCGCGAAGATGCCGGGGGGGAAGTTAGTCTGAAAATTTTGGTCAACGACTGGCCCGCCAGTGACCGGGCTTAATAAGATACCGGCTTTTTTACTTAGTTCATTCTCCGGGATAAGACCAACCGAGAGTAAAAGCGTGTCGCAGGGGGGGATGATTCGCTCCGTGCCAGGAACAAATTGCCACTTTTCGTCCACGGCGACAGCTTCCACCGCTTCAACACGGTTTTTACCGATGACGCGCTTGACGGTATGGCGCAGGTGCAAGGGCACGTTCCAGTCTTCCAGACATTGCACATAGTTGCGCATGAGACCGGATAGATAACTTTGCACTTCCAAAACGCTTTCAACCTTAGCGCCTTCAAGCGTCAGGCGACGCGCCATAATCATACCGATATCGCCAGAACCCAGGATGACAAAGCGTTTCCAGGCATAAAGCCCTGTACGTTCACCCAGCGTTGGGCGGTGCCGGCGGTAAAACACCGGCAGGTCGCGTGCCGGGAATGCGGATTTGCGGGCGGGTTCTTTCCCGGCAGCCCATCGCCAAAACGATCGCTTTGGCGTCGATGCTAAAGTAACCCTTGCGCGCGCTGGAAAGCCACAAACGGCGTTCGGGGGGGTGATTTCCATCACCATGGTATCCAGCATAAAGTCGATTCCAAGCGCGCGGGCTTCGTTGATAAAGCGTTGCGCGTAGGCGGGACCAGGCAGGTCTTCTTTAAAGGTATGTAAGCCAAAGCCATTATGAATACACTGCAGCAAAATACCACCTGGTTCGCGGTCGCGTTCGATGACCAAAACCTTATCCGCGCCGGCTTTTTTTGGCTTCAATGGCGCTAGCCAGCCCCGCGGGACCGGCTCCGATGACGACGACGTCATAATTATGCTTCATGGTCGCTCTCCTGGATGTCTTTACTGCCTCGGAAAAGAAAACGCGAGCCATCGCCACGCTTGCTGACTTCCAGTTCCGATATGCCCAGTTCGCGTGCCAAAATCTGGGTGACCAGGGGGCATATCGAACCCACCCTGGCAACGTCCGGTGCCCAGCCAGGTGCGGCGCTTGATGGCGTCGTAGGTCGTGGCGGGGGGGATGGGCGCGTGGATTTCGCGCACGATTTCTGCTTCGGTGATGTTTCGCAGCGACAGATGACCCGCGCGTAGGCCGGGTCGGTTTCGACCAAAGCCTGACGTTCGGCGTGACTCATTGTGCGAAAGCGGGGGGGTCGGGCGGGTCGGATGGGATTGAAATCGCTCTTTTCTTTTAGGTTTTCACCAGCGTCCTTGAGCAGTTCTACCACGTATTCGGCAATGGCGGGTGAGGCGCTCAAACCAGGTGATTCGATGCCGGCAACGTTGATAAGTCCATTAATCTCGGGGGGGCAATTTCAATCAAAAAGTCGGCATGATAATCGACGCCGGGCGTTTTACAGGGGGGGCGTTGCCCATCGCGCGCAGACCGGCAAAAGTGGCGATGGTGAAACGCGGGTTGATGCTCGGAACGAGCTTTGCGCGCCTTCTAGTACTTCTTGCATGCCTTCAGCTGTGGTGGCGGTATCTTCTTTATCAGCGATGATTTGCGCGTTAGGGCCGGCGATGGTGTTGCCATGCACGGTGGTAGTCACCAAAATGCCTTTGCCTTTGGCCGATGGCACCGGGAAAAGCACGTTGTTGATTTGTACATCTGCTGGGTCAAAAACGTAATATTCCCCCCGCGGCGGGGTGTGATTTTGAAGTCCGGATTGCTGTTGGCGCGGTGCATGACCGCGTCGGCGTAGATGCCAGCGGCATTGATGATCCAGCGCGCGCGAAAGTCGCCACGGTTGGTTTTGATTCCTTTAATATGTCCGTCTTCAATGATGAAATCTTCGAAACTGGTATTAAGTAAAACCGTGGCACCGTTCATCACCGCGTTTTCAGCCGCAGCGATGGTAGCTTGAAAGGGGTCAACGATTCCGGTCGTGCCCGCCCACAGCGCGCCTATCGCTGATGGGTTGATTTTAGGCTCGCGTCGTTTGACTTCGTCAGCATCAAAAAGGCGCATGTCGGGCACGCCGTTTTGTTTGCCCATCTCGTAAAGCGCCAGAAGGTTTGGCCATTCTTCTTCGCCGATGGCAACAACCATATCGCCGGAACGTTCAAAGGCGAAACCGAGCTCCTGAGAGAGTTGCTCAAACATAGCATTACCGCGCACGTTCAGTTTGGCTTTGAGCGAGCCGGGTAAAGGGTCGTAACCGGCGTGAATAATGGCGGTGTTGGCGGATGATGCGCCCATGCACAGGTCGGCTTCTTTCTCGATAAGCAAGAGTTTAAGCTCATAGCGCGATAGAAAGCGCGCGATCATGCTCCCACCACACCACCGCCGATAATGATCATGTCATACGCGTTGTTTTGCATAAAATCTCCTGTCCGTGTCCAACAATGATACGATAAATCTGTCAGGACAACAAAAATCCTGGCACGAACTCATCCCTAATTCTATGACAACTTGGTATGATTGTGTCATATTAGCGCGAATATTTTTTTTGCCATGGACATGACTGGGAGACCATGTCCGAACCGGAAAAATATTGATAGTTCTTTCGTGGTCTCCTGACCACGACTAAGACATTCTTTCATCATTAGAATCGATGTGTACTATGGAGCATCATGAAAAAGTATATTATCGCCATTGACCAGGGAACAACCAGCACACGCTGCGCGGTTTTTGATAAACAAGCCCGTTTGCAGGCAATCAAGCACAAAGAACATCGCCAAATTATGCCCCACGCGGGTTGGGTGGAACATGATGCCCTGGAAATCTGGAACAATGTGCTTGACCTAATCCCCCCCGAATGTTTGCAAGAAGCTTCGGCGAGTGTCAAAGATATTATCGCGGTGGGTATCACAAACCAGCGTGAAACGACTGTCGTTTGGGACAAAACAACCGGTTTACCCATATATAACGCGATTGTCTGGCAGGACACCCGCACCGCCGATTTCATGACCGCTTTTGAAGCGACCCATGGCGCTGAAAACCTTCAAAAAAAAGCTTGGGTTTGCCGGCAAATCCATACTTCTCCGCGTCCAAACTGTGTTGGATTTGGAAACGTACCTGGCGCGCGTCAAAAGCAGAAACCGGCACCTTGCTCTTTGGCACCATCGACACCTGGCTGATTTGGAAGCTGACCGAAGGCTTGCATATCACCGACGTCACCAACGCGTCTAGAACTTTTTTGATGAACATCAAGACTTTGACCTGGGATGACGACATGCTGAAAGCCTTTGGTATCCCCCCCCGTCAGGTCCTGCCCGAGATTCGCCCTTCAAGTGAAGTTTACGGTGAAATCAGCCATCCGGTTCTCAAAGGCGTGCCCATCGCGGGCAATTTGGGCGACCAACACGCTGCGCTTTTTGGGCAGTGCTGTTTTTCCCCCCCTGGCGAAGCCAAAAACACCTATGGTACGGGCTGTTTTATGTTGATGAACACCGGCAACGAAGCCATTTTTAGCCAAAACGGTTTGCTGACCACGCTGGCCTATCAGGTGAAAACCAGGCAGCGGTCTACGCGCTGGAAGGCTCGGTGGCGATTGCCGGCGCTTTGGTGCAGTGGTTGCGGGATAATCTGGGCCTTATTCGCGCTTCGGATGAAATTGAAGAGCTGGCATTGCGTGTTGATGACAACGGGGGCCTATATTTCGTGCCGGCTTTTTCGGGGGCTTTTCGCGCCGTACTGGCGGTCGGACGCGCGGGGCGTTATCGTGGGCATGACCCGCTTTAGCAATGCCGGACATATCGCGCGGGCGGCGCTGGAAGCTACCGCTTATCAAACAGCCGACGTGTTCGAAGCGATGCGCAAAGACAGTGGCGTGACGCTCAGTTCGCTAAAAGTGGATGGCGGCATGGTGCGCAACCGGCTTTTGATGCAGTTCCAGGCGGATATCCTGAACATTCCCGTCTTGCGACCGATGATTGATGAAACCACAGCCTTGGGGGCGGCTTTCGCGGCGGGACTGGCAACTGGTTTTTGGTCAGGCTTTGACGAACTCAAACGCACCTGGCAGGCGCGGGAACAATGGCTACCAGCGATGGACGCGGGAACGCGTCAGGGCCTGTTAGTCGGCTGGCACAAGGCGATTACGCGCAGTTACGACTGGGTATAGTTATAAAATTTCGCTTCTGCTTTAATTCAATTCGTCGCTTGGTGGCAGTGCCAGGTCTTGTTCCACTTCCTGCTTCTTATATTTAAGGATATAAGCCCGCACGAGAGGCAAAAGAAACAGAATCAAGATAATTGTAAGCAAAAGTGCCGCTTCCGGACCGTACAAGCCACCACTGAGAACCTCTTTGCCAGCAACAGGGGGGGAGAAGGCAAATACACTTTCCGGCATAGGGATGCCACTAACGTAAAGCCCGAAGAAGGGGGGGCCCAAGAGAAAATTCCAGATGCTGTGGGCTGCTGAAGCCAGCCACAAGGAACCCGTCAAATCTGTTACAAACGCAAAGATTAATCCGATTAACGCTGTATTTATCATTGCCAGGTACGAAAAGTTGTCGTTACCCAAGTGCAAAAGACCAAATAAAATAGATGGCAGGATAATACTAAGAAGTCTGCTTTTTCTGGCAATAAGTCCTTGTATCAAGCCACGAACTAAAAGTTCTTCTTTAAAACCCTGAAGGATAAAGCCTAAAAAGTACAGGATAATATTGAGAACAGTCATCTTACCCAAACCCTGATAGCTTAATCCACCTAATACAAGGGCCAAAATCAAGTAAGTCAAAATCATGCCACTTCCAAAGGCCAGACCCTGTAAATAATGTTTAATCCCGTATTTATCCGGCAGGTTCATGGAAACAAATCCACTGGGCAATAAAAAAACGCCCGATTGCATAAAGGATAAGAATTGTTCCTACAGACGAGAACAACATAGTGATGTTTTTGTTTGTTTGAGGGGGGGTATCTGGACTTGTCACTTTGCCAATCCAGTTAATCCCGACTAATAAAATCAAACCGGCGAGGATAATCAAGATTCCCTTAATTATCCGCCACGCTGTCGATTCATTTTGTTCATTATATAGGCCTCCGATAAAAAAAAGCTTTGTTCGGTTTTCTTTCACCTTGTTTCAGCTGGCAAGGTTTTGTCCTAACCGTGTTTAAAATGCCTTTCAGCAGAATTCAATTATTCTTTAATATTGAGCCATTTTAGCATGCCTATGTAAAATTCCAGCTTAATTTCTGTAAACTTTCTATCGGTTCTATATCCTTTCGATACTCAAAAAAAACGCTTGTCCATTATCAACCCGGCAAAATATCTTTCACCAAAACCATTTTTGCATTCCATCGGGAAAGCTTGTAAAAGTACTTGACAATTAGTTAAGTTAGCTTTATAGTTCACGTCGCTTAACTATTAAAGGAAGGAATATGTCTCTCGAATTATCAAACGCTTTACACGCCTGGGCGGATTTAGCCACAAGGCAATCAATGGAAAGCAACCGCCAGTATATGCACGAACGCGGTTATAGCTTCGCGCAGATGAACAGCCTGTTTTTCATTCATCATCATGACCAAAGCAACATTAATGAACTGGCCTGTCATTTGGGCATCAGTAAGGCCGCGGCATCGCAAATGATCAATCGTTTGGTGGACTTCGGCCTGGTTAATCGGCTTGAAGACCCCCAGGACCGGCGCATAAAACTGCTTACCCTGACCGAAGAAGGGCAAGCCCTGATTCGCGGCAACCGCGTCGCGCGTCATGCCTGGATTGATGCGTTCTGTGCCTATCTCGGCGAGAAAGACACAGCGCCGATTGCTGATGCCTTGGAGACTTTGGTCGAACACTTGAAAGCTTATAAGGAATATTTAGAAGAAAAGAAATCTGAGGAATGAGTAAGAATCTATGTGGCGATTAAGAAAATTTTACTATCCCTACTGGGCAAACATTCTCATTGCGGCCTGATGGTGGTCGTGGTGGCTTGGTCGAACCTGGCCTTGCCCGACTATCTATCACAAATTGTGAACACGGGCATCCAAAAGAATGGTATCGAACATGGCGTTCCGGAAGTGATGCGTCAGTCGACTCTGGACCAGGTTTTGGCACTGATGACGCCGGAGGAACAAGCTGAACTCACTCAGGCTTATACCCTGGTGGAACCGGATAGTCCGGAAGCCAGTCAGTATCTTGCCAAATACCCAGTGCTTGAAACGGAAGCGGTGTATCTCTTCAATGCGACTAAAAGCAAGGATGACATAGCTCACTTTGAAGCACTCATGGCGAAACCACTGGTTATCACACAGGCTTTTAATCTCATCCAAAACGAACCGGAACAAGCCAGCCAGCTTTTGGGTGATGACTTCCCCCCCTTTGATTTCGCGCGATTGCCAGCTGGCATGGACATCGCCCAAATCCTGGCGCAAATGCCTGAAGCCCAGCGTCTGGAAATGCGTCAGAAAATCGACGCGCACCTTGAAAAACTTGAAGGAACAATTCTCAGGCAAATGGCGATATCGGCAGTTACCGACGAATACAAAGCCGTTGGCATTGACATGGCAAAATGCAACGGCAATACATCCTAAAAACCGGCGCGCAAATGATCGGTATGTCTGTTTTGGCGGTTGTCAGCTCGATTACAGTGAGCTTATTCGCGGCGCGCACCTCCACAGCCCTGGCACGCGATATCCGCGCGGCAGTCTTCAAGAAGGTGGAAAGTTTCTCAAGTGCTGAATTTGGCGATTTCTCCACCGCGTCGCTGATTACGCGCACGTCAAACGATGTCATGCAGGTGCAAATGGTCACCTTTATGGCCATTCGCATGGCTATTCAAGCCCCCCCTATGTTGGGTGTCCTGGGTGTTGTGCGTGCTATGGATAAAAGCCCGAATATGTGGTGGACGATCGCGCTGGCTGTTGTCATCCTGGTCTTGTTTATCATCTTGATCTTTTCTTTGGTTACCCCCCCACGTTTTAAACGCATGCAAGCTTTGATTGACCGCCTTAACCTGATTATGCGTGAGAATCTCTCCGGTATTTTGGTCGTGCGCGCCTTCAACAAGCAGGGTTTTGAAATAAAACGCTTTGACCAGGCTAATCAGGATGTCGCTGAAAATATGCGTGGCATCGGACGCACGATGTCCTTCATGCACCCCCCCATCATGACGCTGGTGATGACTGGTGTGCAGGTACTTGTGATTTGGGTCGGCGCGCATCAGGTGGCAAAATCGACCATGCAAGTGGGCGACTTGATGGCTTTCATGCAGTATGCCATGCAAATCTTAAGCGCGTTTTTGAACCTTTCGATGTTCTTCATAATTATGCCCCGCGCGGCAGTTTCAGCGGACCGCATTCTTGAAGTACTCGACCGCGAAAACGTCATTCTTGACCCCCCCGAAAACCCAGTTGCTTTGCCCCCCCAAACCATTCGCGGCGAGATCGAATTCCACGACGTTGATTTCCGCTATCCTGGTGGTGAAGAAGATGTCCTGCACGACATCAGCTTTAAAGCCCAACCCGGTCAGATAACCGCTGTTATCGGCTCCACGGGAAGCGGTAAATCGACGCTGGTGAACCTTTTGCCCCCGCCTTTTTGATGTGAGTAAGGGCAAAATCACGCTGGATGGCATCGACATTCGCGACCTGACCCAGCACGACTTGCGCGAACAAATCAGCTACGCGCCACAACGGGGGGGTTTGCTCTTTAGCGGCACGGTGAAATCAAATCTTTCGGTGGGTAAACATGATGCTACTGAAGAAGAAATGCGTCACGCGATTGAAGTCGCTCAGGTGGCTGACTTTGTGCTTGGCGATAAAGACGGACTGGATATGGAAATCGCCCAGGCGGGTACCAACTTGTCTGGCGGGCAAAAGCAGCGTCTTTCAATTGCGCGCGCGCTGATGAAAGACAGCCCGGTTTATATTTTTGATGACAGTTTCTCGGCGCTCGACTTTAAGACCGACGCCGCTTTACGCAAGGCGATTAAACCGCAAATTGCTGATAAAACGGTTTTTGTGGTCACACAAAGAGTGGCAACCGCGCGTAATTCGGACCAGATTTTGGTGCTCGACGATGGCCGGCTGGTCGGCGTGGGACATCACGACGATTTGATGGAGGATTGCCAGGTCTACCGTGAAATTGCGCAATCTCAACTAAGCGAGGAGGAGTTGGCATGAAACAACAAGACGAACTCCTGAAGGAAAAGAAGCCGATAAGAAAAATCCCTTTGCCGCGGGTATGTCGCAAAACAACAAAGACCAAAGCAAACGGCAAGCTCCCCCCGGCGTGGCCCCCCCAGCAGATTTATGCCCGGCGAAAAAGCCCGCGACTTTAAGGGCAGCATAGGGCGATTAATCACTTACATGGGCAGATATAAATGGCTCATCTTGATTATTTTGTTTGTGGCAGCGGGTTCATCGGTCTTTTCGATTTTCGGACCTAAGACTTTAGGGCGCGCGACGACCGAACTCTTTGAAGGTGTCATGCGCATGGTGCGTGGCGATGCCTGGGCATTGATTTTGCCAAAATCGGCAGTATTCTAAGCCGCGTGCTTTTGATGTACGGTTTCTCGGCTTTGTTTGGCTTGATTCAGGGGGGCGCGTGATGGCTGTCATTTCGGCGGATATCATTTACCGCTTGCGCAACAACCTTTCTGAAAAACTCCACCGCTTGCCACTCAGCTTTTACGATCGCGTTACCCAGGGTGAGGTGCTTTCGCGCATAACCAACGACGTTGACACCATCGGACACACGCTCAATCAAAGCCTGTCGCAGATTATCACATCAGTCACAACGGTAATCGGTGTCTTAATCATGATGCTTTCCATCAACCTGACCCTGACCCTGGTGGCTTGACGGTGATACCGCTTTCGCTGCTGATGATTCGCTTTGTGGTCAGCCGTTCGCAGGGCTACTTCCGCAAGCAGCAAGCCTATTTGGGGGGCATATCAGCAGCCATATTGAAGAAATGTACGGCGCGCATGTGGTGCTCAAGACCAACAACGGCGAAGAAGCCAGCATCGAACATTTCGATACCTTGAACACCGAGTTGTACGACAGTTCCTGGCGCGCGCAGTTTATCTCGCACATTATGATGCCCATGATGCGTCTTTTCAGCAATCTGGGTTATGTGGGAGTTGCTATGGTGGGTGGCTATTTGATGGTGCAAGGCAAACTCAACCTGGGCGATATCCAGGCTTTTATTCAGTATCTCAACTCTTTCCACGGTCCGATGCAGAACATTGCCAACATTTCAAACATTTTGCAACAAACCGCGGCGGCAGCGGAACGCGTTTTTGAGTTCCTGGACGAAGAAGAAGAAATCCCCCCCAACCCCCCGAAGAACCCGCGGTACTGGAAACGGTTGAAGGGCATGTCGAATTTAAGGATATCTGCTTTGGCTATGACCCGGATGTGCCGGTCATCAACAACTTCTCTTTGGATGTCAAACCCGGTCAGCAAATCGCGATTGTTGGACCCACCGGCGCGGGCAAAACGACCCTGGTCAAGTTACTCATGCGCTTTTATGAACTGGGTTGTGGCGAGATTTTGATAGATGATATCAATATCAAACGATGACGCGCGAAGATTTGCGCTCGAAGTTCGCCATGGTTTTGCAGGATACCTGGCTCTTTAATGGTTCCATCATGGAAAATATCCGCTACGGCAGACAAGATGCCACTGATGAAGAAGTGATGCAAGCCGCGGATATGGCCTACGCGGACCACTTTACGCGCACTTTGCCGGGTGGCTACAACTTTGAAATCAACGAAGACGCCACCAACGTCTCCGCTGGACAAAAACAGTTGCTCACAATCGCGCGCGCGGTGCTGAAGGACGCGCCCATCCTGATTTTGGACGAAGCGACCAGCTCGGTGGACACGCGAACGGAATTGTTGATTCAAAAAGCGATGACCAAACTCATGCGCGGACGCACTTCGTTCGTTATCGCGCATCGCCTTTCAACGATTAAAAACGCCGACCGCATTTTGGTCTTGCGCGATGGGAATATCGTGGAAATCGGCAAGCACGATGAGCTTTTGGAACGCCAGGGCTTTTACGCGGAACTGTATTACAGTCAGTTTGTGAAACAAGCCGAATAAAACTTCGGTCGCGCCAAAGCGTGATTACGAAATCATGCTTTAGCAAGTCCTTATAAAAATAGAAACCCACCTGACCAGCACGTCTGGTCAGGT
>JMBX01000413.1_pt1 | contig 10917 bp, 14 predicted proteins | sample 616521 | NCBI WGS metagenome assembly JMBX01 (sample SAMN02727906, study PRJNA239997) | anaerobic digester metagenome | biome: anaerobic digester; isolation source: mesophilic anaerobic digester inoculated with municipal waste water sludge... | place: Germany: Bielefeld University, CeBiTec ...
GCTTCATCCAGAACAACAAAGCGCCAATTACCCCCCCATGCCTGCCATCGAAAAAGACACTGTCCCTGGGCCTTAAAAGCAGATACTCCAGCATAGCATAATTAGTCAGAAGTATGTGGGGGGGCGGTGACGCCTGCAGCCGTTCCCGCGAAATCAATTCATTTTTAGAAGGGGGGGATTTCACCAAACATCTCCCTGTATTGTGATTCGGCTGCCCCTTGTTCGTGCTCTGTCTCCCCCCCTGTGTAGCGGCCAAACGTAATACGTGGATAATTTGCCAAAAGGGAACGCAACCGGGTCAATTGATCATTAGCTAGGGCATTCATAGGATACAAAAGTAAAGCACGAACGCCCGGCCCAAGCGTCCCCCTGCTCCACCTCCCTAAAGAGGTGATTGAGGATCGGCACTAAGAAAGCCTCCGTTTTGCCGCTGCCTGTTCCGGTAGCAACCACCACGTTTCGATCATGGCGAATAATCTTTTCAATTGCTTCTTGTTGATGTTTCCACAGGACACTGGGCAATTCTTTCGAACCAAGTTTCAAAAACTCCCGAGAAAGCAGCCCATTTCGCACCAATTGTTCAATAGAATCGCCCCCCCGGACAAACTCGGGCGTGGCCTCTAGGATGGGCGGTTTCACGAAACTGTCTCCGCGCCTTAGGGCCTGCGTAAACTGTTCTTGTAGATCAGGATCTTTGAAACGGAAAGTGGTTGTGAGGTAATTCAAATAGCTTTCATGGATATTTGCGGTAATCGCCATTGGGTTCATCAATCTTCCCCCCCGTCCTTTCGCCCCCCCACATTCAGGGAGACCATGCTTTCCAAATGCCAAAGAAAAACAGCGGCGCGTTTGGCAGACTCATACCAATCATCCCCCCCTAAAAGATCCGATGGTAATTTCCCCCCCCAAGTAGCACTGCGGTGAAGAGGCAGACATGGGGGTTGGGTTTTTTTCGTGCTCCGCAAGGGGGGATGGATGGGAATTGGCTCAAAATCCTCTCGGACAAAACACTCAATAGGAACATCCACCGTGTGAGGGATCATTTTTTTGCAGTAGGGGGGGTGTTCTCGGTGCCAGGTCTGCTGATCAGGCACCATTACGCGGCAGTCCAAACAGATAGTTCTACCCGTTCCCAGTTTCACAGTAAAGGCTTCCCCCGCTGCTGTCCACGAAATAGTGGTCGATTCGAATTTTTCTCCAACGCGCAGCTGTGCCTTTGTTTCATTACTTCCGGCCAACCATTGTCTGATCATTTGCTGCGAATCATACTGAGATAAATATGGATGCTCCAGGTGGCCTTTTTTTGCAGCGGAGTTCCACCCTAACCTTGCTGGCTGCAAGTCGCTGTTTCAAATGTTCCAAAGCTTTAGTTTTACCCTGTTCTTTTGAAATTGCTTCGAATAGATCGAGCAAGGGCCATCTCAGCTGGTCTCGGCCGGTAGAGTGCGTAAGGCGCCACTCTAACATAGCCGCCCCCCCGGGCACAAGGGCGAAATATTGTTTTGACGAATCCCCCCAAGGCTTGTGAATAATATCCAGCGCGTGCTACGCCGCAAGTTTCTTTCTTTTCCGCCTCTGATTGCGATCCGAAATTTCCCCCCCGCCGCATCACTTTCGCCCACCCCCCCCACCCCCCCCGCGGCGACTCTTCCCTTTTCGATTCCAATCAGCATTATACGGATGCGCTCCTGCCCGAAAGTTTTAAGAAAACGACCCCTGACAGAAGCCTCGCTGCAGCTGGGCCAACTAAGATCCCATTCTGCTAAATAGGGGGGCCGGTGAAAACATCAACCGCGAAGCAATTGTCCACTGCAACCGGAAAAGTTTGCTGCGCTTGGGCCCCCCAGGCATCGCGGCGGAGAAATTGGGCAAGGTAGCTGCCGTCAGCGAGCCCCTCACTCCCTATTGCGAGCTTAAGTTCATTTTTATCCTGAGGCAGTGCCCATTCGTGCGGCTGCTCCCAGGGGGGCCCACAGTTTCCAAAAACGGAGAATCCTCCCGCTAATTTTACCTTTTTCACGCCAACTGATGTTAAGATAGATATCCCGCCGCAGCTCTGTGAAGCTGTAAGCAAAGCCTGTGACTTCCCAACGGCAGCGCAGATCAAGCAAAGGGCCTTGGGCCAGCAGCCTGCTTGATTCATCGTACAAACTAATCAGAAGCGTTCCAACCCCGGCCGCCCCCAGTGTGTCCATGAACTGCAGCAAATTGATTTCGCTCCGGCCGCCGTTAATCGATACCCAAGTTTCCTGACGATCATCCAGCTGAACGCGTACACGGCCGCTTGAGCAGGGCAATTTTAGCTCCAGTGCTAAGGCACCGGGCAGAGACGGAGGATCAAGGAATACTTCTTCCCTGGTGCCCGACCAGTCCGCATCCGTCTCCTTTCCGCCCCCCTTAGACGCCATTTAACCCTGGGAACCTCAATACAAAACGGTAAACGCAGCTGTTCCCGCTCCGATACGGGTAGTTCAAATACCCCCCCGTCACCTCCCGGGCCCATGGTGCCGCCTCAATTTCGTGTCATCCCCCCCGCGGCGGATATACATGCCGCAGGCTCATCTAGATGCACAACCCCGTCCGCTTGAATACTGAGCGCCAACCTAAAATTAGCCGATTTTTCAGTGTTGGGAAGAAGAATTCTCGGTGAGAATAGGTACTCCAGTCTGGAGAAAATAGCGAACCTAAAGAAATAGCGCTCCCTTTTGCTGCCCCGGCAGCGCAGTAATATGGTGATAATCCCCCCCGATTGCTCAGCAACCGTTTTCAGCAAAGACAGGGGAAGCTCCAACCCCCCCGAACGTGTTTTTTGACACCATCCTCCCACAGCAGCTCCCGCAGGTCATAGTGCCGGGCCATACTGAGAATGCCCCCCCTGCCAAAACGGATGGTAAGGTGCCAAAGATCAATAGGGTGATTTTTCCCCCCACCGGAACAAAAAGGACGGGTGGCGCACCTGCGTAAACAGGCAGCCCGTCGATAAGTGCCCCCCGAACCGTTTGCCCTCCAATTAATCGAGGCTCAACCGTTTGTTCGCCTATTACGGCCAAACTGTATTCTAAACCACCATCATATCCGATCTTAATTTCCTCACAGTTTGCTAGATCAGCGAGAACTATGGAGCACACATCATCAAGGTAAGCCGGGGGGGTGTTATCCTGTACTATGGAAACGCTGCCCATCAAATCCCCATCCTTAGGCAGGATAAACCAATATCTGTCCGGGGGGGACAGATGGTTAAGCCTCACCTGTTTTCCTTGTTCTGTAAAAATCAGATAAGGCCGCCCTTGATCAAAGATTTTCAGCGTCCAGGCATGAAGAATCGCTTCGCCCGCACGAATCGAAACTTGATATTCACCGGCAAGGCCCAAAAACGGCGACGGTAGAAGAGACAGGTTGTGCTGGGCCGGCCCCGTTTTTGCATAACCTGTAACCGTACTTTGTCTGGCTGTAAGGGGGGAATCTTTTTCAACCACCCGGGATGGTCCGGGGGCGGTAATTTGCACCCACATGCTTGTGGCACCCGCGGCTTGCTCAATCTCAAACAGCTGCGGGCTGAGGGCAATCTTTAAATCAGCATGGGCCGGATCAAATTCTAGAGTAGGCGCAGCGAATCGTTCCCCCCCGTAAACTTGCGGGGCAGATCCTCTAAAGTGAGGCTGGCCCTGTGCCTGGCCCACCATTCTTCCCAAGCATCCCGCACATACCGAGGCAAACGGGAATTTTCCTTAACGACCTTTTGCGAATCATGGGCATGCTGCAAAAGGTGACCAATTCTGTAATCCACGTATGGGCCTCTTTCCCCCCCGTACAGGATGAACCGTTGAACCGGCTCTTTGAGATGGTGATACGGGGGGGTGGGCAGATCTGCCTGAGCAGCCCTAATCAGATCCTGCTTGGCGGAATAGCGGGCCAATTCCTGCTCCACACACTTCTTGGTTTTTATTAGGACCTGGCCGGAAACTTGAACTTCCGCTTCCAGTCCACCGATCACCCTTTGAATTTCCTCGCGTTTTTGCAAAAGGGCCTTTCTCTTCCTCAATTTAGCCCATCCGTCGGCAAAAGAACCCTGTCCAAGCAAACATATCTTACCATCCAATTCTCCCGCTTGTTTTACCATTTGCACAAGCCCGCTGCTGAGCATTAAGCGTAAAGGCAGAATTACTTGCATCAGCACAGTGGCGGCCCATTCCGCCTTCTTTTCTCGGTCGGCGCTCGCAGCCAATTTCTGTTCCAGCCCGTCCAACGCTTTCCTGCCGCAGCTTCCGCTTGATCGAGACCGGAAAGCAAAAAGTTGCGCTGTGCCAAATACCGCCTGTTATAATCCCTTAACCGCAATTGTCTCCAAACATTGGGCAAAACCAGAGCTAATCCAATGATAGATTGGGCAAAATGAACGGACGGCCATGGCCCCAAATGCTGCCTAGAACGAACCAAAGGGAAAAGAGGAAAACAAAGGCCTAAACCCCCCCACCAAAAGCCCGGGTGGAGCCGTGTGGATTTAGGCTTTAACTGTTGAATTTGATAACGCAGTTGTGAGATTTTCTCCTGCTTGCGGCGCGCCTCTTCTATTGCGGTTACAAGCACATTCGAAATGTAATCTTCCGCCGCTGCCTGTTCAACCCGGATGGAACCGGGCGAACGCTCGTATTTTGATATTTCTCCCTTTCGTCTCTTAAATCCACCGCCTGTCCATCAGCGGAAACTGCCACCAGTTCCGCTCGGAGTGAACGAATTTCATCCCCATAGGTCAGCAGCGCTTGATCCCGGCACGTAAAGCGGGAAACAAAACATCCCAGCAGGCTGATTATTTGATCCAGCATATTTATTTTATTCCTTAAGATCCGAATGCGCCCCCCCAATTTGTCCTCGCGAAAGCTTTCATAATTCGGGGAATGTTTTCAGCGGCAAGTTCGCCGGCTAGATGAGATTTTATTTTTCCAACTGGCCCCCCGCAGCCTATCAATCTGCGCAGACTTCCCAGCCTTTTGCGGCCCCCCGGAATTCCTTTTGCTGTACGTTGAACAGCCTTTGGGATAAGTCGGTGCGTTTCTGCTCATCACTCCGCAGGCTGGCCAGATAATCCTTTATTTCTTCCGGTCCGTAATACCGAATGCGAACAAATCTAAAATGACCTCTTCGAAGAAGTGAACAAGGTGGCTGCGGGGGGATGCCGCCGTGCAGGAGGATGGGCGCGACGAACCGCAAGGCATCGGGTGGAAGGGGGGGGTTGGGCAGCTGCACTGCGTCTAAAAAAACAATAAACGATTCGCCAAGCCGGCTTTGGAGTACCGGGTCTTTCCGGCCAATCACTTGATGCACACTTGACCAATAATCGCCCTCTTCGTACCCTAAAATACCCTGCCAAACTAGGAAGGTGGCTGTGCTCGCCTGCGCCTTTTCGATAAGCAAAGTAAGGTTGTGAGAATGGTGAGACATTTGAGTGATAAAACCATTTAATCGCTGCACATCGTCGCAGGATAATTCGAGTTCGCCGATGAAGTTGACCTTCCCCCCCAATTCACGCCGGAGAATATGCTCACAGTCGCTTAAGGAGGTACATGTCTCCAACACCTGACTCACCCCCCCACGTGATATGTTGTTAGTTATATGTTCCATTTCAACAATAATAGTCAATATCCTTGTAAATTCTGCTTTTCACTTAACCCGCCCCCAACCGGGCGGCATAAACACTATTTGATAGTGATGCGAATTACAGGTACTCAGCGATGGGCACTGGCAAGTTGCAAGTATTCTGGGATAATTTTGGGCATCTTTCCCGCCGTTTGGAAGCGTATTGCAATTTTTCAACCATAACTTTCTCCCTTCATATTGAACGGCTCGCTGTTGTAAACCAATTCGCTTCTTCCTTGGTGTTTGGCAAGAAGCCTATTTCGTCCAAATTAGGCTGAAAGCCTCCGCCGCGGCATTCGCTGCGGGCACAGTACCGGGCGAAAGCGCGGGGGGGAAAACAGTTTGAAAATGTTTAAGGCAGCCCGGGGGCAAAAATGCACCGGGCGGCCTACTGCATTTTAGCTTCACCCTTCTGCCTTTCGACAGCGAGTTTTCCCCGGCGAGTATCCGCGGCCGCAGACATAAATTGTGACGGCTCCCTCTTTAGTTGGGCTGAACAGGCAGTATTTGTTACCTACTTTATCCAAATACGGCTGTTCTGGCAGGTAATTTGAAAGCTGCAGCCGGCCTAACCTTGCGGTAAAGTGGGTGGAAAACTGATTTTATTCTCACTTAGGCGCGGTTCACCAAAGCGGTAAAGCGCGGACATATAACCGGCGCCCAAATTGGCTGTGTACAGCCCGTCCTTTGTAGGACCATCTTTATCGTAAAGATCCGGTTTTGCTGTATCGCCCGCAGTGTACCGGGCCGCAAGATCACTATGGTGAATGCAGCTTGTTGGTAACGGCCGGCACTTTTTTTGCTTTTTTTTAATTATTTCCGCAACCAGCTCGGCCTTCATGTTAGCCGGCATAGTGGGGGGGCTAGAATAATTCCCACGGCTGCATCTCGCCCTTTGCAGAGGTATTCAAAGGCTAAGGGTTTTCATTACCTGCAACCCGCTTGAAGTGCCCTACAGCCTTGCCGCCCCGGTAAGCCGCAAATGCGGCCCACCCGTATATTTTCTGCTGCCTTCGAATATCCCGATGATAGCAGCCTTATATTATGGTTGTTTTTTTTATCCCGTAGTACTAGCTCATCATGTCCGGAATTGTAAGATGGGCTCCAATTTATTCGTAAGTTCGATGTATAGTGCGGTTCATTGTTATTAAACCTCCTCGAAAATTGCAAGGTTCCTTTAATTGGCATCGGTGTACTGCTTATAGATAAAGAACCACCGCGCTAGCTAATAAAACATCAGCTGAGGCGGTGGGGCAGGTGCTGCGCACAAAACTGCCGATAACAGGCCGTAAACTAACCATCCCTTTAGCATTGGCAGGATTTGGCTCCTTCTGCAGAGAAATACACCATCAAGTTCAAACATAGATCCGGAAGGGGGGGTGATATCCGTGTCCGAGCAGAATCTACTGGATCGCTTTTCGAAAATCAAGGTCTGGACCCGAGGTGATCAGCGGGCGCCGCACAAGCCCCTTCTAATTCTTTACGCCCTCGCAAAATTACAACAAGGCCAACGCTGGCTTCCGTACTCCAAAATCAAAGCAGAAGTGGGAGACCTGTTGCGCGAATTCGGTCCCCCCCCGTGACACTTCACCCATTTACCCCCCCTTTCAGTATTTAAGAAATGATGGGCTTTGGACCTATTTTCCAAACCAACCTACAAGTTTTACTGAGCGATTTCTGCAAAAAAAATGATGTGGCCGGAGGATTTCCCCCCAAGCAGATTATACTTTGCTCAGGAGTAACCCTGCCCTGGCGCGAACTATCGCTACATTCCTTTTGAATAAAAACTTCCCTCCTTCTTTACATGAAGATATTGTTTTAGCTACGGGCCTTAATTTAGATCCGGATGATGAGGGATTGTCACAAGAAACAATAAAAAGGTCCCCCCCTAGGGATCCCCATTTCCGCCAAAAGGTTCTTCAGGCATATGAATACCGCTGTGCTGTGTGCGGCTTTGACGTCAGGGTAGGCTTGGTGCCGGTCGCTTTGGAAGCGGCGCATATTAAATGGCATCAATTTCAAGGCCCCGACCATGAGCAAACGGCCTTGCCCTTTGTTCGCTGCACCACAAACTCTTTGATAGCGGCGCTTTGCCCTTGATACGGCAGCGCAAGGGGGAACAATTTGTTTTCAAAGTCTCGCAGCAAGCTCACGGAACAAGCGGCTTTGACGAATGGTTATTACGTTTTCACAACGCAAATCTAAGGGCACCCCCCCAAAGTCCTGATTACCTTCCCAAACAAGAATTTGTCAACTGGCATCTGCGGGAGGTATTTAAAGGAGAAAGCAGGTACTCACGCAGAGCTTAAAGGCCTTTCCCATCAATACCCTGCATATACAGGCCCGTTGGGGGGGCAACGAGGATCGGGCCGGGTACCGCCACTTCAATTTCCACCGCTAATTGGGCAGCGGCAAAAAAACAAAGTCTTTTGTATGCGCGGCTAGAACTAACTTGCTGTGCAAATTGTCAAAAGTAGAGCTTTTTTTTGGAATAACAGTACGAACGTGCTTTCAGGAAGGAGACAGTTTATGGAAATTGCTTTGACCAAGAAACTTAAAGATCAAGTTAAGCTAAATCTACATCCCAGTGAGAAGGATTTGAACCCTCTATTTTGTGGACTGCAAATTGGACTAATGTATATGATCGAGGTTCCGATAATTTGTTGGTCCTTGTAAACAATGCCACCCAATTTGTTGTTGCAATCTATCCTTTTAAAAAAGAAGACTTCAATAAGTTTGAAGAAATGTGTATGAACGCAATCCGGAAGACTTTGCAGAACTTTAATTTCAGTGCGGCTGCCATCGATCAATACTTCCGCTTAGCGGGAGAACTAAAATTTACCCAAAACAGGAATAGATCCGCTGCCTCTCGAGTTGGCAGGGCGGCATTTGAATGCGCCATCCATATTAGCGGTATCCTCGAACAGGGAGATCACATGCCGCCGGAAACCCTCACCGCCCATGTTAACCATAGGTTGTCAACCCTGCCCGGCAGCAAGGATTACCATGTACCCGCTGAAGAATTTGCCAAGGCTTTACGCGAATTAACTTCCGAGCAGATCTTCGCTTATCGGGCCTTTGAACTTTTAGTTACGTTAGATCTGGAGATTTATGAAGTAAAACGAAGCCTGATCGTACCCGCTTCGATTGACTTTTTTTTACTCTTCACAATGTTATTCAATCGGTATTTAGCTGGAACAGCTTCCATTTGTATGATTTTAGCATCTATGCAGAACACAGTCTGCGGCCCATTCATAGGCTGGTTCCGTATGAGGAAGATGTAAATCATGATCCTACCGCAACTTTACTTAAAGACCAAAGATTGGAAGATTATCTTCTTAAATATAAAGAAATGTTCTACACTTATGATTACGGGGGGGATAACTGGGAGCACAAGATTAAATTAGTTAAGGTGTATGAAAAATATGACGGCGAATCTCCCTATTTACTGCATGCAGAAGGAAAACACCGCCTGAGGATGTGGGTGGAATACCCGGCTTTATTTACTTTTTAGAGGCTTACAAAGATCCAAATCACCCCGAACATAAAGAGCTTAAAGATTGGGCGGGAACTTGGACTCCCGAATTGAAAGATTGGGAAAAAAAAGGCCGGGAGTGATCCGGTGATTTTTCATGCTCCACAGTTGAAAACTTTAACCGACAAAGAAACCTGATTTCACCGTACCCGCCCCGCTACTGTTTCCATAGTTTCATTTTAAATTTATCCTTTTTGGGTTGGTACCGTATTAGTGAAAATTGTTTTAGGCACGGCCTCGTATCTTTTTCTGTCTGCCTACAGCGATCGTGTGAATAGCCCTTCCACCACTTGATGGAAGTGGAAGCGGATTTCGCGGCGGAAAACAGGCTTAATGCCGGCAGGCGAGTCAGCAAAGCCAAGGTGCTGCATCAACAAAGTTGTCCTTGAACAACTTCGGAAGAACTACGGGGGGCAGCTTAAACCATTTCGAGGTTTTTATCGTATAAGATAAACAGTTCAATACTACAGGAGCAATTTGTGCTGCTTACAAAGGCATTATTCCGTTATTATGCGTTGCTTTATTCCGTCTATAATCATATCCTTCCGATAATGTGGTATAATATTCAGGATGGGGGGGCATCGTATGTTTTTAACCGTAAAGCAAGCGGCAGAAAAATGGAACATCTCCGAGAGAAGAGTTCGGGCCTTATGTTCCAAGCATAGAATTCCCGGAGCCTACAAGGCGGGACGAAGCTGGCTGATTCCGGTTGATGCAGCAAAACCCGCTGATGCGAGGTATAAATCTACCGAAAGCTTGCTGGAGATGATCGACCGTAAAAAGCATGAACTGGATAATAAGCGGCCTTTGACGGAAGGGGGGGAAACGGAAAGGCTGAGGGAAGAGTTCATTGTAGAATACGCGTATAACTCGAACGCGATCGAAGGTAATACCCTGACACTGCGTGAAACGGACTTGGTGCTTAAAGGCCTGACAATAGGTGGAAAACCTTTAAAAGATCATTTAGAGGCAATTGGCCAGAAAGAAGCATTTGGGTTTATCAGCGAGCTTGTAAAGAAAAAAAAGCCCATGAGCGAGGAAATGATCAAGCAAGTTCATTATTTAGTGCTGGCGGATCAAAAGCTGATCGGGGTGTATACCGCAGGGTGCCTGTGCGCATTATGGGGGGCTAAACATGAACCTGTACAACCATATCTTATTCAGCCCAAAATGGAACAGTTACTGGCGGATTTTGCTGAAAATAAGGAAAATATTGTAACGAAACTAGCCCGTTTTCATATTGAATTTGAGAGAATTCACCCTTTTATTGATGGCAATGGAAGAACCGGGCGTTTACTAGTCAATTTCGAGTTAATGAAAGCCGGGTTTCCCCCCCGATTAATATTAAGTTTACTGATCGCGTTGCCTACTACGATGCTTTTGACGAATACAAAGAAGGACAAAGGCCGGCTGCTATGGGCAGACTATTTGCCACATATCTAAATGAGCGTTTGGATTTGTATTTAAGCATGCTGCGTTAGTTATCAAAGGAAATCAGCCGGGCAGTCGATAGTTTTACCGGATGAGCTGACATAAAGGCATTGCTTGCGTGGATTGACTTTCACTTCAAAAATTCCTTCCCCCATCATGCATCTCCACGATGGACTTGAATAGTTCAAGGTCTTTGGTTTCAGCTTTATTTTATTCTTTTTTTTGGGTTTATACTGTTTTTGGTAATATAAAACTTGAGAGAATGGCAGCTTAAAATCGAGAGTTGAGATAAACAGAAGGAGTCACCGTATTATAGC
>JMBX01000414.1_pt1 | contig 10909 bp, 14 predicted proteins | sample 616521 | NCBI WGS metagenome assembly JMBX01 (sample SAMN02727906, study PRJNA239997) | anaerobic digester metagenome | biome: anaerobic digester; isolation source: mesophilic anaerobic digester inoculated with municipal waste water sludge... | place: Germany: Bielefeld University, CeBiTec ...
GGGACAAGGGGTCTGACCCCCCCTTGTCCCATGACCCCCCCTTGTCCCAACCCCCCCTTGTCCTACTATCCCATCCTAGTTCAACAAATTAATTATTGTTTCGTATACTAGCTTAGGTGCAATATTGAAAGAATAATCCTTCTCCAACCTTTCTGTAAACTTATGAGCATCCTTTCCAAAGGGACCTATATTCACTACAGGAAGATTTAATTTTTGCATCTCTTCAATGGGTAAATTGTACTTAATTCCAAATCCAGGCATATTGTTTTTTTTAATGAATCTACCGCATTTTCTTCCCTAGGAGCAGCAGCATAACTTAAATCGGATATATAGGGATAGAATTTTTTTTCATTTCAATATCATAATCGGAATTCATCCCTTCTATTACTTCAGTTACTACATTTAATAACTTTTCCTCCAATGGAGATTCCCCTTTTACATAGATATGGGGGGGATAATAAGGTGGTGAAAAATATACTATTACTACTGGATTTTGTCAGACCACATATTGTGTAGGGTTTCTACCATTTTTAGAGCAAATAACCTTTCATCTATATTAGGATCCTCTAATAAATTATTGCTTAACTCATCCATCATCCTATCTACTTCCTGGCCTTTTTCTTCTTTTACTTTTTCATACAGCTCTTCATAGGCCATAACCCTTGGTTCCCAAGGTAATTTTTCATAAGGGAATCCACTGGCTTGACAATACTTTCTATACTCTGTATTTAAATTATCTACTACCTTCTTAAATGCCAGAGTAGCTCCATCTATTACGCTCTCCATCATTTGGTCTGGGGTACTACTATGGGTACCAAAATTAAAGTATAGATAGCTAGTTTTAGCAGTTTGTACCGAGTACTCAGGTTTCAAATCCTGCTGTCTTAAGGATATAGGAGGAACGGTAACTTCTCCTTCTGCTTCATCACAGTATTTAGTGTTAAAATCGATTTCCTCTACTATAGCTGAGGATATATGATTAGGGTCTAATCCCTTGAACGGATCTCCCCATGGGCTTCAGAACCAACTATATAGAAGCTAGGCATCAATTTTCCCACAGTTCCAACATATACATACCTTGTATTATCACCATCATATCTAGGAGCACTATAATCCATATCTATTACTGCCAAGTATTCAAAGTCTTCTTTTTCTTGAAGTTTTATTAGTTCAGGCACTACTGAAAGCATACCACCTGAATTACCCTCTTCATCACATACAGCAGCAAATACAATATTACCTTCAAAATTTTCTACATCATCTGAAATGGATTCCACTATAGTCATTAAAGTAGCTACACCACATTTCATATCGAATATTCCTCTACCAAATAGATATTCCCCCCCGATTCTAAATCCTTTAAAGCTTCTTCAGGAAGGGATACTTCTTTTAACTTTTCTGCTAATTCTAAAGGTTTAGTTGCATAATCTTTCAATATCCCGTAATCAGAAGTCCCTACAGTATCCGTATGCCCAATCAATATTACGGTTTTTTTTGCTATTTGCTTTTTCACCTTTTACCATAGCCATGACACTTTTTCTTCCCAAGGGATCATCTTTTACAGGGATATATTTTACCATTTCAGGATGTTTTTTTAAAATAATCCATATCCTTAAATTTCCCATAAATCTTCTCTATTACATTGTTTTCTTCCTTCGTTCCCACTACACTAGGAATTTCTGCCAGTTCTAATGTAAGATTTTCAATTTTTTTTATTCCAATTTTTGTTCATGTTTTACCTCCTAAGATGATAAGAAATTTTGTAAATTCCATACTATTTTGAAGGATTATAATATTTTGGATCACTAAAAATTCATCTTTCAAATCTTTAACTTCATCACTTAATAATAATAATCCTATCATATTTGGAATTATTATAGTAGCCAATAGTATATCTAAGAAATTATATAAAAATTCTATGCCACCATAAACCCCCCCTAAAGCTATAGCAATTAAATATATGACCACCATTATATTTGAAAATTTAGCTCCAAATAAAAATTCCGCTTGTGTTTTCCCATAGTAAGCGATAACTATGATAGTGGATAATACAAATAATAATATGCTAACAGTAACAATACCCCCCCACCTAAAGTATTCCCCCCCAACAATTGTTGGAAAGCTACTGCTGGCATACTTGCAGCCTGATCAACAGGAACTATTTCATATACCCCCCCAGAAACCAATACAATCAATGCAGTTATAGTACATACTATTAGAGTATCTACTACTATTTCAAATATACCCCCCACATAGCTTGACGAACAGGATGGTCAGTAACAGCGGAAGAGTGGGCTATTGGAGCAGTACCCATGCCTGCTTCATTTGAATATACTCCCCCCCTAGCAGTACCCCCCCATCTAATGGCCTGTGCTATTCCTGCTCCAGCAATTCCACCTGTAGCAGCAATTGGAGTAAAAGCATGTTTGAATATAAGACCAAGGGCTTTTGGTAGCTCTGCAATATTTATGATTATAATGATTAAACCACCTATTACATATAACAACGCCATAAATGGAACTAATTTTTCTGTAAAGCTTGCAATTCTTTTGATACCACCAAATACTACCAAACCAACTAAAATAACAAGAACAGAGCCAGTTACCCAATTGGGTATATTAATAGTCTCAGCAGTTTGTACTGCAGAAATAGCTTGAGTTGCAATGGAAGGAATTATTTCAATCATTAAGAAGAATGAAAATATAATTCCCAAAGCTTTACCTAATCCAGATTTAATGCCTTTACTTAAGAAATACATGGGACCACCTACATAATCTCCCTCTTCATTCTTTTCCCTATATTTAATGCCTAATACTACTTCTGAAAATTTAGCTGCACTAGCTATTAAAGCTACAACCCACATCCAGAAAACAGCACCTGGACCACCAAAGGCAATAGCTACAGGTACTCCAACTATATTAGAAGCTCCAATAGTTGAAGCTAAGGCTGCAGTTGCCGCTTGGAAAGGAGATATGGTCCCTTCTCCTTCTGCTTTTGCAAATATCTTCCCAAAAGTTTCCCTCATTGCAAAGGGAAAATACTTAAATTGAAAAAAAACCCCAATTTAATAGTTAAAAAAAGACTTCCACCGACTAATATAACCAACATAGGTATTCCCCCCCAAAGCCAGTTGGAAAAATTAATAATAGCATTTGCAAAATTTTCCATAAAAACCCTCCTATTTTTTTTAAATTTCAATAATAAAACAACATCTTAACTATATACTTAATTATCACCTCCCAATTGTTTTTATGATAATTTTTCTGAATATTTATTATATATAGAATATAGCAATAATTATGCCAACTGTATAGGAATTCTAAAAAAATTTTTAAAATCATGCATCCCTGTTATCATCACATAGATATTGTTTTTATTCCTTTACTAATATATTTATTCATTCCATCCTTTGCTTATTAAACTATAATAAAAGAGGTATATGCAAATTTTTTTGCATATACCTCTATGTTTTTATTAAATTCTATTCAATTTCAATTCCATAGGTGTCCATTTTATATTTCAATGTTTGCCTAGAAATTTGCAGTAACTTAGCTGCTTCATTTAAAGTGTGGCTACTTTCAAGGGCTAATTTAATATATTTGATTTCAAAATCCTTAAGGGCCGTATTTAAACAGAATTTGTCGTCTATATTAATAGTGCTTTTTTTAGTATTCGACTGATATTTTATATGATCGGGCAGTTGTTCTTCATCTATTATTTCCTCTTCAACAAAATTAAATGCAGATTCAATAACATGTTTCAATTCTCTAACATTACCTGGCCAACTGTATTCCATAAACAAGTCCATAACTTGCTTACTTACGCCTTTTATATTTTTATCCATTTTCAAATTATATTCTTCTACAAAACTATTGACCAATAAAGGAATATCCTCCTTCCTTTCCCTTAAAGGGGGAACATGGATTAATACTACCCCCCCCATTCTATAGAATAAATCCCTTCTCAATTTATTCTGCTCCATAACAAAATAAGGGTCTTCATTTAATATAGAAATTAATCTTACATCTACATATATTAAACTATCTCCACCTATTCTTCTAATAATATTGCTCTCTGTAGCTCTTAGTAATTTAGATTGGAGATTGATATCCATGGAATTTAGCTCATCTAATACTAATGTACCTCCATCTGCTATCTCAAAAAGCCCCCATCTTGTTTTCTGCACCTGTAAAACTTCCCTTAGTTGTTCCAAAAAAAGATACTTTCACCTAATGTTAAAGGTATAGCGGAACAGTTTTGAACTATAAATGGATTATGTTTTCTAAAACTATGATTGTGTATTGCTTGAGCTATTAAATCTTTCCCTGTGCCTGTCTCTCCATATATCATAACGGGGGGGGAGTTGGTTTTAGCAGCTTTTAAGGCTTTGTTTTTACTTCCATCATAGAAGAATTATTGGTCAATATATCATCTATGGTGAAAAAAAAGATCACTATAATTAAAGCTATTCTTAATATCGTGTTCATCAGTTTTTCTTAAATCAATATCAAAATATCTATTAATATCAATAGCCCCCCCTATTACTTCATTTCCTGCCATAATAGGCAAAGTAGTAGTCAACACAGTTACAGTTCTTTCTTTAAAAATATTTAAATATTGTTTTTCATTAATTATTGGTTCACCACTTCTTAATACTCTCATAACGGTAGAAGTTTCTTCATTCAAATGTTGGTGTAGTTCTAGTATATGAAGTCCTACTGGGTCTTCAACTATTTTACTTCCAAGACTCCTATATACTTTATAAAATTCAATATATCCATCTTTATCAGTAACTACAAAAAAAATCTGCATAATTAAATAATTTAGGAAGGTTTTCAAGGGATTTTTTTTAACATTATATTTGCCACTCCTTAATATTTAATAGGACAGGGCTATTCACTGTCCTCCACTATCCTAATTATTCATATATACCAAATACTCCGTTCTTTTCTAGGTTTTTTTCTTGTTCTTTTATTTTTTTATATCTAAGGCATAAGTTAGGGTGCCTTTTTCCTTTAGTTGTTTTGGTAGACTTGTCTTTGCCCTATCCTTGTCCATGGCTACTGCAAATAGAGAATGTCTTCCTGTAAATTCTAGTATTTGTTCATCAGAATAATTTGTTTTTCCCATATTTAGTATTATGTTCTTATATTTTTTTTGAAGCCAAGGGATGGTATTGGCTTAGTTCATGTATTTCTGGGATTATCCTATCTGTTAATCTATATTTTTCTGCTATCTTTGTAAATATTTCCGTATTGTTTTCTTCTGCTCTTCCTACTATATAAAATCCTTTGTTATCTGTTAACCATTTTACAAACTGTTCAAAGGGAAGTTCTTCTCCTACTATAATATTTCCATCTTTGTCTAGTTTTAAATCTACTATCATGGTTTTATAGCCATCTTTAAAATATTTTTCTATATTGTCTATGGTGCTATCTGTCTTTTTTTATGGTCTTATCCACTAATACTTCTGTAGGCATTAGCTTGTTTATATTTATTTCTCCATCCCCCCTTTTATTAGCTCCTTCAATAAATCGGTCTTTAGTATAAAATCTGATTTGTTTATCTCCTCTATGGCTTTCTCATAGTAGGGCCTATATTTATTTACATCTACTTCTTCCTTATTGTCTAATCGATAAGCTCTACTATTTTCAAATATGCCATCTCTAGACATCTCCAGCAGTATTTCATCGGTTATTACCGAACCTTTTAGTGCGTAGGTTTGAGGAGCTACTAAACTTTCCCCCTTGATAGTTTACCAAATCCCTGCCAAACATTATTCCCTTTTGGTTTTGATAGCCCATTATATTTAATATGGTGGGCATAAAGTCCAATTGGCTTCCTACCTTGGATATAGTTTCATTTATATCTTCCCCCCCTGGTATGTGAATTATTAAAGGGATATTCATCATATCATCTAAATCATAGGTATAGCCTAGATATTCTGTCATAATCTTTTGAGGTTCTTTATGGGCACTATTTATAGCAAAATGATCTCCATACAAAGCTATTACCGAGTTTTCGTATAGTCCTTCTTCTTTTAGCGCTTCAAAAAAATCTCCCCCCCAATGCTTTGTCAGCATAATGAATAGATTGAAGATAATCTCCAAATATAGTACCTTCATGTTCTTTTCGTATTTTTAACTCTTTGTATTTATCAGGCATATTGAAAGGATTGTGGCTAGTTAAGCTGATGACAAATGCATAAAGGATTATCATCTATACTATCCAATTCCTTTAGATAGTTTATGGACTGTTTATAGAATTCCTCATCGCTAATTCCAAATCCTATGGTCTCTACCAAATCAAAATCCTCTTCAGATATAAACCGTTGAAATCCTTGATTAGGATAGGCCCTCTCCCTATTCCAAAACTCCTTTTCATATCCATGGAATACCCAGGCAGTATATCCATTATCCCTTAATACCCAAGGTAGTCCATAGAAAGTATTACCTTCGTATTGGGAGTAGGTGGGTTCGTCCATTGATGGATATAGGGAGTTGTTGGACACAAATTCTGCATCGGCGGTGTTTCCTCTGCCTATTAGTTGAAAATATTTATCAAAATATAAGGTTCCTTGTTCTTGTATCAGTCTGTTTAAATTTGGCGTTATCTCCTGCCCATCGTAATGGAGATTTATAACGAAGTTTTGTAATGCTTCTACTTGAATTACTATTAGGTTTTTCCCTTTGCCTATACCTGTATATTTTCCTTCTTCTAAATAGGTTCTATCTTTTAACTTCTCCAAATCCTCTTGAGTAAACATTCCTACTCCTTGAGCTATTTCCTCATCACCTGCTATGGCTTTTTTTAATATCCTTGGCATGATAGGTAAATAGCTCTTGATTGGTTACTGGCCCAAATAGCTCCACACTACTTAAAAGGATAATAGTATTACCAATACCAATGCAATGGCTCCTGGCACTCCCCCCCATCTAATGGATTTATTGTATTGTTTGTTTTCATTTTTAATTTTCTCTTTCTTCCATTTGGAGTAGAACATCAAAATGGTATATCCATTAAAAATAGAAAATTGGTAAAAGTAAATATGGATTTTACACTATCTCCTACTACTGCTACCTGATTTAACTGTTTCAACATTTTTATAGAAGGTAGAGCATTGAAGTAGGTATAGTACATAGCATCTGCAAACATAAATGCTGATACCGTATTGTAAAAAGCAAAGGCTAAAGTTTGCTTTTTCTTATTTTTGCTAAAGTATATCCAGGTGAAGAAGAACAATATAATCAACATGCTTATGGAAAATATGATAAATCTATTGTACTTCACCTTGGTTACATACATGAATAATAAAGTTTTTAGGGTTAATAGTATAGTTAGTAACATTTAAAGTCCTCCAGTTTATGTTATCTTTGTAGAACAAAAAAACTTCCCTACTGTCCCACTTTGTATATATTTATACCTAGTTTTTTTCAAATCCTTATATAATGAGGTGCTGGATTGTTTTTTTGTCCATTATAACCCCCCCATATAGATTGTGTCTATTTAAAAAGTCTAATATTTCCTCATTAGTATATTCTGTATCTACTATATTTAGTATTATATTTTTGAAAGCCTTGTTGGATAGTTTTATATGCTGTTCAAAGTCTTTCATCTCTACTATAAATCTATCTTTTAACTCTGGATAATATTCTATTACCCTTAAGAATATGGATTCATCTAGTTCCTTGCTTCTAAGAAGTATATGAGTATCCTTATGTTTTTTTATCCAGGTAATTAAATCCTCTAATGTATTTTGATCTTCCCTATATTGATATAAGACTTGTTGATATTCTTCAAAACTAGCTTCCCTCATGGGTCTTTTGTATATTCCATCATCTAATAGTATCTTCTTTTTATCTGGATACCATTCTATATCTACTGCTAATAATCTATAGCCTTTCTGATATAGTTGGTCTAGTTTTTCTATGGATTCATAATTTAGATACCCTATTTTATGGTAGTCAGGAATATCCAATGCCATTAAATCCTTCATATCTATATGACCATCATTTTCTATGAGTAATTTTATCAAATCTTTTTTCAATACATAGTCAGATTTATTTATATCGGCAATAATCCTTTCGTATTTCTCCCTAAAAGGAGTTACATCTATTTTTTTCTTTAGTTCTTTTATCTTTAGCAGTGCAGTTTTCAAATATACCGTCTCTAGACATATAGAATATTATATTATCATCTATAAAGGAACCTTTTAATACATAGGTCTGGGGAGCTACATAGTTTTCCCCCCTTCATAGTTTAATAGATCTCTGCCAAACATTATTCCCTTTTCGTTTTCGTATCCCATAATATTTAATATAGTAGGTAAAAATCTAGTTGACTACCTATTTTAGATACAGTCTCCTTTATGTTCTCCCCCCCTGGTACATGAATTAACAAGGGGGGGATTTTAAACATTTCATCTATATCATAGGGATGGTCTAAAAAGTCTGTCATCAGTTCTATTCCTAAGTCATTAAGACCAGTTATGGCAAAGTGATCTCCATATAGAGCTATTACTGAATCCTCATATAGACCTTCCTCCTTTAATGCTTCAAAAAACTGCCCTAGTGCTTTATCAGCATAGTGGATGGATTGAAGGTAGTCTCCTAATATGGTGTTTTCATGTTCTTCTCGTATATCTAATTCTTTGTATTCCTCAGGCATCTTAAAAGGGGTATGGCTAGTCAAGGTTATCATAAAAGCATAAAATGGGTTGTCATCTATGTTATCTAGTTCCTTAAGGTAGTCTATACTCTGCTTAAAAAAATTCCTCGTCGGTTATCCCAAATCCTATGGATTCTACTATATCGTAGTCCTCTTCCGATATAAAGCGTTGAAATCCTTGATTGGGATAGGCCCTCTCCCTATTCCAAAACTCCTTTTCATATCCATGAAAAACCCAGGCAGTATATCCATTGTCCCTTAAAATCCAGGGAAGTCCATAAAAGGTATTCCCATAGTACTGTTTATAGGTAGGGTCTTCCATAGATGGATATAGGGAATTATTAGATACAAATTCTGCATCAGCAGTATTCCCTCTACCAATTTGTTGATAGTAATTGTCAAAATATATGGTGCTACTATCATCTATGAATTTGTTCAAATTGGGAGTTATTTCTTGCCCATCATAAAATCTATTTAATGGGAAATTCTGAAGGGCCTCTACTTGGATAACTATTAGATTTTTCCCTTTGCCTATGCCAGTATGCTTTCCCTTATTAAGGCTCGTCCTCTCTCTAAGTTCTTCTAAATCCTCTTGAGTAAATATTCCCCCCCTTCCCTCTACTATACTTTCCCCCCCTACTATGGCATCCTTTATATCCTTAATATGGTAGCTGTATAGTTCTTGATTTGCAACTGGTGCCATCATATCGTTGGACATTAAATAACCAAATATGAATACCAGTATTATAGCTATTCCTCCTGGGACTCCCCCCCATCGTATATGTTTATCGTATACTTTGTTTTCTTCTGCTAATTTTGTCTTCTTCTTTTTAGAAAATATTTTAAGAAAAGGTATGTCCAATAAAAACAATAGATTCCTAAAGGATAACAAAGCTATCACACTATCTCCTACTGCCGTTACTTCGCTAAACTGCTTTAACATAGTAATGGAAGGTAATGAATTGAAAAAAACTATAGTACATTACATCTACAAACATAAATGCTGATACAATATTATAAAAGAGAAAGCAATAGTCTGTTTCTTCTTATGATTGCTCAAATATATCCATGAGAAAAATAATAGGGTTATTAAGCTACTAATTAGAAGTATAATACCCCCCCTATTGTATCTAATATCAGTTATATGCATAAATAATAGTATTTTTAGTATTAATAATAATGAAAATAGCATATTATTCTCCCCCCCGTTTTGGGACAGGAAAAAAACCCTTTCTATTGTCCCAATTGTTTAAATTAATATATTATCTAATAATAATCTACACCAATATGGGTTTCTGTGCAAGTTTTTATCCTAAAAACTAGATTTCTAATATTGGAAAAAGTACAAAATAGTAGTATAATAATAAAGCAAATGCCTATAGGGACTTATTCCCTAAATATTTATGAGAATCGTGAAAGGAGTTAGAGTATGAAATTTCGTACAAAGGATTTAGTTACAGCAGCGGTATTGCTGGCCTTGTCGATTATACTTCCTACAATAGTGCATATGAGTGGGATTAATGGGGGGGCTATTTTCCTTCCTATGCATATTCCAATTTTAATTGCTGGATTAACTATAGGCCCTGCTTTAGGATTTATCCTTGGTATTATCTCTCCTATTATTAATCATATGCTAACGGGTATGCCACCAGTCCCAATTTTTTTGGATAATGATTGTGGAATTAGCATTGTATGGACTTATATCTGGGATATTGTATAGGAAAATAAAAATGACCTTGTGCCCATCTTTGATTATAAGTATGATAGTAGGTAGATTAGGAGCAGCTTTGACGGTCCTTCTATTGGGAAAAGGCTTTGGGTTACCTATGCCACCCATGGGCATATATATAAAAGGCATGCTTCTAACAGCTTTACCTGGAATAATAATTCAACTAATATTTATACCTATGATTGTTAAAGCCTATGAAAAGGATAGAAATACTTGGTAGTTAACATAATAACTTCCCCCTTTAAGTTACCTGGCACCTTAAAGGGGGGGAAGTTATTATCCATAAAAGGTCGTTAAATTTGTTGTTTTAAGGATATTTATATATTATAAATGGTTTGTTTATACCAATCTCCTCTTTACCATCTCCATTACAATAAAAGTGGCTACGTCTTCAGCAAAGGTTCCTGGACCAAATCCTGCATCATAACCTAGTTCTTTAGCTAATTCATGGGATATTCTAGGTCCACCACAGACTAGAATTATATCATCCCTTATGCCTTCTGCTTCTAATAA
>JMBX01000415.1_pt1 | contig 10898 bp, 17 predicted proteins | sample 616521 | NCBI WGS metagenome assembly JMBX01 (sample SAMN02727906, study PRJNA239997) | anaerobic digester metagenome | biome: anaerobic digester; isolation source: mesophilic anaerobic digester inoculated with municipal waste water sludge... | place: Germany: Bielefeld University, CeBiTec ...
ATCCTCCTAGGTTCGTCTATAAATACTAAAGCATCATCTTCAACATAGTTTAAAATATTTGATAAGTGTTCACCTGGTATATAAGGTGTAATCATATCCATATTGGATATATTAATCTTTCAAATATCTCCTCTACATATCCATTAAATTTATCTTCTATAACAGTCTTAACTTTTGAGCCTTTTCCTAGCCTTTTGGTACCTCTTTGTATATCTTCTTTCATATTAGAAATTATATTATCCCTATACTTATCTATAATAAATACCTCTTTGGCAGGAGTTATAAAAATAGAATCTACTACCTCTAATGATCTTTGAGTACCTAAGTCAAAGGATCTAATAGAATCTATTTCATCATCAAACAATTCTATTCTATAAGGGGGTATCATAATTGGGAGAATAAATATCTATTATCCCTCCTCTAATGCTAAATTGTCCCACTCCTTCTACCATAGCCTCCCTCTCATATCCAGAGGATACAAGCTTTTCTACTAGTCGTTCTAATTCTATTTGCTCACCTTGTTTAATGCTTATCATATATTGTTTGAATATACTTGGTTCCATAATTTTAGTTAACATACTCTCTATAGAAGCTATCACTATAATTGGCTCTTTTAATATTAATCTAGATAAAATTTTAATCTTTGATTATTAACCTCTGAACTAATGGCATCTACCTTATAAAAAGTAATTCCCTAGTAGGAAAAAGTTCTACTATTTTTCATCAAAATTTTTTTATATCTTCATATATTCTTTTAGATTTTCTATCATCATAAGTTATGATAAAAATTTGTTTCCCCCCCATATGTTGATTTAAAGCATAGACCATATGCCCTAAATTTTCATCTATTATACCATGGGTAGATATAGGGCTTTTTTTATCTTCAATATCCTCTATAAGCTTACCATAAGAGACTAAATTTTTTTTAGCGGGTCTATTAACATATTTTGCATTTAACCAGCTCCTTAAACATGTACAGCAGCCCAGGAACTATTCCTGGGCTTCCTTCTTTTTTTGTGTTGAATTGATTCATTCCTTCATCTATACCATAGGTTATAATGGTCTCTACTGCCATTGCTGCATTTAATACAGCCTCTTCAATACGTGGTTTCTCATCTTTGGAAAATTTACTTAATACAAAATCTGCTAGATCTTGGCCTTCTTTTCTTTTTCCTATACCAATCTTTATCCTTGGGAAATCCTGACTGCCTAATTGATATATTATAGATTTAAACCATTATGCCCTCCATCACTACCTTTTTTTCTAATACGTATAGTACCAAATTCAATATCCACATCATCTACTATTACTAGTATATTCTCCAAGGGCATCTTATAGTAATTATATACATCTAATACTGCCATGCCACTATTATTCATATAGGTTTGTGGTTTTAGGAGTATAACCTTTTTCCCTCCTATAATACCTTCTCCATATATAGATTTGAATTTTATTTTATTTAAATTGATATTGTTTCTATTAGCTAATAACTCCACAGTATCAAACCCAACATTATGTCTTGTACCTGAATAGTTTCTACCTGGATTTCCTAATCCTACTACTGCAAACAATTTATCACCTTCTAGCTTCTAATCAAAAAGTATACTTACAGATTCATTCTCATGAATCCTTCTTATGGCTTCGGCAAATATTGGTGCAACACTTACTATTTCTATTTTGTCTATTTTCTTATCCTTTTCTAAAGGTATGGAATCTGTTATAACAAACTTTTCTATTACAGATTCCTCTATCCTCTCTACAGCTGGTCCAGATAAGACTGGATGCGTAGCACAAGCGTATACAGTTTTAGCCCCCCCAAAATTCTTTAAAACCTGAGCTGCTTTAGTAATAGTCCCTGCAGTATCTATTATGTCATCCACTATTACCACATTTTTACCTTCAATATCCCCCCCTATTACATTCATCACTTCTGAAACGTTTGCTTTAGGCCTTCTCTTTTCAATAATAGCTATAGGTAAATCTAAAAGGTTGGCAAAATTCCTTGCCCTAGTTACCCCCCCACCTAAGTCTGGTGATACTATAACCGTTTCCCCCCAATCAACAATTCCCTTAAAATATTCTGACAAAATAGGAACTCCTGACAAATGGTCTACGGGTAAATTAAAATACCCTTGAATTTGCCCTGCATGTAGATCCATACTTACAACTCTATCTATTCCTGCTACTGTCAACAAATCTGCAACTAATTTAGCTGTTATAGGTTCACGGGCTTTAGTCTTCCTATCCTGCCTTGCATAGCCATAATATGGAATTACTGCATTTATTCTACCAGCAGATGCCCTTTTAAAAGCATCTATCAATATTAAAAGTTCCATTAAATTGTTATTTACTGGTGTGCAAGTAGGTTGAATTATAAATACATCTGCGCCTCTAACAGTTTCATCTATATTTACAAATATCTCTCCATCGCTAAATCTTCCAACTTCACAACAGCCACAGGGTACTCCAAGCTCCTTGCATATTTCCTTTGCCAATTCCTTATTGGCATTACCTGAAAATACTTTTATATCGCCTCTACGTAGCTTCATTCCATACTCCTCCTATAGTTTATTTGTCCCTTTTATAGCCTTTTTCTCTACCCAACCTTCTTTATTAACCTGTCTAGCTCTAGCAATAGAAAGGCAACCTTCGGATACATCCTCAGTAATAGTCGAGCCAGCAGCTACATAACCCCCCCATTGTTTTACAAGTACCGGGGCAACTAAATTAGCATTACTCCCAATAAAAGCATTATCCTCAACGATAGATCTAAATTTAGTTTGACCATCATAATTTACAAATACCACACCACAGCCAATATTAACATCTCTTCCCACATCTGCATCTCCTATATAGGCTAGATGTCCTGCTTTAGAATTATCCCCAATTGTAGAATTTTTAACTTCTACAAAATTACCTATCTTTATATTTTTACCTAGATGGCTATTAGTCTAAGATGGGCATAAGGCCCTATACGACATTCATCATCTACACTACTCTCAGTTATAGTAGATGAATATATTTCCACCTTGTTTCCTATCCTGCTGTCCTCAATTCTACAATTTTCACCAATAATACATTCTTCTCCTATAACAGTATTTCCCGCAAGTATTGCCCCCCCTGGATATATTATACTATCTCTTCCTATAATAACACCATCTTCTATATAGGTATTTTCTGGGTTGATAAGGGTAACCCCCCCTTCCATCATATGTTTTTTTATTTATCCTTTTTCTCATAATCTTTTCACAATAAGCTAACTGTGCCCTAGAGTTAACACCATATATTTCCGTCTCTTCCTCTATGGTATAAGCTCCTACACTATAACCTTCTTCCTTAAGTATTCTAATTACATCAGTTACATAGTATTCTCCTTGAGCATTGTTCTTATCTATTTTCCCAATGGCATACTTAAGTAATTTCCCATTGAAACAATATATTCCTGAATTGATTTCATTGATTTTTAATTCCTCATAAGTAGCATCCTTATGTTCTACTATTTCCTGTATATGTCCTTTTTCATCTCTAACAATCCTGCCATATCCAGTAGGGTCTTCTAAATTGGCTGTTAGAACTGTACCATCATATTTGTTTTCTTTATGGTATTCCATTAAATTTTGGATAGTATTGGCTCTTATTAAGGGAGTATCCCCCCCATATAATATTACTACATTACTGTCATCTTGTATATAATCTATTGCTTGCATTACTGCATAACCTGTACCGTAGGGATATTCTTCCCCCCCTATTGGTTGAGTTATAAATACTATATCTGAATCCTTAAACTCCTCTCTAACTTCATCTCCTCCATGACCTACTATTACATAGCTTTCATCTATATGGGCATTTTTACTTGCCTCTATTACATACTTCAATATGGGTCTCCCACATATATTATGTAATACTTTAGGCCTATTGGATTTCATCCTAGTCCCTTCTCCTGCTGCTAGTATTATAGATATGTTCATATTAACACCTCGTTTTATATTAATCTATCCAAATAATATTTTAACCTATTTAGTATATATGTCCAATAATAATTTGATATTTTTTTAATTTACCTTTCAAAATAAGGTATCTAAGTAAAAAAAGGACCCCCCCTAGGTCCTTAATTACTCAGATGTTAGTACTTTTTCGTACTCCTCTAAAATTGCATCTTGAATCTTTTTTTTCTAGTTTCAGCATTAATTGGGTGAGCTATGTCTCTGAATTCTCCATCGGGCATTTTTCTACTAGGCATAGCTATAAAAAGACCATTTTGTCCTTCAATTATCTTTATGTCATGGACAACAAACTCATCATCAAAGGTTACAGATACAATAGCTTTCATTTTACTTTCTTCAGTAACCTTTCTTACCCTTACGTCAGTTACCTTCACCGATTTTTTTCACCACCTTCCCAAGAAGTCCAGCTGAAAATAATATTATTGAATATTCACTATATTCTCTATCATTTTAGAAAATCCTTCTTATTTTTTTAAAAATTCTTTAGTTTTTATTTAAAATATTGCTTTTTCCCGTTTTTTATAATTATTTTGCCTTAGAATAAATCATAAATCTATGTAAAAGTTGCCTTTTTATTATTATAGTAATATGATATAATCAAGCAGTGACAAAAAAAATTAAAATAGAATAAAATAATATTAATATTCAACTTGGTAATAATAAAAAAAGAAAAGTTTAATTTGACTATATAGGAGGTAAGTTTATGTTTACATTTTCCATAAATGACCACAAGTACAAGCACATCCATTTTATAGGTATTGGTGGAATAAGTATGAGTGGTTTAGCAGAAATTTTGTTAACTGAAGGATATGAAATTTCTGGATCTGATGCAAACAATAGCTATATAATAGAGAGATTAAAGAAACTAGGGGCCAATATACATATAGGCCATAACAAAGACAATATAGTAGGTGCAGATTTAATTGTATATACTGATGCTATATCCAAAGATAATGAAGAACTAATAGAAGCTTTAAACAATGGTATCCCCCCCACTGTAGATAGGGCTACATTTTTAGGCGCTTTAATGAAAAATTATACCAATTCCATTGCAGTATCAGGTACCCATGGTAAGACTACGACAACTAGTATGATAGCTACCATATTAAATCGATCTACCTTAGACCCAACCATATTGCTTGGAGGACAATTAAATGAAATAGGAGGAAATGTAAAACTTGGAACCAGGGACTATATATTGACAGAAGCGTGTGAATATAAGGGTAATATTTTAAAATACTATCCTACTATGGCAATTATATTGAATATGGAAGAAGATCATCTAGATTATTTTAAGAATATAGATCATATTGTAGACACTTTTGTAAGCTATGGCAAAAATATTCAACCTAAGGGTTATATGATTATAAATGCAGATGACTCAAATGCTCAAAAGGTCATAAATAATACAAATGCTAATGTTATCACCTTTGCTGTAGATAAAAAAAGCCCATTATACAGCAGAAAATATCTCCTTCACCCCGGAAGGCTATCCAAAGTTTATGTTAAATATAAAAGGAGAATCCCTATATCCTGTACAGTTGAACGTAATGGGAAAACACAATGTGTATAATGCTTTAGCAAGTATCGCCTCAAGCCATGTATTAGGTGTTCCTATAGAAATCATATTGGAAGCTATACAAAGCTATAAAGGAGTTCAAAGAAGATTAGAATTAAAGGGAGTAAAAAAATGGGGGTTAAAATAATCGACGATTACGCTCATCATCCAACGGAGATCAGAGCTTCATTAGATGCTTTAAAAAAACTCTACCAATGGACATATTTGGTGTGTTTTTCAACCTCATACCTATACTAGAACTAAATTATTGTTAAATGATTTTACTGAGTCCTTTTCACAAGCGGATAAGGTAATAATACCCGATATATATGCCTCAAGAGAAAAGGATACAGGACTAATCCATTCTACTGATTTGGTAAATGCATTAGTTAAAAAGGGGGGGATAGATGCTAAGTACATATCTTCCTTTGAAGAAATAGAAAGCTATTTACTAGATAGAGTACAAAATGGTGATATCATAGTCACCATGGGTGCTGGGAATGTATATACTATTGGAGAATCTTTGTTGAAAAGTAATGAGAAAGAGGCTATTTAACCCCTAATCTATTGGGGGGGTTTTTACATTATATATGTCTTCTAATAGCTCCTTAGTCTTAAATGGATCACATATAAAATAGGAAAGTAGTTTCCCATCAAAAGATTTAAATTCCCCCTGTTCCAGGCAATGTAACTATAGTAATATCTTCAGATTTAATCCCTATTGCCTTAGCAGCATAAGATAATGCATCTGATAATTTTATATCCGTTTCTACATATTCAAATCCCTTTTTAACCACAATTGGTAAACGATAGGATAAAGCTTTTCTTACAAAAGATTGAATAAACTGCTGTTGAGCTTTTATCCTACCTAAGTCTCCATCAATGTATCCTTCCTTACTATTGTTTCCTTTTCTATACCTTAAAAAAATCTAAAGCTTTTTCCCCCCATTTAAAATTTGTTTACCTTCTTCTATATATATATTTAAAGGAGGAACCGCTGTAGGATCTGTATACCTCATAGTAAAAGGTACTACCACCTCTACCCCCTCCAATAGCATCTACCATATGTTTCACTCCTTCATAATCTACTATTATATAATGATGTATAGGAACTCCTTCTAATATATAAGATAAAGCCTTTTTAACGCCTTTTATACCATGTTCACCATATATAGCATTTATTTTTCTCTGTTCAGCTCCATCAAAACCTTTCCTATGAATATAGGTATCCCTAGGTACAGATATTCCATTTACAGTTTTATTATCTAAATCTATAGAAGCAAATATTATAACATCCGTTCTTATATCCTCCATTCCCAATATCATCAAATTGATTCTATTACTTTTCTATTGCTTCCTTAAGGGAAGTAAATTTCTCCTTTCTATCATCTGATTTGTCCTCTTTTGTAACTATTGGTTTTTGATATTGTCCTCCAATTATATGGGGGTCATTAAATTTTGTAAAAGAATAGGACCCCCCCAAATATATGGCAATAAAAAAAGTATAGAGGACACGATAAATGCACTCCAAAATCGTTTCATCAAATAACCACCTTTCGCAACATTATTTTTTTTATATATTGTGTCCAATATACTCTTTTATATAGCAGAAATTCCCTAGGAAACTAGGGAATTTCTATTATTTACTATAATCATAGAATCCTTTTTTTTGGTTTTTCTACCCAAATATCCTCCTCTAACCATCTTTCTTAAAAGAGGATGAGCTCTATATTTTGAATCCTTAAATTCGTCATATAATACATCCATAATTGCTAAGCAAACATCTAATCCTATCAAATCTGCCAAGGCTAAGGGCCCCCCATGGGGTGGTTTGCACCTAGTTTCATAGCTTGGTCAATATCTTCTACAGTAGCAACTCCATCTCCAAGTATACTTATAGCTTCATTTATCATGGGGGATAAGTATTCTATTTACCACAAAACCAGGAGACTCTTCTACCTCTACTGGAGTTTTACCTAAATCCTTTGACAAATTCACTATGGCATCCTTAGTCTCCTCAGAGGTACCAAGGCCTTTTATTACCTCAACTAACTTCATTACTGGTACTGGATTGAAAAAAAATGCATACCTATAACCTTGTCAGGCCTATTGGTAACCTTTGCTATCTCGGTAATGGATAAAGAGGAAGTATTGGTAGCTAGTATTGCATCTTCTTTCACCAATTCATCTAGCTTTTTAAACGTTTCTTTTTTTTCAAATCCATATCCTCAGCTATCGCCTCAACGATTAAATCACAATCCTTTAAATCTTTGTACTCCGTTGTTATGTCTACTTTACCTAATATGGTTTCTTTATCTTCTTGGGTTATCTTTTCTTTTTTTTAACTAGCCTATCTAAGTTTTTGTCTACAATCTTTAAGCTTCCTCTTGGCTCAGAGGGATCTACATTCCTAACCCACATTATCACATCATAATCCTTTTGGGCAAATATCTGAACTATACCTGAAGCCATAGTTCCCCCTACCCAATATACCAATTTTTTTTCACATGAACACCTCCAAATATTATTTTAATTTATAATTTGGTTTACGTTTCTCTAAAAAAAGCTTCCATACCTTCCCTTTGATCTTCTGTAGCAAAACATAATCCAAACAAATCCTTTTCAATGGCCATTCCCACTTCCATATTAGTCTCCATTCCTTCATTTATAGCTGTCTTTGCAAACCTTACTGCAATTTGTCCATTAGAACCAATCCTTTCAGCCATATCTATTGCTTCTTCTATTAAATCTTCTGCTGGAACAACCCTATTTACCAGTCCGATTTCATAGGCCTTTTCAGCATCTATCATATCTGATGTAAATATCAATTCTTTAGCTCTTCCTATGCCTACAATTCGAGCTAGCCTTTGGGTCCCTGCAAAGCCTGGTATTATACCTAGTCCTACTTCTGGTTGTCCAAATTTAGCTTTATCAGAGGCTATTCTAATATCACAACACATGGATAATTCACAGCCCCCCCTCCTAGGGCAAATCCATTTACCGCAGCTATTACAGGTTTCTCCATCAGCTCTATCTTTCTAAAGAGCTTGTGGCCTTTATCTGCAAACCTTCTAGCTTCAAGTATATCCATATCCTTCATTTCCCCAATATCAGCTCCAGCTACAAAGGCTCGTCCTTTTCCTGTTATAATAAGTATATGTATATCTTTATCTTCTATTATTCTATCTACAGCCCTATCTAATTCCTCTAAAACCTGTGAATTTAATGCATTTAAAGCATCTGGTCTATTTATGTATAGTATGCCTATGTTTCCCTTTCTATCAAATAGTAAATACTCAAATTTCATCTTTCACCCTCCCTTATTTTTCAATATTTAGATTATCTTAACCATATATTATCAAAATTTTCATAACAATACAATAAGAGGTTGTTATTTTATTAACGATTTTTGTTTCCATCTTAAAATATTAAAAAGCCTCCAAAACTAAGATTCTACTGAAAAGCCTTAGCATATTCAGTAGAATCTATTCTATAGTTTAATATCCAGGTTTACCTAATAATCTAAACATATTCTTCTTATACTCTTCTACTCCTGGTTGATCAAAGGGATTAACCCCCCCAAGATATAACCACTTATGGCACAAGATTTTTCAAAGAAATATATAAGCTTTCCAAAGTAGTATTCATTCATCTCAGGTAAACTAATGACTAAATTAGGTACTCCCCCCCTTTTGTGTGAGCCATCAAAGTACCTTCAAAAGCCTTTTTATTTACAAAATCTATGCTCTTTCCCGATAGAAAATTTAGACCATCAAGATTATCTTTTTCTTTTTTTTATCTTTATATCCCTTCCTGGATCTTCTACATGTATGGTAGTTTCAAATATATTCCTCCTGCCATCTTGAATTAACTGACCTAAAGAATGGAGATCTGTGGTAAAATTAGCTGATGATGGATATATACCTTTCCCATCTTTGCCCTCTGATTCTCCATATAATTGCTTCCACCATTCCATTAGATAGTATAGATTAGGTTCATAGTTTACAAGTATCTCTATATATTTACCTTTGTTATACAATATATTTCTTGCTGCTGCATATTGATAACATATATTGTTCTTTAAACTATTTGAGGAATATTCCTCTCTACCATCCAATGCCCCCCCTTCATGATTTCTTCTATATCTATTCCTGATACAGCTATAGGAAGTAATCCTACTGCTGTAAATATAGAGTATCTACCTCCTACATCATCTGGTATAACAAAGGTATCATATCCTTCCTTTTCAGCTAATTCCTTCAAGGCACCCTTGGATCTATCTGTGGTTACATATATCCTTTTCTTTGATTCCTCTTTCCCATATTTATCTTCCATATAGGATTTAAATAATCTAAAGATTAAAGCAGGTTCAGTAGTAGTTCCAGATTTGGATATAACATTTACGCTTATATCTTTTCCTTCTATTACATCAAATAAATCCAATATATAATTACTGCTTATATTATTACCTACAAAATATATTTCTGGACCAGTTCTTTTGTCCTTTGATATATAGTTATAAAAATTATGATTTAAAGCTTGTATACAAGCTCTTGCCCCCCCTAAATAAGAACCTCCTATGCCTATAACTATAAACACTTGAGAATCATCTCTAATCTTTTTAGATGTTTCTTGAATTCGTATAAATTCCTCTTTATCATAATCCTTAGGTAAATCAACCATCCAGTATATTCCTTGCCAGGACCCTTCTTTTCATGTAATAGATTATGTGAAGCAATTATAAAAGGCTCCAAATAATCCATTTCATGTTCCTTAATAAAACTGTTAGAATAATCAAATCTAATATTATCCATAATACTACCTCCCACAATATTTATAATTCAAATATTATTATAACATTAAATAATCCTTATATACTAAAGCACTTCGGATTATTCCCGAAGTGCTAATATTAACCAAGGACCTCCATAAGAACCATAGCATAGTCATCCTCTTGTTCTCCCCCCCATTTGTATTTTTCCACTTCCCTGATTATTCTATCTAATAACTGAGTTTCTCCCATTTTTATAACATCTATTACCCTCTCTACTCCAAACTCATCTCCATCTATGTTTTTTTTACCTCTGTTATACCATCAGTGTAGAATAAAATCTTATCTCCTTTATTTAATAAAATATCATTTTCATCATAATATATTTCATTTAGTATTAAAGATATGGGAAACCCCCCCTTTGTCTTAAGCAATGTAACTTGATCGGTATTAAATCTGATAGGAATGCAATTGTGACCTGCATTAGAATATTTTAATTGTTTATTCTTGATATTATATATTCCATAAAATATAGTAAAATATTTGTCTGCACCAGATTTAAAG
>JMBX01000416.1_pt1 | contig 10878 bp, 10 predicted proteins | sample 616521 | NCBI WGS metagenome assembly JMBX01 (sample SAMN02727906, study PRJNA239997) | anaerobic digester metagenome | biome: anaerobic digester; isolation source: mesophilic anaerobic digester inoculated with municipal waste water sludge... | place: Germany: Bielefeld University, CeBiTec ...
CCTTGTGCCATGTGTGCAGGGGGCTATAATCAACTCTAGAATAGATAGGGTAGTAATAGGTACAAAAGACCCTAAAGGAGGCTGTTGTGGCTCCATAATCAATCTACTAGATAATCCAGGATTTAATCACAGGGCAGATGTAAAATTTGGGGTACTAGAGTATGAATGTAGTAGTATAATTACGAATTTTTTTCAAACAAATAAGAAATAACAAACAGTACAAATTTTAATACTACTCATCTTATTTTATTTATGGAGAGATGTCCGAGAGGTTGAAGGTGGTGGTCTCGAAAACCACTGTACAGGCATTCTGTACCGAGGGTTCGAATCCCTCTCTCTCCGCCATTAGATTTTAAACCTAGCATTAGCTAGGTTTTTACATTACATAGGCTATTTATTTGTACATAATCCAACTATTTCTGATAAAATGTAATTGTATAAAATAAACTAAAGGAAGGGATAATTATGGAATTACTCAAGGAAACATTAAAAGCAATAGGGCCACCAGACGAAGAGGCCAAAAAAAGAGCTAAAGAAAGATTGGATAGTTTAGCAAAGCCTATAGGAAGCTTAGGTAAATTAGAAGAAATAGTTATCAAAATGGCAGGAATTACTGGGAAACCTCATAACAAAATAGAAAAGAAAAATATAGTAGTTATGTGTGCTGATAATGGGATAGTAGCAGAAGGAGTAAGTGCTTGTCCCCAAGAATTTACTATGATATTAACTGAGAATATGACAAAGGGTTTTACAGGAGTATCCGTATTATCAGAAATGACCAATACGGATTTGACTATTGTAGATATTGGACTAAATGGGGGGGATATAGACAATCCTAAAGTGTTAAACAAAAAAATAAATTATGGAACCAAAAATTTTACAAAAGGTCCAAGTATGACTTACGATGAGGCAGTTAAAGCTATTGAAGTTGGAATAGATATAGGAGATAGCCTTTATTCTGAAGGATATGATATATTAGGAACTGGAGAGTTAGGAATAGGGAATACTACCACTTCTGCTGCAGTTCTAAGTGCTTTTAGTGGATTAGATACAGATATTACTAGTGGTAAAGGAGCAGGGCTTACAGAAGAACAATATAATTTTAAGAAAAATGCCATCAAAAAAAAGGCCTAGAAATAAATAAGCCTAACAAGGAAGATCCAGTAGATGTAATATCTAAAGTTGGTGGCTTTGATATAGCTGGTATGTGTGGACTATTTTTATCTGCAGCTAAAAATAAAAAGCCCATCGTAATAGACGGTTTCATATCCTCAGCAGCAGCTCTATGTGCAGTAAGATTTAATCCTTTAGTCAAGGAATACATATTTCCTTCTCATCTATCTAAGGAACCTGGTGCTGTCTATATGTCAAAAGAGCTAGGGCTTGAACCTATGTTAAATTTGGATATGAGATTAGGAGAAGGATCAGGTTGCCCATTAGCTTTTCAAATAATAGATGGGGCTTTATATATAATGGACAATATGGCTACTTTTGAAGAAGCATCCATTGATAGCGAAGTATTAATAGATATTAGAGAAGAAAAATAATAATTTAGGTGATATCATGATAATTTTAGTAACAGGTGGAGCACGAAGTGGCAAGAGCACTTTTGCAGAAAGCCTATACGAATATAAAAAAAGATGTGGTATATATTGCTACCTCTAAAATATGGGATAAAGAGATGGAAGAGAGGGTCAAGCTCCATCAAAGGAGTCGCCCTTCCTGTTGGAGAACCTATGAGGCTAATTATTTGCTAGTAGATGCCCTAGGAGAAGAAAGAAATTACCTATTAGATTGTATTACAGTGCTTACATCAAATATAATGTTTGATATGACCAAGGAAGAAGAATACATAGACTATCAGCTTCAAAGTCAAGTGGAGGATAAAATATACGAAGAACTATATTCCCTAATAAAAGCCGTTGAAAACAAAAAATATAATTTAGTATTAGTAACCAATGAGGTAGGATATTCATTAGTTCCGGAAAATCATATAGGTAGGGTGTTTAGAGATATTCAGGGAAGGATAAACCAAAGAATAGCTGCTTTATCCCACGAGGTTTATTTGGTATGTTGTGGTATACCGGTGAAGATAAAATGATAGATGGACTTATATTAGCCATTCAGTTTTTAACCCGATTGCCTATAAAAAGCCCGTAGAGTTTGATGATAAAAATTTATCTAGAAGTATCCTATTTTTCCCTTTGGCAGGTTTGATAATTGGAAGTATTGGGGGGGATTATTTTACCACATATTTTCCCATTTAAATGAATACATAGGGACTTTTTTTTGCCTTAGTATCTATGATAGCAATAACAGGAGGCCTTCATCTAGATGGATTATCGGATACTTGTGATGGTTTTCTTTCTTATAGGGAAAAGGATAGGGTTCTTGAAATAATGAAGGATAGTCGTGTTGGGGGGGTTTTTGGAGTTATATCTATAGTATTAGATATACTTTTTAAGTATATTCTCATATTGAGCATTGCTGGGAATCTCTCCTTAATATTGGCTTTATCCTATGGTAATAGTCGATTAGTAATATCTTATATAATGTCTACCAAAAAGGTAAGTAGAAAAGGTGGCCTAGGAGATATGTTTCATAAGAGCAATCCAAAAATATTTGCTCTAATAGGAGGAATTATATATATTATCATGTTATTTTTGATTAACCCGGTATATATACTACCACTTATATTTTCATTTTTGGCAGCAGAAATAATGACATGGATAAGTTATAAGAAGATAGATGGTTTTACTGGAGATGTATATGGAGCTACCATTGAAATTGGTGAAATAACATCTTTAATAGTTTTTTTTATTTTTGGAGGTGGTTAAGTGGATATAATATTGATACGCCATGGACAAACAGAAGATAATGCAGATAGAATATTTAGTACCAAGGATACTAAGTTGACAGAAAAAGGTAGGGAACAGATTAAAAACACTAAGAAAATTGTAGATACCTTATCTTTTGACAAAGTATATGTAAGCCCATTATATAGAGCCATTGAAACTATGGAAATCCTAGGCTTAGAAGGAGAAAAAGAAGAAAGAATAAAGGAAGTGGACTTTGGACTATTTGAGGGAAATAGCTATGAAGCTCTCAAAGAGAAGTTTCCAGAGGAAGTTAAACAATGGGACGAAAATTATATAAACTATGTAACTCCAGAAGGGGGGGAAAGTATTAAGCTTGCCTATGAAAGGGTTACATCATTTTTAGAGGAAATATCCAAGAAAGACGAAGATGTAGTTTTAGTATGCCATGATGGGGGGGTTATAAGGATTGCTTTAAGCTGGGTATTTAATAATATAGATTATTTTTTTTAAATTCAAAGTGGAAAATGGTAGTATTAATATAATTTCTATAGACGAATATGGGTTTAAATATATCGAAAAGACAAATTATACTATAAAACCAAAGTTATTACAAAATTTGTAATTCATCTATAATTAAATATTGAGGAAAAGATTGGTAAACCGTTAATAGTTATAATGAAATAAAAACGGAGAATTTAATTCTCTGTTTTTATTTTTGAAAAAGTTTGATAAAGTAAGAAAAAGAGCAAAAAGTTAAGAAAAATCAAAAAAAACTTAAATTTTAACAGATTAACATAGGAAAACAAACTTGAATAATAATATAGTATATGATAAATTATAGTTGAAAGTCAAAGAAAGTCAAAGTTTAATTATATATAAGGAGGTTGATACTATGTTTGGAATCACACCTTATAGAGGATGGAGAAGGGGGGGAATGCCCAGTGAATTTAGATGGGATATTGATAGGATGTTTGATTCTATGTTACAAGAATTTGATGATATAGACTCTTATCATCCATTAAGAGTAGACATTAAAGAAAAAGATAAGGAATATGTACTTGAAGCAGAAATTCCAGGAGTAGATAAAGATGATATATTGCTAGAGCTAAAAGACAATGTATTAACTATAGCTGTAGAAAGAAAAGAAGAAGTAAATGAAGAAAAAGAAAACTATATAAGACGAGAAAGAAGATATGGTTCCTTTAGAAGATCTTTCTATGTTGATGATGTAGATCAGGATAAAATTAAAGCCAAATTTAAGAATGGAGTATTAAAAGTAAAACTACCTAAAAAAAAGAATCAATTCCTCCAAAGGAAAACAGAATTCCTATAGAATAAGCTTAATTTAAACAGTCACCTAAATAGGTGGCTGTTTTTTTGAGAATAGTACTTTTCTCTAATATATATTTGAAACATATTAGAAAAGATGGTATATTAATATTGAATGACGAAAAAAATGTATTCTTATTAGTGTTATTTGGATAAGCAGAAGATGAGGAAAAGTACTAAAATATACTTATGTTAGGATACTTAGTAAAAGTATTGAATCTTTAAAATATTTTATGAAATCCGAAGAATAGATGATGTTAATATAAAGGCATTTGAAAAGGGCCTGAGCCTATAAGACTTCCTTTAAAAAAATAAGACAAGGGATAATCCCTTGTCTTATTTGCTATATAATATTTGATTACTCATATTCTTTTAGTAATTGATCTTTAATATCCCATAGGGGGGGTTTTGAAAGGTCTACAAAATATTCATGGGGGGGATTTTCAAATCTAAGTACTTCTTCCCAAAGGGTCTCTATTTCTTTTGCACAATAGTCTCTTATCTCATCTATTGGAGGAGTTTCGTATATACATTTGCCTTTATCAAATATTTTAACTAATAATTTTCTTGCATAGAAGTTAGTTAAAGTTTTCCTTTTCCAAGTGAATAGAGGATGAAATATTTCATAAGGCTTAGTTTCATCGATTTTTCATCATGTAATGTAACTACATCAGCAATGGCTTTATTCGTAGTCTTATCGTAAAGCCTATAAACTTGCTTAAAACTAGGTGTGGTAATTTTTTTCTACATTTTCGCTAAGCTTGATTTTAGGTATTATTTTCCCTTCTTCTTCTACGGCGGTAAGCTTGTATACTCCACCAAAAACTGGTTCTGATCTGGCAGTAATCAATCGTTCTCCTACTCCAAAGGAATCAACCTTAGCTCCTTGATTTAACAGATCTCTAATTACATATTCATCTAGGCTACTAGATGCTACAATAGGGCAATCATGAAATCCCGCTTCATCTAGCATTTTTCTTGCTTCTTTAGAGAGATATGAGATATCTCCACTATCTATCCTAATGCCTTTTGGTCTAAATCCCCCCCTTGGGACTACTTCTTCATTAAATGCCTTTATAGCATTAGGTACACCAGATTTTAATACATTATAAGTATCCACCAATAATACGCAATTATCTGGATATAGTCTTGCATAAGCCTTAAAAGCTTCTAATTCAGTGGGAAATAGTTGTACCCAACTGTGGGCCATAGTACCTAATGCTGGGATATTGAAATCCCTATCTACTATGGTACAAGCAGTACCTATAGCACCACCAATATATGCAGCTCTAGCTCCTAGAATGGCACCTTCATAGCCTTGAGCTCTTCTAGAACCAAATTCCATTATAGGTCTACCTTGTGCAGCTCTTACTATTCGATTAGCTTTTGTGGCTATTAGGCTTTGATGGTTGATGGTTAGCAATATCATAGTTTCAATTATTTGAGCTTGAATTATAGGTCCTCTTACTATTACTATAGGTTCTCCTGGGAAAATGGGAGTACCTTCAGGAACAGCCCATACATCGCATTGAAATTCAAAATTTTTAAGATATTCTAAAAACTCTTCGCTAAACATTCCCTTAGAACGGAAATATTCTATATCTTCATCATAAAATTTTAAATTTTGAAGATATCCAATTAGCTGTTCTACTCCAGCCATAATAGCGAAGCCACCATCATCAGGTATGGATCGGAAGAACATATCAAAATAGGCGATTTTATCCTCCATACCATTTTCAAAATACCCATTGGCCATGGTAAACTCATAGAAATCTGCTAACATAGTCAGGTTTTTCTTTTCCTTCCAATCAATATTGGTCATTTTAAAAATCTCCTTTTTATAATCGTTAGTATATCTTTTATATCAATTATATTACCTAAATTGATAAAGTTCAACATTGTGGAAAAAAACACAAATTTATCAACAAATTTTAGAAAATAATAAACGGAGGGCATATATTCATATCTTCACCCTCCGTCATTTAAAATAGAACTTTCTGTAGTTATACCAACCTCTAACTTTTGTATCAAACATTAACTGCAATTTTCTATCAACACTCCTAAAAGTTTAACGCCTACTACTTAAAATAGACATTATTGAATTTGAATTTCAAACCATTAAACGCCTAAACAATACTTAACTTTAAACCTAAAACTACTCTTATCGACTCATCTAAATTTTTGTTATTTTTAACTAGTAGGTTGGCTATAACTATTAGTTCTATTTAATTTAATTATATACTAGATTCAAGTATTTGTAAAGCAATTTTCAGAAAATATTGACAAAATAGTTTACATATTTAATAGTTTTTCCCCCTTTTTCCGTAATAGTAACTGAATTTACGGAAATTTTATTACAATGGTTAGCATAAGGACATTTACTACAGCTAATATTACAATCATTTATTCCATTATCTTCCCTAATATAGCCCATACGAGCTAGCTGAGTAAAAGCCTCTTCAACTAGCTCCTCAGGTATATTTAAGTTTCGTGCTATATTGCTTTTAGATATATAATTTGAATTATAAATTTCCTTTAACACTTCTTTTAGCAAAAAACCATCTCCTTAAATATTAGCTGAAACCTAGAAGTCTACCAATTTGATATACCAACACAGCAGCAATCCATCCTATTATAAAGGTATATAGGACAGTAAATAAAGCCCATTTACTTGAATTAGTTTCTTTTTTTTATAGTGGCTATAGTAGCAGCACAAGGTGTATATAATAAGGTCATTACCATAAAGGATACAGCTGTTAATGGAGTAAACACCCTTTGCATAGCTGCTATTAGTTCTGTACCTTCTCCCACACCTGCATATACCATACCTAGAGTAGCTACTACAGCTTCTTTTGCTGCAATCCCAGCGAACAATCCTACAGCAGCTTGCCAAGTTCCAAAGCCTGCAGGTTTAAAAACAGGAGCTATAAAGGAACCAATTCTACCTAATATACTACTTTCTCCATAAGGCTCTACTCCAATAGGTAACATAGCTAGAACCCACAATATAGTTACAACTGCAAAAATAGTAGTACCAGCTCTCTTTAAAATCCAGAAACATTATCCCACATATTTCTTAAAACATTTCTCAAAGTGGGTAATCTATAAGGAGGAAGTTCCATGATAAAATAGGAAGGTTCCCCCCCTTTAAATAAGGTATTGCTAAATATTTTTGCCATCAATAATGCTATAAAAATTCCTAAAAGATAGATGAAAAATAATACTAAACCGCCTTTATCTGGGAAGAAGGCTGCAATAAATACCAAATAAATAGGTAATTTAGCTCCACAGGACATGAAGGGATTGATCAAGGTAGCAATCATTCGATCCTTCTTATTATCCAAAGTTCTAGTAGCCATAATTCCTGGAACATTACATCCAAAACCTACAATCATGGAGATGAAGGTCTTACCTTGAAGACCTAAAGCCCTCATTATATTATCCATTACATAAGCAGCTCTAGCCATATAACCAGTATCTTCCAGTATCCCCCATTAGCATATATAATACCACTATTAAAGGAATAAACTCTAAAACTGCTCCCACACCGCCAATAAGTCCTTCAGCTACAAAGGATATAATCCAATCTGGAGAATTTATACTGATTAAGAATGATTCAATAAATCCCCCCTAAGATTTCTATCCCTTCTTCTACTAATCCTCCTAATAGTCTTCGCCAATAGCAAAAGTTAGTTGAAAAACTATAAGCATTATCAGTGCAAATATAGGTAGTCCTAGATACTTATGGGTTAATATTTTATCTATTTTATCAGTCATTGTTTCTTCCATTACATCAGGTCTTTTTACCCCCCCTTCATTTGTGATGCTATTTACAAATTCATATCTTTTGTCGATAATCTCTAATTCATACTTTTCTGCATTTTTTTTGAATTGTTCTACCATTTTATTAAACTCCTCAGAGGAGCTTAAATCTTCATGGTTATTTATAAATTCATATATATACTCGTCCCCCCCTTCCAATAGTTTAATAGCAATCCATTGGGGAGGATATTCTAAATTTTTATTGCTTAAAAAAAATCTTTCACTTTTTCTATTTCTTTGTCGATACTTTCACCATAAGATATATGGGGTTTATGTTCTATATCTTTTTCCATTAATTCTATGGACTTTTTGATTAGTTCATCAATCCCCCCCTTTTTTTTGGATGCTATAGTTGGCACTACAGGTGCACCTAATTTTTCAGAAAGAGCATCTATATTTAATTTAATATTTCTTTCCTCTGCTTCGTCTATCATATTTAAAGCGATTACTATTTTAGCACCCATTTCTAATAATTGGGTAGTTAAATATAGATTACGTTCAATATTAGTTGCATCTACAACATTAATAACTATGTCGGGATTATTTTTGAGAATAAAATCTCTTGCAACTATCTCATCTTCTGAAAAGGCACCTAAACTATAGATACCAGGAAGGTCCACTATATTATAAGTTTTCCCATTAAATTTAATTTTTCCTTCTTTTTTTTCTACGGTAACTCCTGGCCAGTTTCCTACATGTTGGTTAGAGCCAGTTAAGGCGTTAAATAATGTAGTTTTACCGCTATTAGGATTTCCTACTAAAGCTATTGTATTCACTTGAATCCCCCTTACCATATGATAATCATTATCAACAAAAGACAAAAATAAAAATCCTAATGTAAATCTTCGACTATTATTTTTTTTGAGCTAATCCACGACCAACTGCAATCTTATTTCCTGATAGGGAGACAATCAAAGGACCTCGATCATTTTTAACACTTGAACATTAGATCCAGTATTAAATCCCATTTCATAAAGCCTCCTAGTAGCATAGCCTCCAGCATCTATTTTTTTTGGACTTTTCCTTTATCTCCAGGATTTAATTGGATTAGTGATTTTTTTACCCATAATAATCCCCCTTTCGTAAGTATCTAAAGTTTATATAAACTTAGATAAACTATCTATACTTACTTTGAAACTGATAATTACTATCAATATAATAATATATTTTTGGAATAAATGCAACTATTTTGGGTAAAATAATCATTTAATTAATTTTTTTATGATAGAAATATATCAACAAATGATACAGAATTGGCTTAAGGCTATAAAACAAAATATGTTTACAAAAGTTAAGTATTAGGATATAATAGAAACACACCCCCCCAGGGGGGGAGGGGGGGATTCTTTAAGGAGGAGATTATTATGTTAACTAAAACTATTACCATAGATGTATTAGGAATGACCTGTGCTGCTTGTTCCGCTAGAGTAGAAAAGGTATTGAGGAAACAGGATGGCGTGTTAAATGTAGCAGTAAATTTGTTACAACAAAAAGCACCATAGAATATGATAGGAATAAAATAGATATACTTAAAATAATTGAGACTATAGAAAATACTGGATATCAAGTACCCTTAGAAAAAAAGAACCCTTTTAATACAAGGAATGACTTGTGCTGCTTGCTCTGCTAGAGTGGAAAAAGTATTAAACAAGATAGATGGGGTAATCAAGGCTAATGTAAATTTATCCACTAATAAAGCAGTAGTGGAATTCCCATCTGGAGTAGTAGAAGATGAGACATTGGTAGAAGCAGTAGAAAAAGCTGGATACAAGGCAGAAGTGGAAATAGATAGGGATATAGATAGGGAAAAGGAGCTTAGAGAAAAAGAAATAAAATCCCTAAAAACTTCCTTTGTGATTTCTGCAATATTAACTATTCCATTATTTTCTGCTATGTTTTCCATATGGCAGGGGGTGGACAACATACTTACCAATGGATATTTTCAGCTAATATTAGCTACTCCTGTTCAATTTATCATAGGTTATAGATTTTATAAAGGGGGGGCTTTCAATTCTTTGAGAGGCGGAGGGGGGGCCAATATGGATGTGTTAGTATCCATGGGTACTTCAGCAGCCTATTTTTATAGTCTATATAATTTGCTGACAGGAGTTCATGAATACTATTTTGAAGCCTCAGCAGTTATTATTACTCTAATACTATTGGGCAAAACCTTTGAAGCGATAGCTAAGGGCAAAACTTCTGAAGCCATAAAGAAACTAATGGGACTTCAACCTAGGACAGCTCGAGTAGTTCGAGATGGTATGGAGATGGATATTCCTATAGAAAAAGTAGAAATAGGGGGGGATATAATAGTGGTTAGACCTGGAGAAAAGATACCTGTAGACGGCATAATAATAGAAGGAAATTCATCTATAGATGAATCCATGATAACTGGGGGGGAAAGTATCCCTGTAGATAAAACTAAAGGGGGGGATGAAGTAATAGGAGCTACTATAAATAAATTTGGTTCTTTTAAGTTTAGAGCAACTAAAGTTGGAAAGGATACAGTACTTTCTCAGATAATTAAATTAGTAGAAGATGCTCAAGGTTCTAAAGCACCAGTGCAGAGATTAGCAGATAAAATATCTGGTATATTTGTACCATTGGTAGTAGTTATTGCATTAATTACCTTTTTAGTATTCTATTTTATTGAAGGCAGTTTTAATACAGGGTTAATGAATGCAGTAGCAGTATTGGTAATCGCTTGTCCTTGTGCATTAGGTCTAGCAACACCTACAGCTATAATGGTTGGTACAGGTAAGGGAGCGGAAAATGGTATATTAATAAAATCTGGTGAACATCTAGAAAGAGCTCATGAAATGGAAGCTATAATATTAGACAAAACTGGAACCATAACCAAGGGAGAACCAGAAGTAACAGATATAATAAGTTTTGATTCTTTAGATAA
>JMBX01000417.1_pt1 | contig 10807 bp, 20 predicted proteins | sample 616521 | NCBI WGS metagenome assembly JMBX01 (sample SAMN02727906, study PRJNA239997) | anaerobic digester metagenome | biome: anaerobic digester; isolation source: mesophilic anaerobic digester inoculated with municipal waste water sludge... | place: Germany: Bielefeld University, CeBiTec ...
AAGATGAAAACCACCCATGATACCGAAGATCCTCTGCTCACCAGTGACGTTTCTTGCATGCTCCAGGGTGTTGACCACCCCCGGCATGTCCGCAGCCTGTGATCACAAACAATCCTTTCTCTGTCTGCAGTGCTACGGCACTGTCATCTGCCACAAAATCGGGACTCCCATCTTCAAAGAGAAGGAGGTCTGTTGTGATTCAAAATCGGTGATGCGGGGGGATCGTCTCCCAGAAACAGAATGAAGTTGCTGACATGGAGAGGTGCTTTGCTGGTGGTGAGATCAATTTTGTGCGATTTCATCCCGGCTGTTTTGCAGACCGATATAGGTGCGATCTGCCGTTCTGTATCGTTTCACAAAACAACCCGGATGGCAGAGCAGTCTGCCGCCTGAGAGATGAGTCAATCCGTTTCCGTGATCAAAATGACCGTGACTCAGGATGATCAGATTCCTCTTCTTCAAATCAATCCTCATTAGTGATGCATTTCGCAGGAAGAGATCACTTTGCCCCCGTATCAAACAGGATCTTTGTCCCCTTATGCTCTATGAAATAGGAGAGTCCATGCTCTGCAGCGGTATTTCCGCCGGGATAATTGTCGGTAAGAATCGATATTTTCATCTCCTTTTTTACAAATATAACCAATAAAATTTTATTATGAACAAATGTTCAAACAATTTTGCTATTGTTTTGCTGAAAAAGAATAATGAATGATCAGTTTCGTCTTGCAAGCTTTACCCATTTGAAGTATCCGAACATAGAGATCACGGTGTAGATGGCGAAGAGCAGTGCGGTGGGTAGAGCCCTTTCCAGAGGTAGAGTCCGCAGGAAATAAGGTTGACCAGGAACCAGACCCCACCACTGCTCCGCATGTTTCTGCGCAAGCATCCACATACCCGCGATGCTCAACGCGGTGGTAAGGCTGTCGCCCCCCCGGCAACCGGACTATCGGTATATCGGGTGAGGATCAGGTAAATGACGCCAAAGAGTAGCATCGTGATAAGAATTAGAGGAAGTATCTGCCGCTGCGGGGTGTGGATGATGGATGGTGTATCTCCTTCCGTATGGTTCCTGTTCCAGCGGATCCAGCCGTAGATGCTGGCGAAGAAGTAGTAGACGTTGATTCCCATGTCGGCATAGAACTTGCTCTGGAAGAAGATCCAGATATAGACCACCGGCATCAACACCCCCCCACTGGCCAGAGCCATTTGTTGGCCTTGTATTCGAGGTAGAGATAGAGTAGGCCGATAAGGGCGCCGACGATTTCGATGGTTTGCATGTCAATTCTGTTTGATTTGAGATAATGAATTTATTTCTAAATCTCTGCTTCTTTTCGGGGGGGTGCCCACCTGGTTAAACGAGCGTGATTTGATTTGTTGTCCGAGCGAAACGGGTTTAAAATCAAATAGTGAGTAAACCGGGAGTGCATCGAAATAAAGCTGCGAAAGAGAAATAAATTCCTTCTTTCGTATTTACTTAAAACGAAATTGTGAGGCGCCCTATAAGGTTGCGCGTGGCCTGGGGGGGTAGTATCCAACCCAGTTGAAAGTGGTTCCGTCTTCAAATGCATCTGTTGAAGCCCATCCGTTTGCCACGTACTCCCTGTTGAACAGGTTGTTCACGAAAAACTGCAGGTTGATTACTCCCACTTGGCTCTTGGGGGGAAGGTGTAACCGGCGGAGAGGCTGCTCACGAAGTAGGAGCCGATCGACTTGTCCTCGTCCGACGTGTTGTCGATGTACTGTTTCCCCCACATATTTGCCGTTCAGGTTCATGTAGAAGGCGGATACCGGTTGCCAGGTGATGCCTGCCATTCCGATCAATTCCGGAGAGAAGGAGATATTGGTTGTTCCCAACTCATTTGCGATCTGTTTTGTATTTCCGGATGGTTGTCGTCGGGGGGGATCGGGTTATAGTCGTCGGAATTGTCGTACAGGTCGAACCAGGCTACGTAGTTCCGGATTTTATTTCGGCTGAGGGTGGCGTTGGCATCGAGCAGTAGTTTTTCTGTCCACAGGGGGGGAAGTGATGCCTCAATCTCGATACCTGCACGGTAGCTCTCCTTTACGTTTTCCATCAGCTTGTAACCAATATCAGTAAGTTTGCCGGTCTGCACCATCTGGTTGTGGTAATCCATGTAATAGAGATTAGCACCAAATTTCAACCCATTCCTGTTGTATCGGTAGCCAAGCTCATAATCGATCATCTTTTCCGGTTTTATAAAATTAGAAGCTCCTCCCTTTATGCCATCTTTCAGATCGGCACGCAGAGGCTCACGCTTGCCCACGGCTGCCGAAGCGTACAGGCGGTGATTGTTGCTCAGTTCATAGAACAGGCCCGCCTTAGGGTTGAAAAAGTTGTAGTAAAAATCGCCTGTCAGATCCATCTGGTCGTCATCCATACCACTGAAGCGGTAGCCCACACGACGGTATTGCAGGTCGCCGAAAAGTGATACTTTTTCATTCAGTTGATATTCCGCTTTGGTGAAGATATTTACTTCCGATTTTTTTGCCTCTGTTTCTGTACCATTCATAATTAACAGGAATATTCTCGTTATGTTTTATCCATGGCAGACGACCGTAATGATCCCCCCCGTCGTAAAAACTGTACAAACCGCCGAAGGTGAGCTTCCATCGGTCGTCGGCATAGTCCAGTCCCGCGTTGGCTACATAGAAATTGTTTCGCATCAGCTTACGGCGGATGAAGTCGCTCTTGCGGTAGGTCTTCCCGTCAATGGTTTGCGGTTCCAGTCCAAAATCGGAGAACTTCTTGTTATACCTGTAGTTCTCATAATAACCGTATCCGTGGTTATAACTCAGCCCTGAATTTAATGTGAGATTACGGCTCAGCTCTCTTGTGAGAGTGAGCTGCACAATATCAGAGTAGTAGTTGTCGGTCTCGTTGCCATAGTACAATCGGTTGCCGGCATCATCGTAATACTCTCCTGCGGGGTTGTAGCGACGCCCATATTCCGGTCCTGCATCTGCTTGTCCGACACCCCCCCTGCCACGAGATGCCGGTATGCTGGATACCCCCCCTCAGGTAACTGAGGCGAAGCAGCTGCCGTTCGCTATAGTGAGAAACTACCCCCCCATAGAAATTGGTATGGTTCACTGTGCCGTTGCGCACATAACCGTCACCCAGCACCCGCGAAAAGCGGGCATCGAGTGATAGTCCGTTTTTCAAAACCCCCCCTGTCCCCGCAGCAACATTCGATAAGAATGTACCATAGCTTCCCACGGCGGTGGATGCCTCTCCGTATGCTTCGGAGCGGGCGCCTGCCGTCTGAAGTGAAATGCTTGCACCAAAGGCTCCCGGGCCATTGGTGGATGTACCCACGCCACGCTGCACCTGTATGTCCTGCAGCGAGTTGGAAAGATCGGGAAGATTCACCCAGTAAACCTCCTGGCTTTCGGGGGTTATTCAATGGCATCCCGTTAAGAGTTACATTTATGCGAGTGGCGTCTGTTCCGCGAATCCTGAATGAGGTGTTTCCTACACCAAGGCCGTCTTCGGTAAAAGATACAAGCGAAGGTGTGGTTTGAAGTATGGAGGGAATATTGCGTGCAGCATTTTGTTTTTTTTAATTTCGGAATGAGAGATATTAGAGTATGATACCGGGGGGGTTTTTTTCCGGCACGTGTTCCCGAGACAATAACCTCTTCCAGCTGAATAAGATCAAGACTGTCGGTTTGTTCTGCCTGTTCTGCCTGTTCTGACAGTTCTGCCTGCTCTGCCTGAGCCATCACTTGATAACTGAGTGCCGATAAAATTATCAGCATTAAAAAAAACCTTTTTCATTTACATAAGTTTTTAGGATAAACAGGGCCTGTGTGACTGCTTATCATTAGTTAGTGTAATAAAAAAGGGGGGGATTTGTAAAGATATATACCAAAAGCCACAAATTTGTGAGCTTTATATTTTCCCTACGCCGGCATTATCCGGATCAGGTATTTTGGGTATGATCTCAGCCCGTTTTATTTGGGCACCCCCCCTTGTAGAATGACAGAACAAAGATAGCACGTTTTTGTTCATAAGAGAGCATACGACGGGAATTTAACATTTAGGGCCTGCTGTCATCTGTCATCACAATATCTTGAACATGCTAAAAAAAACAGAGACGGATTTACGTGAGAATGTCCAGAAGATGCATATAACTGAAAAAACAGGAGTTAAATTGTAGTTTTCTCTGCTTTTATTTGTAATTTCGTTAGTTTTAAACGAACTAAGAAAAATATAGTCACACGGTATATGAGCGATGAAGAAAAACTGGTTGCGGAAGATCAGATTATCGAAGAGGAGTTTCAGGGCCTTTTGAACGATTATTTGAACTCTAATCACCGGCGGAAAGTGGATGTCATTACCCGGGCTTTTAATATGGCGAAGGAGGCTCACAAAGGGGCACGTCGCCGCTCGGGCGAACCTTACATCATGCATCCGCTGGCGGTAGCCCGTATTGTGTCGAGGGAGATGGGTCTGGGATCGACCTCCATTTCTGCTTCGTTGCTGCACGATGTGGTTGAGGATACTGACTATACCGTTGATGATATACGTGCCCTTTTTGGTGATAAGATTGCCCAGATTGTTGACGGGCTGACAAAGATATCGAGCGGAATGTTCGGTGAAAATGTGTCGGCTCAAGCAGAGAATTTCAGGAAATTGCTTCTCACAATGTCAGATGATATACGTGTTATACTTATAAAGATTGCTGATAGGCTTCATAACATGCGAACTCTCTCTTCCATGTCAGCAGCAAAGCAGTTTAAGATAACAGGCGAAACACTATATATCTACGCTCCGCTTGCTCACAGGCTTGGCCTGTTTGCCATAAAGACTGAACTAGAAGAGCTCTGTTTCAAACACGAGCATCCTGAAGTATATGCAGACCTGTCAAAAAAAGATTTTAGAGACTGCTCCCGAACGAAATAAGATATATGAACATTTTGCCGTTCCGGTTATAATGGCGCTCGATAAGATGGATATTGAGTATGAAATGCGTGCACGGGTAAAATCAGTTTACTCTATCTGGAACAAGATGCAAAACAAGGGTATCGATTTTTCAGAGGTGTACGACCTGTTTGCAGTACGCATAATCTTTGAGATCATTCCCGGAATGGATGAGAAAAAAACAATGTTGGGACATCTATTCGGCCATTACCGATATATATAAGCTTCGCCCCCCCGACCGTATCCGCGACTGGGTGAGCCACCCAAAGGCAAACGGCTATCAGGCATTGCATCTTACCGTGATGGGCCCTGACGGGAAATGGATAGAGATTCAGATTAGGAGCCGTCGTATGGATGATATTGCCGAAAAAGGATTTGCAGCTCACTGGAAATATAAAGAGAACAGGATTGAAGAGGATAACGAACTTGATAAATGGTTAAAAACTATTCAGGAGATTCTTGCCAACCCAAATCCCAATGCCATCGATTTCCTGGATACTGTGAAGATGAACCTGTTCTCTTCCGAGATATTTGTTTTTACACCAAAGGGAGATATCAAGACACTTCCTCAGGGTGCAACAGCTCTCGATTTTGCCTATACCATTCATACCCGGATAGGGGGGATCACTGCCTAGGGGGGCAAAGGTGAACCATACTCTTGCTCCACTCAGCCAGAAGCTCCGTAGTGGGGGGGATCAGATAGAAATTCTTACTTCGCAATCTGTTAATCCGCAGCCGGAATGGCTCAATTTTGTTACTACTGCTAAAGCCAGGACAAAAATTGAGGCATCGTTACGACGACAACGCCGGCGTATTGTAGAGAAAGGGCAAAATATGCTTGATGAGCTCTTTGATCACGAACCAATAGACAATACTGTATTTAATAAGATATTACATGCGTATAAGGCTGGGAACAAGGAGGACCTGTATTATATGATCGGCAATGCCGAAGTCGCATTGCCCGCAAATAAAAGTGCTTTCTCAAAGGTGAAGCTGGTACCGGAAAAGCAGGATAATCTTTTTGTACGTTACGTAAAGCAGGCTATGAATGCCATTATGAAATCGCCTGCCGATAACAAAAGCACTAAAAAGGAAGAAGTAGAGTCCGGAACATCAGACCTTATTCTTAACATGCCTTTAAAACAAAGAATAAACAGGGGGGGTGTCACTTATCAGCTTACAGAGACTAACTTCCGGAAGAACTTTATTGTACCTTCATGTTGCAATCCGCTTCCGGGAGATGATGTGTTTGGTTATATAACTGAGAAAGAAGAGGTGGAGGTTCATAAGCGTTCTTGCCAGACCGGGCTGAAACTAAAATCTAATTATGGAGACCGTATAATTACAGTTTCATGGGGGGGAGATTACCGGCAATACTCTTTTCTTGCTTCAATAGTTTTACAGGGATAGACCGTGTGGGTATTCTCAGCAGTATCCTCGCCAAACTTGCTGAAGATGTGGTGGTGAACATACAGAGTGTTAATGTTTCATCGAATGACGGTATCTTTGAAGGTGTGTTTAACGTGCATGTACATAGTGCAGAGGAGGTAAATCAACTTTGCGGTAAAATAGCAAAAGTGGACGGTGTAAGTACCGTCCACAGATCTACTATTTGATTTTTCTTTTCTTTCTTCTGCCGAATATCAATGATGAAACTTTCTTTGCAGCGTAGGCTACAAGAGCGGGTTTGGCAATATTCCACGCAAGCGATCCAATAAGCGGCAGGTTAGATATTACAAAGCTAAGCCAGGGGGGGTTTGCCCGTTTTGTGATAAAAGGTGTAACATTATATGAATAACCGCCCGAAAAATTTTCCAAAGTCTCGGTCAGTTTTGATTTTACTGAAGAAGTAACACCTTTGGTAAGCATCGTTCCCCCAATTGTCATTAAGGTACTGCAACTGGTAAGCGAGGCGTTGACTGGCAATAGCGCGTTCTTCCCTCAACTTTTTCTTTTCTAAACGCAACTCTTCAAGTGGAGTTAATTTGTAAGTTTTCATTTATTACTGTTTTTTCCATCCTTATCGTTTTGTTCCATCAAAAAGCGAACAACGCGATTGGTGACTTTTTTCTTGAAAGGTTTTTTTAGGAGAAGCATTATCAGCAGAACCAGCAGGGCAAAAGCTGCCACTAAGCCGAATCCTACCCAGGTGTTCTGAAATACTTCACCCAAATAAATCCCTACAGTTACGAGTATGAAAAAAAGTGTTAATAATGCAATGCCCGCAACAATCAGGCTATAGGTGATTGTTGATGAAGCCAGGCTTATTTTTTTCATAAACTTCCAGTTTTCCGAGCTCGAGTGTGGCAGTGATGAAGTTCGATATATCACCTCTCATTTCCTCGAACAGCGTACTTACTTTTTTTTCTTCCATCGTTTAAGTAGATTAGAGGATAAATTATTGTTTTGCAAGCTCTTTCTTTGCTATCTCAGCAATGTCATCAATATCCTCTTTTAGATCATGTACTTCGCTTTTTCCCTTGTAAACAGCAGATTTAATATTAGTTTTTAGTTTGTCTGCAAATTCATTGGCTTGCTCAAGCCATTCCTCTCTTCTGTCGGTTCCAATAATGTAACCCACAGCAGCGCCAAGCGCAATACCAATACCTAATCCCAGTAATAATTTTGCTTCTGATTTCATAATTTATGCGTTTAATAATTAGTAGTTTTTTATTTTATCTTATACCGTTATTTCATTTCTTGCGAGCAACTCTTATGTCAGCTGTTTTCATGCTCTTCAAAAATTAAACACTTTATGGGCAAAAATGTTTTTTTGAAATCATTAATAATGAGATGAGAACTATTCTGCAGTTAAGGCCTCACCTAACAATGTTGCTGATGTGAATCCCGTTATTCTTACTTTAAGGAACTGCCCTATACGGTGATTTTTTTGTCAAAGATGACCACTTTATTCTGATCGGTACGACCGAAAGCTGTTCCCGTGAACGTTTGGAGAAACCCTCTACCAGTATTTCAAACTCTTTACCCAGATCTCTTTCATTGCTTTGGTGAGACAGTTCCATCTGCAGGTCGATAATTTCCTGCAAACGCCTGGCCTTTACCTCTTCCGGTACATTGTCTTCCAGCTTTTAGAAGCGTATGTCCCCCCCGGCCTTTCTGAGTATTTGAACATAAAAGCCGAATCGAAGGCCACCTCACGCATTAATGAGAGTGTCTCCTGATGATCTTCCTCCGTTTCGGAATGGAAACCACACATGATATCGGTTGATAGCCCGCAATCAGGAATAATACGTTTGATGGCTTCGATACGTTCTAAATACCACTCCCTGTTGTACCTCCTGTTCATCAACTTAAGCATTCGCGAACTTCCCGATTGCACAGGAAGGTGGATGTAGTTGCAAAGATTTTTGTATTTAGCTATAGTCTCAAGAGTTTGGTCGTTCATATCCCAGGGATGGGAAGTAGTGAAGCGGATACGCATTTCAGGAGCAGCCTCTGCAACCATTGATAGCAGTTCATGAAACAGAATGCTTTTTTCCCCCCTCTCTATACCGGTATGAGTTTACGTTTTGTCCAAGCAGTATTACTTCTCTGAAACCTTTTTCGCGCATGTCGCGCAGCTCATTGAGGATGCTCTCAGGCTCGCGGCTTCGTTCGCGACCGCGGGTGTAGGGGACAATACAGTAGGTGCAAAATTTGTTACATCCGCGCATTATGGATATGTATCCCGAGATATTGCTTCCGCTCATTTTAAGGGGGGGATCACATCCTTATAAGTCTCTGTACGTGACAGCTCTATATTCATGGCTTTCTCTCCCCCCCGTTCTGCCGCACCTACAAGGTTGGGCAGGTCGAGGTAGGCATCGGGGCCGACAACCAGGTCTACATTGTGATTCTCTATAAGACCAGTTTTTACACGTTCTGCCATGCATCCCAGCACACCTATTATAAGGTTCTCCTTCCTTTTTCTCTTCAATGCATTGAAATAGTCGAGTCGCTGAATAACCTTCTGTTCAGCGTTATCACGGATAGAGCATGTGTTTACGAAAATAGCATCTGCATCACGGTCGTTATCTGTGAGTGTATAGCCATCCATCTCCATTATAGATGCAACTACCTCTGTATCTGCCACGTTCATCTGGCATCCGTAAGTCTCTATAAATAGTTTCTTTTCTTTAATTTTATCTGAATTCATCTCTTTGCTTGTAAACTGTGATATATTACACTCAAGGAAAAGTTAAAACAGTTATTTATCTGTTGGAAAAGTTGCAATATTACCTTTCTTGTAGTATTTTGCCTCGAGGAAAAAAAATAAAAATTTTTTTTCATAGTTAAGGTTTTGGTTAAATGTTCGAGAGCGGCTGTGAAGTTGCTCTCGATTTTTTTTATATAACCAAATACACTCTATATCGTAAAAAAATCATTATTTTTGCTGCGTTGCAAAATTAATAAAAATATGGAGTCCGGAGACATTATTTATTTGATCCTTCTTGTTATTTTTCATGTTATTGGGATTTTTTAATGATTCCAGGAAGAAAAAAAATCAACAAGCGCAACAGGCCAGTGATAATCCTAAACCTATTACTGATGAAGAGACGTGGTACCCTCAACGTAAGCAGATAGTTAAGCATCTTAAGCCAGAGAAACCCATGCCTCCGCCTGTAACGTCCTTTAATAAAGGAGAAACAGTGCGCAGAGAATTTCAATCTTCCTTAGATCTTGTTTCAATTTCCAGTGATAGCTCACAAGAGGGCATTTCTGCTTTTGACTATGATACAGGTACTATTTTTGACAGCGGCATATATACTGATAATATTGCCGGTATATCTGATATGTCAGAAAAGCAACACGATAAAAACAGTGGTAGACAAAAAAAACATCTTCATGGCACCCTATCGTTGATGCTTTTCAGGTGATGAAGGCAGGGAAGAGTTAAAAAAAAGCGGTTTTATATAGTGAGATTTTACGAAGAAGGTACTAGATTTGGAAAATCATTGATTAACATTTAATACAATCAATTCATATGGCATTAAAATTTATCAGTGCTGAAGAGGCTGCGTTTCTTGTGAAAAATAACGACAATGTTGGCTTCAGCGGTTTCACCCATGCCGGTTGCCCCAAAGTGGTACCGGTGGAGATAGCTAAAAGGGCGGAGGCAGAGCATGCAAAGGGTAATCCGTTTAAGATTGGTATATTTACCGGGGGGCATCAACCGGTGATTCCATCGATGGAACTCTTTCCCGTGCAAAAGCAATTAAATTCCGTACGCCTTATCAGACTAACAAAGATATGCGTGAGGCAATTAACCGGGGGAGAGCTCGATTATTTTGATCTCCATCTTTCTCAACTGGCTCAGGAAATAAGATACGGATTCCTTGGTGGTATAAATGTAGCTATTATTGAGGCTAGCCAGGTGACTGAAAAGGGGGGTAATTGTTCCGACAACTGCTGTGGGAATTGTCCCTACCATATGCCGATTGGCAGATATTGTAATTGTAGAGTTGAATAAAAGAGTCCCGGCGAAATTACGCGGAATTCATGATATATATGAACTGCAGGATCCTCCCAAAAGGCGTGAAATACCTATATATGAAGTGCAAACACGTATAGGGTTGGACTATGTGAAAGTAAATCCTGAAAAGATATTTGTGGTGGAAACCGACAGGGATGGCGAGGGTCACGGTTTTACCCCTGTAGATGATGTAACGGCGCAGATCGGCAACAACGTGGCTGATTTTCGTGTCGGAAATGAAAGCCGGTCGTATCCCCACCATTTTCTGCCAATACAGTCGGGAGTGGGAAATATTGCCAACGCAGTCCTGGCATCGATGGGTGGAAATCCCTATATTCCCCCCCGTTTCGAAGTATATACTGAAGTGATACAGGATGCTGTTCTTGACA
>JMBX01000418.1_pt1 | contig 10792 bp, 21 predicted proteins | sample 616521 | NCBI WGS metagenome assembly JMBX01 (sample SAMN02727906, study PRJNA239997) | anaerobic digester metagenome | biome: anaerobic digester; isolation source: mesophilic anaerobic digester inoculated with municipal waste water sludge... | place: Germany: Bielefeld University, CeBiTec ...
TTTTCAAGGATTTCCATGCTATATGATATAGTGGCTGAATTTATTTTAGATCGACGACAAAATCGTATATTTATACAGGTAAACTAAATATTATAAGAAGTTATCCTCTCCACCTTTTTTTTATACCCATTATTTCCACATTTGAATATTTAGTAGTTCTAAAAGAATATATTATTACAGAATCCTTTTCTTCATCTATTATTGATTTTAATTCAAGTTTTAATTTTGTCAAATTAGCTTCAGATATTTCCCCCTTCAAATACTGAGTTTTGAACCCAATATAAATATTTTCTGCAAGTCTTTAAAACTTTTGCAACTCTTTTTACTTCTATATCATAAACTAAAATAACAAACACATATATCACCCATTACCATCTTGATATATAAGGTTCATACTTTTCTTCTCCGATTAAATGCTTTTCTAACTTATATAATTCCATTCTTATTAATCGTCTATAGGATACATTTCTACCTAATTCTTTATGTTTTATAGTGGAAACCAGTTTTTTTATCAAATTGCTCCACAAAAGTCTTTTTCCCTTTTTCCTTTAATAATATACCGCCCATATCAGGTTCAAAATCATCTTTTGTTATCATATTTTTTCTTATTAAAGTAAAATAAATTCTATCTATAATAATAGGTTTGAAAATTTCTGCCACATCTAAATTTAATGTAAATCTTCTAAAATTTGTTGTATGTAAATAGCCTATCCTAGGATCTATATGGGTTTTATATATTTCACTTAGAACCAAAACATATAATAAGGAATTCCCAAAACTTATTAATGCATTCAACTCATTTTTTTGGTGGCCTTCTAGTTCTTTTTTTTCAAATGTAAAATCTTCATCATCTATTATTTCATCAAAAGCCTTATAATACATATCCCTCATGTTTCCTTCAATAGCCATTAGATGATTAGTATCCTCACAATCTGGTATTTTCTCTTGTAAGGATACTATTGCATTTTCAATATCCTCTAGATCTTTCCCTCTATTTTGTAGTATCTAATTACATTGAGCATATTTTGACTACTTCCATCTACAAATTTACTAGCAATAATCATCCTTTTATTTTCATCTAAATAATGCTCTGCTTGCATAAGTATCATATACCCAGAATTTAAATGTTCTCTTGGATAGTAAGTTCCTGAATAATAACCGTAATAGTTGAAAAAAATGCATAAGTATCTCTTTTTGAGATATATATGTTAAAAAAACTTTTATTTAAAGTTAATTCACCAAATACAAAAATATCGCTTATATCTTCTATGGGAATATATCTTTTATTTTTATCCGTTTCAAAATAAATGGTATTGTCCTTCCTTTTTATTTCTCCATCATTAAAATATATAAAGTTTTTTTCATAATCTTATTACTCCTTTTTATGACCAACAAAATTCATTATATGCACAACTTTTACACATATTTATTTTTACAGGTTTTGGAGGATAAGACTCATAGCATATTCTTAAAATATCTTTTTCTACCTTTTCTAATTCTTCTATAAGTTCATCATTAAGCTCTATTATCTCACGTTTTCTTTCTTTAGGAAAGGTAAGTACCCCTTTTCCTTTTAAACCATGTCTTTTAAGTTCCAATAGATAATAAGCTAATTGCATTCTTGAACTTTCTACAAATTTTGAAGTCTTTTTTTATTTCTCCAATCATCAAATATTCGCCTTTTTTTATCAATTAAATCTACTTTAACATTACCAATGGAAATTTCTTTTCTTTTCCTTCTAAAAGAAGTTTCATGAATGAAACGTCCTATATCTAAATTTATATTATCTTGATCAGGAACAATATTTCGAGCCATAAGCCAAACTTCCCTTTTACAGATATAGTAGTACCATATTAACGTTCCATTTACATTTAAGTCCTCCAATATATCACCTCTAAAATATCATACATTCATCCTCTTTATCCCTTTTAAATCCAGTTTTATCATCATAAAACTCCTCTATCCCTTCTCTAGGTAGAAAATCATACCTCTATCTGCAACAAAACTTCTAAAATATTTTTTTAGGAATAGATAATGTGTAATCTTTCATATCCCTTTGAATCTTCAAATATTGTTCTCTTTTTTTATTAAAATCCTTAATGCTTGATAAATTCAAAAAAAATTTCATATGCAGTTTCTGCTCTATCATCATATATAAAAAAACACATCAATATATCCAGGATTATTTTGAATTAGTGAAAATTTGTCTACGGAATACTCTCCTTCAGAAAAATCTAACTTTTCTATAGCATTTATTAAACCATTTGACACTCTCTGGGATTTGTTTTGTTTTATTTCATTAAAATATTCATTTATTAATTTAAAATAATCTTCTTCCAATATTTCTTCTTTACCTTCTAAAACCTCTCTAGATATATCCATTATTGTATTCCCATAAACATATTTCCCAAAATTATTTTCATTATCATCTATCATAAAATATATGTATACACTTCCTATTTTGTTTCTACTATTTCTATTACATCTACCAGCACATTGAATAATGGAATCTATAGGGCCTATGTCCCTTATAACAACATCAAAATCTAAATCTACTCCTGCTTCTACTACTTGGGTTGAAACAAGAATTATATTATCATTATTTTTTAATCTTTCTTCTATTTCTTTTATTCTATTTCTTCTATGAATAGGAAGGATATTAGTAGATAAATAGTATACATCTCTATCTATATCTTTTAATTTCTCATAAATTTCTAAAGATTGTCTAATTGTATTGCACACTATCATATAAGATTTTTCTTCCATATTGCTAATAAATTCATCTACAAATTCATCTATAGTTACCTTTTCTATTTTGGGTACAAGCTTAGTTCTTTCAAATTTTTTTAAAATACTTCTCATTGTCTTCTAATAATTCTACTGCATCAGTTAAAATCAGTGGTTTAGTAGCAGTCATTATGATTATTCTAATATCTAAGTATTCACATGCTTTTCTCAATATGTAATCAACTAAATCAAAATATTTTATATCTATAGCTTGTATTTCATCTAATATAATTATAGAACCCTTTATGGCATTAAACTTCTTAAGCATACGATTTCGGGCTCCAACTAAAGTTTCTAAAAGTTGAACAAATGTAGTAACTACAACTCCACTAGACCAGTTTTCTATTAATAATTCTGCTTCTGTCTTTGTATAATCCCTGTATTCATTTTCATATTCAACAGTGGATAAGTTATGATGTTTAATAATATAACTACTATAATTTTGTTCAAAATCTTCTATTCCCCTAAATATATCAAATAACACATCATAATTTTGTTCTATAATAGAAGTAAAAGGTAAAGAATATATAATCCTTCGATTATCTCCTAATAGTTCTTTCAATTTTAAAGCTGCAAAAAAACCTGTTATAGTTTTCCCTGTTCCTGTAGGAGCTGTGATAGAAAATATTTTAGATTTATCATAATTTTCTTCAATACTTTTTATTACCTTTGTGTATATATCAGTTCTTATCTTATCTATTGCTTTTGTTGGTTTGCCAAATTTATCTTTTCTAATAGAATCTAATATTTCATAATTACCATGCATCTCTTTAGGTAAAAAAAAGTATTAGAGGCACTTATTTTATCTGCAGAAATCAATGCAGAATATAATATTTGATGAGTAAAATAGTTTTTTTCAGATTTTAATCCTCTAATGGATAAAAGATCTAATTTTTTTTAATTTGCTCAGTGTTTCTTCTATTATATTTTCTTCTTGAGTAAAACTAATAAATTCTTTCAATATACCTAGCTTTTCCATATCAGGTTTTATAAAATTTATATTTTCCTTCATATCATTAATTTGCTCATAAGCTATGTCTATTTTTTTTCCAATACATTTACAGAAAAATCCGTTTTAGATACTTCTTTAAATGTATCAGGAAGATTTACAGAAAAATTCTTTAAATTACCATGATGATGCAATATGGTATTATATATGATCAAGGGAAGGATATTCCCTTCCCCAAATCTTCTTAATCCTATATAACCTCCAAATGTAGCAGATATAAAGCTATGATTAGATAACTTAGATTTTTTTATTATATTTTAAATATCTTTGGAAATAAGAAGTATATTTCCCAAAATCATGACATACTGCTACTATTTCATATGCTTCTTTAAGCTCATTTGGAATTTTAGATATTGAAAGCTCTTTAACCTCTGTTAAATGTTCTAACATTGTTTTTTTCTGGATGGGAATAAAATTTCATTCATATCACCTTCTATAAAAATACTACATTTTCCCCCCCATTAGAAAGCCGTGCATATTTTCCATTAATTTTAACTCTTAAAGGTTTACCTTCTTCTTCATAAATATAGGTAGTTACTTCTTTAATTATCCTATTTTCTTCAAAATCCCTTGGCATTCTTTCCTTAATTAAAGCTCCTTCCATATTCTTAATATCTATTTCTTCAACTTTATCATTATTAATAACTGTAGGTACAACTTCATATCTATTACTCTCATTCCAACACCATTCTGTTTTATCTATATAATCTATATAGCAACTAAAAGGAGCACTTCCAAAATATAGGGGATACACAGGTTTATTGTTAATTATCCTTTGTTCTATTTCACTTAATATATTTTCATCTTCATGGGTTAAATAAATTCTATAACGTAAATTATCATATCCTGTAAGCAATTCAAATGGAATTTGTGTATGATTTTTTTGAATTATCAATTCCTTAGGGCCAGTAGCTCTTATATAATTAAGGGATTGCATTATTTTCTTTGACTTTCCAATCTTTCTAACTGCTATATGTAATTTTTCAGAACTTAATAATTCATAATAGCTGTCCCTTTCAAGACCTAGTAGTGCAGCTACCATCCCTTCAATAGTGGTTCTAGGTGGCACTAAATAGGATAATGAAGAAGAATTAGTATAAAATTTTCTAAAATGTGCAAATTTCCCCCCCAAAGGTCAAATATAATCATCGTCATAATCATCACCCTATTCCACCAATTTTAATGGTAACTTACCAAATGCCTCCTCAAAACTAACATAATTATCATCTAATATAAGTTTTAAGTTTTCATCTATAAAATAATGTACAGCATTTATCTTTTCTTTATTTTTCTCTAATAATTCCACTAATTCATCTATTATTAAAGAACATTCATTTATGTCCCTAATATTAGGCACTTCTTCTTTAAGTTCTATAAAATCCCTATAATCACCTAACACAGTTTCATTGTCTATATATTCTACTCTCATATAAAATCTTGGATATTGCCCTATTTTACTCCTTGTAGCAAGGTTTGGTATAGCATATTTCATAGCTTCATCAAGCAAAATTAAGTCTTCGTCTTTTAACATGGTTTTATTAGCTCTATTACCACTTACTATTCCTGAAAAAGCAATTAAAGAATATTTTACTCTAAAATCCTTCCCATTGTACCTTGAGTACTACTCTCTCTTGTAGAAAAATGAGAAGTAATACTAGCTTCTAAAAGCTCCACCTTGTTTAGAGAATATCCCCCCCAATTAAACTGAATAGGTCCTATAAAGGTTTTATTATCACCTTTAACTGTCATAGTAGCACCAAACATTCTCACATCTGTTAAGTTTTCCAATATCCATTCATTTGAAGAATCTTCTAGATCTTTTATTCTCTTATCAGCTGTTACTGGTTTATCATCCACCCTACGTACAAATATATCATGGCCTTTGAGCAGTAAATAATCCCTTATATATCTTTTAAGTCTTAAGTCTGATACTAAATTCATCTCTCTTTCATAATCCATACGTGGCCTGTTTTCCTCATCTGGATCTCCATTAGGATTAGTCAACTTGGCATCATAAATATATAATATTTCATTGTTTGTCACTGTCATTTGAAATATCCTCCTTTTCCCTTAACATTGGTATTGTAGTTGCATAAGAATATCCTGAAAGTACATAGAACAAGCTTTCATCTTTGTTCAATTTCCAATTATCAATATTTAAATCTAAAAGCCTTTTCAATTCAAAAAAAGGTAACTTCATTGTATTGCCTAATTTTTTCTTGGTTTAACTTATCAAACACATCTTTTGTAAGCCTTATAATTTTTTTGCCTATCTAAACCATTGAAATTAAGCTTATTGAGTATAGGTTTAGTACCTTCTTCTGTCTTCCTATATTGAACATTCCCTATTTCTCCTATTAAATATCCTAATAAAAACATTGCTGTTTCTTGTTCATTATAGCCCATTTTTCAATATAGTTTTTTTATATAATCTTTCACTTTTAATTGAGATACATCCAAACCTCTCCCCTCCTCTAGACAGTCCATATATTCTAAAAATTTAATATACATATTGGCTCTCATCACATAAAATTCTAGTATTTCTTCGCTAGGATTTATATTGTAGGATCCTTTATCAAATTTTATTATTTTAATACATTCTATTAAATTTTTTTTATAAGATGTTTTTTTTGTTCAATTTTTTTTCCTTGTTAATATGGCATCATAAGTTTCAAGTACATCCCTATATTGAGTAGCTTCTCCTTCTCTTATTCTTATGGGGGGGTTCATATAATAAACAGTAGTTAAAGTTATAGTGCTTCCAAATTTTTTTCCCTAATATATTTTGAAAATCCTCTCTAGATTTATTAGAAGCTATTCTAATTTCTTCAAAAATCGAAGGTTGTACATCTTTTATAAGCCTCTGTATTTTAGTTGCCTTTTGGCTACTTTTAAAAAAAACATAAAATTCAAAAGAAAATAGCTATCTTCATCTCTTAAATCAATGGAGCCTTTTATTTCTTTTCTTAAATTCTCAAGTCCTTCATAGGATTTTACTGTATTAAAGGAATTTATTATTCTACTGGTAGCAATATCCAAATCTTCTTCAGTAAGGGGTTGCCCATAAATAAATTGGGGGGGAATTATGTATAAATCAAATGCTGCAAGTCTTGTTTTTAATTTATTTATAACGTAATTTTCCCCTGCTAAATATTTAAACATACAATCTAAGCACATTTGCATATTTTTATAATAATTATTCCTGGATAATTCACTTGCAAATATAACTTGATTAGTAGTGTAATATTTAATTTTGTATTAGCCATATCTGATGATACATTTTCATCTGTACCACAAATACTACATACTCCTTTACCCCCTTTTTTTTCCCTTTAGTTTTTGGTTTTTGGATTCTACTACAGCTTCCTTGTATTCTTTAAAATTTGATAAAGGAACTCCGTCTATGAATATAGTGTATAAACCTATTTCATTTGGATTTATCCCTTTTCCTCTTTTAAATAATCTTCAAATATTTCTATTACTTTATCTGAAAAATTTTTCCCTAAATCTTTTACATCTCCAACTTCTTTTTTTACTTCCTCAAATAATTGTTCCATTGGTACATCTATTATCCCACATTTATATAGATCTAAAGCATATCTGTACTTGGTTTTTAGTTCCTCTCCAAGATCTACATAAAAAATTTTTAAAAACCTTATTAATTTTTTTCATCTAATTCTTCACTAAAATTTATTTGAGATAAATTATAGAAAGTTTCTGTCAAATGATACTTGCTAGATGTACTTGATACATACCATTGGGGAGAATTTGGACCACTGGCTGAACCTACAAAAGTATATTTTTCTGCTGTATTATCATCCATTTCTTCTTTTACATCAATTTCTAATTTTCCTTCATCAGGTAAAAAAAATTAAATTTTAATACATTAAGCTGTTTATTCCTTCTAGTAGGTCTTAGTTCTTCTATAAAATTTAGTACTGGATCATTAAATTTTAACAGTGTATCTCCAATTTGAATTATTCCTTCAATAATCTTTCTCACCTCCCTAATATATTTTTATATTAATTTAACGCAGCCAAACCCTTGGCTATTTTTACTGCCTAATCCTGTATCTATACCTAATTGAAGTAGTGGAATTGGACCTGTTATGGAAAATTTGCCTGTATATCCTTTTATTACAAAACCCTTGTATTTTACAACAGCTAATCTAGGTTCTCCTATGGATTTTATATTTATTTCTCCCTCAGGAGCTTCCTCTGAATAAAAAGCCCTATACTTATTTTTTTTAGGTTGTTTTCTATAGTTTCTGAAAATTCTTCTTCCATTGGATTAAAATAATAAGTAAACTTTTTGCCATCTTTTCTGTATAAAGTACTATATGTAGATATAGGAGATAAAGTTCGAACCTTTATTTCTTCACTATTTACATTTTCCTTTTCCACTGCTAATTGTTTCACTTCTAAATAATTATTTCCTAATTGTACCCTTTGACGTTTTAAAAAAACTATTTCCTATAGAGTTAGAAAAATCGTCGAAATGAGAAGATACGGTGAGCTTTATTGGACCATCAAATATTATTAACCCATCATCCTTTTTTTAAAATATATCTCCCATTTATTCTAGAAAAAGTAAACATCTTAAATGTCCTATTTTTATTTTGAAAACCCTCTTCATGTAAAAAAATCTGCAAGTTCTTCATCTAATAACCTATATATCATAGCTTGAACCATATGGTTATATTGTATAGGCAACACCACCTTATCGGATTCAATAGGATTAAAAGTAATTATTTCTTTCATTGTCAAACCCCCCCAAATGCTAAAAATATTTATATATTACTTCTACAAAAAAATTGCAAATTCCTCTTTTTAAAATAAAATTGCCATCTAATTCCTTAAGTTTCTATTACCTAAGGATGATGACAATTTTTTTTATATATAAATTACCACTCTATGGAAATTTTTGTCTCATCAATTGAGCTTAAATCCTTACATCCAGTTAATATCATAGCTTGATATAATTCGTTTTTCATATTATCAAGGACTAATGATACCCCTTCTTCATATCCTCCAAAAGCGCCTATAATTATAGGTCTACCTATTAATACTCCATCGGCTCCTAAAGCCAACATCTTAAACACATCTACTCCAGAACGTATCCCTCCATCTACGAGAAGCATTATTTTCCTTTAACTACTCTTTTTATTTCTAGCAGTGCTTTTGCTGTAGATTGAGTATGGTCTAATACTCTTCCTCCATGGTTTGATACCACTATAGCTTTTGCTCCAATTTCTACAGCTAATTGTGCTTCCTCCACAGTCATTATTCCTTTTAAAATAAATGGCAATTTTGTAGAAGAAACTATTTCCTTTAATTCCTCTACAGTCTTTGGACCTACAGGTTGCCCTTTAAGGGCCATAGTAACTAAACCTGCTCCATCAATATCCATTCCTACGGCTATTGAATTAATATCCTCTGCTTTTCTTATATTTTCAATCACATGGGGGGGATTTTCTCTAGGTTTTATAATAGGTACCCCTTTGCCCCCCCAACAGTTTTTAAAGCCTCTAGTCCATCTTCATATAAAGTTAAATCAGCTGAATCCCCAGTCATAGCAATAGTTCCTGATGATATGCTCCCTTTTACTACACTATTTATATACTCTTTTTCTGTCAAAGCTCCTCCCATATTAAAGGCACTTCCTGTTATAGGAGCTGCCATTATAGGGAAATCTAACTTTTCATTAAAAAAAATTGAAACTCCATATTAGGATCTTTAGCATCATGTATAGTTCTTAATTTTAATTTCACTTTACTTAAGTCTTCTACATTGCTCTTGAAAGCAGCTCCTGTCAAAGAACCTCCCATACCAGGAACCTCCCCCCCAGCACAAGCTACTCCATTACATACAGGGCAAACTCTACAATAACCTTTCATTCTTTCCCTTGCAACTTTTCTAACTTCTTTCATATCCATATTAACCCACCCCCCCTCAATTTTTAACTTATATATATTTTACTAAATTAGAAGTGGATTGTCTAAGGTAACTATATAATATATTATCCTTCTGTAGATTCTCTCTTATAAATATTATAAGGTATTGTTATTTTTTTCCCCCTCGTACTTCATCTTCAATAGCATCTACTAATAAATTCATAGCTTCCCTTCCTAATTCAAATGCATTTATATCTACAGATGTTAAGGGAATATTTGAATGTTTTGCAAGAACACTATTGTTAAAACTTGCCACTGCTATATCTTTCGGTATATTTATTTCCAAATCTTCAAAGGCTTTTACAGCCCCCCCAAATGCTACTAAATCATCTGCAACTATCAATCCATCAGGTAAAGGATTAATTTTTGATATTTTCACTCCATAATCATAACCAGTTTTTTTCATCAAAACTTCCACTAAATAATAAGTTTTCATCAAAATCAATATTAGCTTCTGACAATGCCTTTTTATAACCTTTTATACGCTTTTTACTTACTACTAAATTTATATCTCCAACTATCATAGCAATTCGCTTTCTCCCAATTTCAATCAGATGTTTGGTCAATTCATAAGCTGCAAGAGCATTATCATTGTCCACTTGATTAATTTTCTCATCATCAGTAGAACCTATTATAGAAAAGGGAAAATCAATATTCTTTAAATATTCTATACACTCATCATCTACCTTACTAGTCATCAATATTATTCCATCTACCTTAGAACCTCTGACAAATTTTTTTAGTTATTTTAAGTTCCTCTCCTTTTTCTGTGTTTGTAGACAATAAAAGATCATAACCAGATTTAGATGCCCCCCCTCTTATAATACCTCTCAATGATTCAGCAAAAAAAGGATTGGAAAAATAATCTTCCGATGTAGTAGGTATTATTATTCCAACTGTTCCTGTTTTTTTATAGCCAATGATCTAGCATTAGCGTTGGGATAATATCCTAATTCTTCCATACACTTTAATACTTTTCTCCTAGTTGGTTCGCTTATCCTTGGATTATTAGATATTACCCTTGATACAGTAGATGGTGAAA
>JMBX01000419.1_pt1 | contig 10751 bp, 14 predicted proteins | sample 616521 | NCBI WGS metagenome assembly JMBX01 (sample SAMN02727906, study PRJNA239997) | anaerobic digester metagenome | biome: anaerobic digester; isolation source: mesophilic anaerobic digester inoculated with municipal waste water sludge... | place: Germany: Bielefeld University, CeBiTec ...
GAAAACTGGGGGTTGAAGATAATCGGCACAAATTCTTCTGATTCATTCCATTTTTATATTCACACTTCCGTAACAGACAATAAAAAGGGCCGTCTTATGCAAGATGACCCTTTTTAAATATTCCATTTAATTTACTGTTCTGTAACTACTGTATCTCAATTTTGCCGGTTTGTTCCAGCTGCATTGTCTTACTCGGTTGATCGCATACTTCAGCAGGTCCGAAGTACTGTATAGGGCCCGGATATACATAGTCGGTAGCTTCAGCCCACTTGTCCCTCTGGCTTTTGAAGTATTTGAAAGGCGCTCCTTCCAGATCAACCAATGCTTTCTGAATAACCGGTTTTAATACTCCGTTGCGGTGTTCCATATTCATCATCATGGTAATTGGTATTCCGCCTGCTATCCATTCGCTGGCCGGAGCAGTGGTATTCCGTACCGATGACATGTATCCGGTCTTTCCCGCGGCAATAAGCATTGACGCCGTGTACCCGAGTGAATAACAGTAGTCGGCATCATAGTTAGAAGGTGCTGCACAACGTCCTTCATACCCAAAGAAGTGAGTGATGCTCGCGAATTTGCCATTATATTTTCCCTCTCCTTTCCATGTATCGAGGCGATTTTTCACCATTTCAGCCAAAAGCTTCTCGGTCTCTATCAGCGAAACCTGCACATTACCGTGAGGGTCGCGATCAAGTGTAAGCTGGCGTGCAACCGTTTCCGGCAGGCTGGCATAGATCTCTGCATTCTCAGGCGACAGCTTGCTGATTATATAGTCGCGTTTTCCTGAGCGGCGAACCAGATCAAACTCTTCCTGGTTGTCAGCAAGGAAATCATTCAGTTCCCTGATCAATTTCTTCATTGCCGGTATAAACTCTATCAAACCTTCAGGAATTACTACGGTTCCAAAATTCAACCCTGCCTCGGCGCGTTTTGCTATTACCCCCCCGGCAATATAGTCAATTATATCATCCAGAGATTGTTCTTTTGATTCAACCTCTTCCGAGACGATGCATATATTTGGATGTGTTTGCAGTGCGCACTCCAGGGCAATATGCGAAGCAGACCGGCCCATTACCTTTATAAAGTGCCAGTATTTTCGTGCCGAGTTGCAATCGCGTTGAATGTTCCCAATCAATTCGGAATATACTTTGCATGCCGTATCGAATCCGAAAGAGGTCTCAATCTGTTCGTTCTTGAGGTCGCCATCAATGGTTTTAGGGCATCCTATAACCTGTACTCCTGCGTTTATTGATTCATAGTATTCTGCCAGTACACAGGCGTTTGTGTTTGAGTCATCTCCTCCAATTATTACCAATGCTTTTATATTCAGCTTTTCAGTATCTCTAAACCCTTGTCGAATTGTTCTTCTGTTTCCAGCTTAGTACGTCCGGAACCAATTATATCGAATCCTCCCGTGTTACGGTACTCATCAATTATACCGGATGTAAGTTCCTTATATTCGTGGTTTATCAGGCCTGCGGGACCAAGAATAAAACCATATAGTTTACTGTCAGGATGCAATCTTTTTATTCCATCGAAAAGTCCAGCAATCACATTGTGTCCACCCGGAGCCTGTCCGCCCGAGAGAATTACACCGACATTCACCGGTTCATCCATTCCCGGTTTACCGGTTGTTCTGATGAATTTTACGATTGGCATTCCATAGGTGTGAGGGAAAAGTTGCTTTATTTCTTTCTGATCGTTTACCGAATCAGTAGCGGCAACCTCTTCAATTGTCACATTGTCTATTAATCCTTCGGGCATTTTGGGCTCATAGCTTGCCCGTGCAATTTGTAAAGCGCTTTTTGTCATTGAAATGAATTTTATGATTATTTTCTAACTTTAAATGCAGTTCGTTCGAATCGAACCCCCCCAAAAATACTATTTTTTTTCCTCAAAATAGTGAATATTTTCGATAAGTTAATAGAGCAGGCGTCAAGTTAAAATCAAAATATCTAACTTCAGTGAACAATTTCGCCTTATTTGCTATTATTATGATAATACATGATTAAGGCAAAGTAAGTGAGAAGTTACTGCCCATGGCTATTTATCGCTGTTTGTGGTCCCAACAATGGTAAATTTCGCGAATTTAAGCAACAGCTGTTTTCTCCCTGCAGAATCGAACTCCACAAAGGCACGTCGGTCGTTGCCACTCATCTCGATAGATGTAACCACGCCGCGGCCGAATCTTTCATGTTCAATTATATGGCCTACAGCCAACTCTTTAGCCTCTTCCGATAATGGTATATTTGAAGGCCTGTCATGCACGGGAACAAATTTTCTTTGAGAAGTTACCCGGGAAGCGGGAGCGTTTTTTTTCTGAAACCGGCTCTCTCGTCTCAGTCGTTCTTCACGCATCGTACCCCCCAGAAATCATCCGATTGTGCAGAACGTGTAACACCGGAGGCAGCGGAACTTTCCATGGAGATAAATGACCTGTCTATATCATTCAGGAACCTGCTCTCCTTAGCCTGGTTGATAACCCCCCCGTTTTTAAACCTGCTTTTTGCGTAGGTGATGGTGCATGTTTTCTTTGCCCTGGTAATTGCCACGTAAACAGGCGGCGCTCCTCTTCCAGCCCCCCCGTATTTCTGATTTTGCCATTGCCGAAGGGAATAGATCTTCCTCCATACCCACTACGAAAACATGATTAAATTCAAGCCCCCCCTTCGCTGAATGGACTGTCATAAGGGTCACCTTTTCATTATCAGCTTCCTTGTCTGTATCCAGGTCTGTCAGAAGTGACACTTCCGACAGAAAATCGGCCAGCTGAACTTTCTCCTCACCCTCCTCCAGCCTGGAGGTAACAAACTCGTTTATTGCGTTGAGCAGCTCCTGAATATTTTGCATGCGGCTCATCCCCTCGGGTGTCATATCATCGTATGCATCCTTAGCAATTCCGCTGTCTTTAATCACTTCCTGCGCCAGCTCATAAGCGTTAAGCGCATCATTTTTATTGATAAAATCGCTGATAAGTTGATGGAAACCAGCCAGTTTCTTTGCTGTTCCAGTGTTCACATCCAGATTATAATCCAATGGTGAGGCCACTATACTCCAAAGGCTAGTGTTATGAAGTTGTGCTGCCGAAGAGATCTTACCAAGCGTTACATCGCCTATTCCCCCCCGTGAAGGATATTTGATGACGCGACGAAAAGCATCTTCGTCATTGGGATTCACAATTAGGCGGAAGTAGCTGATCACATCTTTTATCTCTTTACGCTGATAGAACGATAATCCGCCGTAAATACGGTAAGGTATATTGTTCTTTCTCAACGCCTCCTCAAAGATACGTGACTGGGCGTTTGTACGGTACAAGATGGCAAAATCACTGAAAGCATCATGATCTTCAAGCCTTCTCCGGGCTATTTTGTTTGAGACAATGAGGCCCTCTTCGAAATCGGAAAAAGCACCTCTGATTTCAATTTTCTCCCCCCCTTTTCGTTTTCAGAGAACACCTCTTTGTAAATCTGTTCTGTGTTCTTTTATAAGGCTGTTCGCTGCATTCACTATATTTTGTGTAGAGCGGTAGTTCCGTTCAAGTTTAAAAGTCCGTGTTTCAGGGAAGTTGGATTTGAAATTCAGGATATTATCGATTTTTGCACCTCGAAACGAATAGATACTTTGCGCATCGTCACCCACCACACATACTCTGTGGTGCACATCGGCAAGCTGTTTTACAATAAGATGCTGTGCAAAGTTGGTGTCCTGATATTCATCCACCAGAATATATTGAAACTGATTGCGGTATTTCTCCAGCACATCCTTATGGTCGCGGAATAAAATATTTGTGTACATCAGCAAGTCGTCAAATCCATGCTGTTCCCCCCCGTTCTAAGCCTGTTCTGGTACTGCTGGTATATCTCAAAGAGCCTTGGGCGCCCGGACTTGCGGTCGAACTGCATTATCTCAGCGTTGGTTCCGTACATGGCAGGGGGGGTTATAAGGCTGTTTTTAGCCCGCGATATCTGTCCATGTACCGGCCCCGGCCTGTATATTTTGTCATCAAGGCCCATATCCTTTATTATAAGCCTTATCAGGTTATTTGAGTCAGATGAATCGAATATAGTGAAATTCGACTGGAATCCAATGGCTTCTGCCTCATTGCGCAAAATGCGCGAAAAGATTGAGTGGAAGGTGCCCATCCAGAGGCTGCGTGCTCTTTTTCGCCTACCAGTCCAGAGATACGCGATTTCATTTCGCGTGCGGCTTTATTGGTAAATGTGAGGGCAAGTATGTAGTATGGAGGGAGGCCCTGTTCAAGCAGATAGGCTATCTTATATGTAAGCATACGTGTTTTCCCGGATCCTGCACCCGCTATCACGAGTGACGGTCCGTCGCAAAACTCTACGGCTGCCCGTTGCGCATCGTTCAGTTGATTAAGCAACTCTGAATATGAATTCTTTTTGGTTTTGTACATAACCACAAAAGTACGAATTTTAGGTGTAACATAATAAAAAAACCGCTCTCTGCATGAGAGCGGTTTTTATGATGATTATCAATAACCGTTACATATGTTATTTGAATATGTAGCGCAGGCTTAGAGCGAAACCGCTGAACCAGTAATCGTTATAGTCGTTAGTAAAGTTAAACGACGGTTTCCAGTCGAGTGAAACATTGAATGGTGCACTCGGGAATTTGTATTCAAGCCCGCCAATCAGATCAGCTCCAATAAGGAATGAGTTACTGTAACGATCCTTTTCATAGTGTATTCCCCCCCAAGATGTGCACCAAGTCCCACATACCAATCCAGTCCCGGTGCATCAGGAACCGGTTGATGGTATTCGTATAATCCTGTCAACTGGAAATATCGGGGAGATGCCGAGAGAATAAACTCACCAGCACTTGCCGGTGCAATAAAGTGTTTCAGTGATAAACCACTATCGTATCCTAATCTGACACCAAATGCAGTTTGATAACTCTGAGCGTTGAGTGTGGTGGCAAAAGCCGTAATCAAAAGCCCGGCTATAAATAGTTTTCTTAGTTTCATAAGTTAATGTTTAAATTAATACCAATTCTATTTGTATCTTTATTCGTTTTGGTTTATAAGTATGATAACAAATTAACGGTTGATTTGTTTTGTGGCTATTGAATTTATCTCTGTCTCACTTCCCCCCCTTTACAATCTTTTTATCTCGTTAAGCTTATTCAATGCTTCAATTGGCGTTAAATTATTTACGTCTAAGTTCATGATTTCATCACGTACCTGGCTCAGTATAGGGTCGTCAAGCTGGAAAAAGCTTAGCTGGTAACCTTCCCGTTTTTTTTATAAAGTCGTTGATCGGTTTTTTTATGCCATCTTTTCTGTTTGCCGTCTCCATCTCACCCAGGATAGCATCTGCACGTTTGGTTATGCTTTGCGGCATTCCGGCCATTTTTGCGACATGAATCCCAAAGCTGTGTTCGCTTCCTCCCGGAACAAGCTTCCTTAGGAAGATCACTTTCTTGTCTATCTCTTTTACGGCCACATTGTAGTTTTTTTATCCGTTTAAACGTTTTCTCCATCTCGTTAAGCTCGTGGTAATGCGTGGCGAAAAGTGTTTTTGCCCGCGCCTTTGGGTTTTCGTGTATATATTCCACTATGGCCCATGCAATGGATATCCCATCGTAGGTGCTTGTACCCCTCCCAGCTCGTCGAACAGTATAAGGCTTCTGTCCGAAAGGTTGTTAAGGATGTTAGCGGCTTCATTCATTTCAACCATGAATGTTGATTCTCCCAGAGAGATGTTGTCTGATGCGCCCACACGTGTAAAATTTTATCTACCAGCCCTATCTTCGCTGATTCAGCAGGAACAAAACTGCCAGTTTGTGCCATAAGCGTTATAAGTGCCGTCTGTCTCAGCAGGGCCGATTTCCCTGCCATATTAGGCCCAGTAATAATAATAATCTGTTGTGAGTCTCTGTCCAGATATACATCGTTCGCAATAAATGGCTCGTCCGGTGGGAGCTGCCTTTCGATTACAGGGTGGCGCCCTTCTTTAATATCAATGACGTCTGTTTCGTTTATTTCAGGGCGCATATAGCGGTTTTGCTGTGCCACATTTGCATATGACAGCAGGCAGTCGGCACGTGCAATAATACCTGCGTTTGCCTGGATAGCCGGAATATACTCTATCAGGCTTTCCGTCAGTGAAGCATAGATTTGATTTTCGAGTGAAATAATTTTCTCTTCCGCACCCAGAATCTTCTCTTCATAGACTTTCAATTCTTCAGTTATATATCTTTCCGCGCTTACCAGTGTCTGTTTGCGGGTCCAGTCTGCAGGAACCTTATCTTTGTGTGTGTTGCGCACCTCAATGTAATATCCGAACACGTTGTTGAAGGCCACCTTCAGTGAAGGTATACCTGTCTTTTCACTCTCGCGCTGCTGGAGTTGCATCAGGTAATCTTTCCCTGAATAGGTATCTCCCTGAGTTCGTCCAGTTCTTTGTTTACGTTTTTTTTCTTATATACCCTCCCTTGTTAAGCAGTGCAGGAGGATCGGGAACAATCTCTTTCTCAATTCGGTCGCGGATAACGGGACAAGGATCCAGTTTTTCACCCATTTCCCCGCAGGCTGTTGTCGGCAGATGCCATAAATGCCTCTTTGATGGGCCCTACAGCCGTGAGTGCCACTTTAAGTTGTATCACCTCGCGCGGTGTAATTCTGCCTACCGCTGCTTTCGATACTATTCTTTCCAGATCGCCAATAAGTGAGAGTTGTTGAGCAAGAATCTTTTTCAGCTCCGGTTCTCGGAAAAAAAATACTCCACCACGTTCAGTCTCGCTTCAATCTGTTTTACATCTTTCAGTGGAAAAACAATCCAACGCCTCAGCAGTCGCGATCCCATGGGAGATATGGTTTTGTCCAGCACCTCAAGAAGGCTTTTCCCTCCCTCATTCATCGGTGAAATAAGTTCAAGATTACGTACCGTGAACTTATCCAGCCTCACGAAACGTTCCTCCTCTATCCTGTTCAGGGTATTAATATGTTCAATCTGTGTGTGCTGTGTAATATCAAGGTATTGCATTATAGCTCCCGAAGCAATAATGCCCTGAGTGAGATTCTCCACACCGAAACCCTTCAGGTTTCTGGTTTGAAAGTGGGACTGGAGCCTTTCCCTTGCAGCATCTTCTGTGAAAATCCAGTCGTCCAGTTCAAATATAAGCCAGTTGGGGGCCAAACGCCTCTTCAATTTTTTTCTTGTTACCCCCCCTTTCAATCAGTACCTCTTTTGGGGTAAAGTTTGACAACAATTTGTCGATATCGTCTCGAGTACCTTCAGAAGTAAGAAATTCGCCAGTAGAGATATCTAGAAAAGCAATTCCGAACAGGTTGTTTTTGGCAATATGGAGTGCGCACAAGAAATTGTTTTCCTTGTGGTTCAGAATCGTGTCACTTATTGATACACCTGGAGTAACCAGTTCTGTAATACCCCCGTTTTACCAGTTTTTTTGTCAGTTTCGGGTCCTCCAGCTGATCACATATTGCAACACGTTTTCCGGCGCGTACCAATTTAGGCAGATAGGTATCAAGCGCGTGGTGCGGAAATCCTGCCAGCTCAACAAACTGTGCTGCACCATTTGCCCTTCTCGTGAGCGTGATACCCAATATCTCCGACGCAGATATTGCATCATCGGAGAATGTCTCATAAAATCTCCAACGCGAAACAGCAGAATAGCATCGGGATGCTGTTCCTTTATCTCGATGTACTGTTTCATCATTGGTGTTTCTGCAATTTTCTTTCCCACTAATTTTTCTCCTTGATAGGTTTTTCAAACAGCGAAATTACAAAAAAAACAGGACTATCGAAAAGCGTTTTCAATCCGTGATATTTCCGGTAAGTTAAAATGAAAAACAAATGGTCTCCGGTTTATTTTAATTCCTTTTCTTCAGGTTAGTCAAGAAGCAGCTGTTTTAACTCCTCTACCCCCCCTTCCGATGCCCCTTTTTGAATATGATGAATATCATAGCGCCTTGTTTGCACATCTTTCGGATCAATCAGGTAAACCGGTATGTTTCTTTTAACGTAGTCAAGCAATCCCGCTGCCGGATGAACATTCATTGATGTCCCAATAATTACGAATATATCTGCCTGTCGGCACAACAGTCCCGCTTCCTGTATCATTGGAACCGCTTCTCCAAACCAAACAATATGCGGGCGCAGCTGGAATCCTTTTTCGCACTTGTCGCCCAGGTGAATGTCGCATTTCCCCCGGTTCAATATCATATATCAGCGATTCATCGCCGGTAGATCGTACTTTCATCAGTTCCCCCGTGCAGATGAAGCACCTTTTTTACTTCCTGCTCTTTCATGCAGATTGTCGATGTTTTGGGTAATAATATGTACATCAAAATCTTTCTCAAGGGCTGCCAAACCATAGTGACCGCCGTTTGGTTCCGCTTTTAGCAGTTCTCTGCGTCGCATATTGTAAAAGTTCAAGACCAATTCCGGGTCTGTTTCAAACCCTTCAGGTGTAGCTACCTGTTCCACCGGATACTGTTCCCACAGGCCTCCTGAATCTCTGAAAGTAGCTATTCCGCTTTCGGCACTCATGCCTGCACCTGTTAATACAATCAATTTTTTTCGCATAAGATTTCACTTTTATCTTCAAATTTAGTTTTTTTTATGCCTAAAAACAAAATTAATTCATATTAAAATCGTACTTTTGTGTTTAAAAATCGAAAAAAAGAAAAAAAAGTTGATGAATAAATTAAGCTACGCGCTGGGGGGGATGAGTATGGCTTCCAACCTTATGAACTCGGGGGGGCTCCGTGAACTAGATGTAGATTCTTTTGTTAAGGCATTTACAGATGTCATGAACAACACAAACCTCTCTATGAGCCCTCAGGAAGCAAATGAGGTAATACAGTCTTATTTCAGAAAAAAGAAGATGAGATGCTTGTTGGTAATCTGAAGAAAGGAGAAGCTTTTCTGGAGGAAAACAAGAAAAGGGAGAATGTAATAACTCTTTCCAGCGGGCTGCAGTACAAAGTACTTACCAATGGAAACGGGGCTAAGCCCAAAGCTACCGACAGGGTAAAATGTCATTATCATGGTACACTTATCAACGGCAAGGTTTTTGACAGCTCTGTCGAAAGAGGCCAACCTGCAGTATTTGGGGGGGTAAACCAGGTGATCAAAGGCTGGGTAGAAGCTTTGCAGCTTATGTCTGTTGGTTCTAAATGGAGATTATTTATTCCCTCTCATCTTGCATATGGAGAACAGGGAGCCGGGAACTCCATCGAACCCAACTCGACACTTATCTTCGATGTGGAATTATTAGGAATAGTATAAACAACATATTAAATATCAAAAGAACAATGAAAGGGAAAAATTTATTTTCAATTGCCGTTATGGCATTAGGCAGTGTCTTATTTATGTCCTGCAATACAGCATCAACCCCCGAAAGCATCTTTGAATAACAGCATCGACAGTGTTTCTTACGCTTACGGTGTAAATCTTGCCGATCAGGGCGGATTAATCCAGTTCATGGAACAGATGGGTATTATTCAGAGTGCATCAAGTATTGAGTACGATTACCAGATGAGAATTGCTGCAGCTGACTCCTTGCAGAAGCAGACATTACAGAAAGAGATGAACGCTAAGATCGACTCTTTAAACAAGGTAAATGCACCTAAGTTAAACCAGTTTATCAAAGGTTTTCGTGAAGCAATGAGTGGCGGTGAAGAGAAACTGCTTACATTCAAGGGTTAAGTATCGGTTCTCAGGTGTCTCAGCAGATGATACCACAGTTTAACCAGATGCTTTTCGGCGAAGATTCAACAAAGAAAATCAATAAAGATCAGCTGTTGTCAGGGCTTATTGGTACATTGAAAAACGAACAGCTTGCTATCTCAAAGATGGATGCAGGAGTGTTTGTCAATTCAGAAGTTGAAAAGGCTCAGGCCAGAGAAATGGCTCGGCAGGAGGAAGAGTTGAAGGTTCAGTACAAGGACAGCATTGCTGCAGGTGATGCATTTCTGGCAGAGAATGCCAAAAGAGAAGGTGTTGTAACGCTTCCCAGCGGATTGCAATATGAAATTCTTCGTGCCGGAACCGGAGCTGTTCCAACTGATACCGATAGAGTAAAGGTTAATTATCATGGTACGCTGATCAATGGAGTTGTGTTCGATAGCAGCGTCGACAGAGGAGAGCCTGCAACATTCGGCGTTACCCAGGTAATCCCCCCCGGATGGACCGAAGCCCTCAAGCTGATGCCTGTCGGTTCTAAGTGGAGATTATATGTTCCCTACGATCTGGCTTATGGCGCACAAGACCGTGGCACCATCAAACCATTCTCCAATCTTGTTTTCGATCGTGGAGTTACTGGGAATAGAGAAATAAGTTACTTCCTTAAGTATAAAACAAATACTAGGGGGGTGGCCGACGGCCACCCTTTTTTTTGTTAACTGTTTATGAATACTCTTCCTGCAAAAAGTAAATATTGTGAACCATAGGCTGTAAAAGTAAAGCGGAGTTAAGGTGAATAGCGGGCTGGAGAAAAGCCCGCTTTTTCTGTTAGTTATCTATATATGTTTCAAAATTGCTGTTTGCATTGTTATTTTGATATAGATTGTCACAAAATAGTATAAAATAGCACGAAAACACTCTTTTGTTTGGATAATGTAGTTTAAAGATGTAAATTTGCAAAAATTTAGATTGAAAAGGTTATATACTATATGCAAATGTTAAATATCAAGCCTAACATTTTTTTACTCTTTAAGTAAAACCCGGAGAAGTGTAAATTAAACACTCTGTCCGGTTTCAGTT
>JMBX01000420.1_pt1 | contig 10732 bp, 19 predicted proteins | sample 616521 | NCBI WGS metagenome assembly JMBX01 (sample SAMN02727906, study PRJNA239997) | anaerobic digester metagenome | biome: anaerobic digester; isolation source: mesophilic anaerobic digester inoculated with municipal waste water sludge... | place: Germany: Bielefeld University, CeBiTec ...
CTCCCTCTTGGATATTAGAAAAAGCACCGGAAATGCCTTTAAAATGCACTGCTAAATTTAGATATAGACAAGGTGATATCCCTGTAACTGTGGATGTATTGGAAAGTGGAGAGCTTCATATAGTATATGATTATCCAGTTAAAGCTGTAACTCCTGGACAGGTAGCTGTATTATATCAAGATGAGGTATGTCTTGGTGGAAGTATAATTAAGTCTATAGAGCCATTGAATGAGAAATATGGATATTTAAATGGGAATTAATGTTTCGGGCGACCAAAGGTCGCCCCCCTACTTTTATGCATAAACTTTAATTATTTCTAATGCCAATCTTGCTGCATTTTCCAAATCTTTAATATGAATATGTTCCTCTACGGTATGAGCTTTCCTTTCTCCAACACCTAAATTTATTGCTGTAATTCCATTAACATTTAGGATATTAGTATCGCTTCCCCCCGCCATGTTTTTTCAGTATGTGCTTTCAGTCCTAAATTCTCGCAGGCTTTTTTTTAACATTGTGTACTATTTCGTGATTTTCATCTACTTTAAAGGCACCATAAGCATTATTAATTTCAATTTCTACTTTGCCACCAAATTTTTCTGCTGCATCTTCACAACATTTCACCATATGATTAGTTTGTTTTTCTAATTTTTCGTTGTCTAAACTTCTAGCCTCAGCTTCTATATTTACTTCATTGGTTACAATATTAGTAGCTTTTCCACCAGAAATAATTCCTATATTAGCAGTGGTTTCTTCGTCAATTCTAAGTAAATTCATATTGCTAATAGCCTCACTTGCCATTTGAATTGCAGAAATACCTTCTTCTGGAGCTACTCCAGCATGGGATTCCTTGCCAATGAATTTTACATTTATTTTATTTTGAGCAGGGCCTGCTACTATTATTTGACCTGGGTCTCCACCACTATCAAATACAAAAGCTAATCTTGCTTCCAAATTATCATAATCTAAATTTTTGGCTCCAAAAAGTCCTCCCTCCTCATAAATAGAAAATACCACTTCTATATCTCCATGGGAAATGGATTTTTCTTGTATAGTTTCCAAAGCTTCCATTATAGCAGCGATACCTGCCTTGTCATCTCCACCTAAAACAGTAGTGCCATCAGAGTATATAATTCCATCCCTAATTTGTGGCTTTATTCCTACACCTGGGGGGGACACTGTATCCATATGAGAGCTAAAAAGAATAGTTTCTCCATCTGTATTTCCTTTTAATCTTCCAATTAAATTTCCAGAATTACTACCACATTTTTCTCCAGCATCGTCCATTATTACTTCTAAACCTATCTTTTCCATTTCGCTCTTTAGAAAATCTGCAAATTCCCTTTCCTCTTTTGTAGGGCTGCTTATTTGAACATATTCTAAAAATCTATTAAGTAGTCTTTCTTCATTTATCATTATGAACCCTCCTTATGATTATTACATGTTCATTATATAATAGTTTTAACTGATTTGCTAAGAATATTTCTGAAATGCCTGGGAAAACTATTTTTATAATTTCTAATTAAATAAGTGGACCTGTCCCCCCCATTGTTTGGTTTTCAAATGAAGGGTGCTGTATACCTATTGAAATAGATATAAATAAGGACTGTCCCTTTTGTTTGGGAGGAGAAAAACTTTATGGAACATAAAGCACAGATTGGAGTAAGTATAATAAAAAAAAGAATCTTGGGATAAGGTTACAGGTCGGGCTAAATATAATGGAGATACTAAAATTATAGGCACCTTAGAAGCTCGAATACTAACTAGTACCCATGCCCATGCAATTATAAAATCCATAGATATTTCAAAGGCAGAAAAGCCAAGGGAGTTCAGGCCATAATTACTGGAGATTGTTTTCCTGGACTTACTGGTTCAGTAATTCAAGATAGGCCCCCCCTATTGCCAGAGATAAGGTTAGATATTTTGGTGAACCTGTGGCAGTGGTTGTTGCCAATACTGAGCAAGAGGCGGTTCATGCTGTAAACCTTATAAGTGTAGAATATGAACCACTGCCTGTGATAAATACAGTTGAAGATGCTGTAAAAAAAAGATGCCATATTAATACATGAAAAATTAGGCAACTATTATTGTCCCAATGCTGAGGCCAATCCTAGATTTAATACTAATATTGCAGGATGTACCAAAATTAGAAAGGGCGATATAAATGCAGGTTTTAAAGAATCCTATATTATATTAGAAGACTACTATTCCCTACCCCCCCAATCAGATCATTTAGCTATGGAAACTAGAAATTCCATAGCAGAAATACTTCCCAGCGGGGAAGTTATAATAGAAACCTCTTCTCAAGGACCCTTTGCAGTAAAGGAGGAATTGAGTAAGACCTTTGGAGTTCCAATAAGTAAATTAATAGTTCGTACTCCATTGGTTGGGGGAGCCTTTGGCGGAAAAGCTACTATTCAATTGGAATATATAGCATATTTGGCATCCCTAGCTGTAAATGGCCGTAGAGTTCGGATTGCCAATACTCGGGAGCAGGATATTTTTTTTCTTCTCCAGGGAAATTAGGTGCAGAAACCACAATTAAGATTGGCGCCACTAGTGATGGAATTATTAAAGCTCTAGAAGCCACCTATTTAGTAGATTGTGGTGCCTACGCTGATACAGGGCCAAGAATGTCAAAAGCAATTGCCTCCTCATGTACTGGCCCCCTACAATATACCAAATCTATATTGCGATGCTTTTTCAGTATATACAAATCACATCTATGTAACTTCCTACAGGGGGGGATTCGGCCATACAACTGCCACCTTCCCCCCCTTGGAAAGATCTATAGATAAATTAGCAAAGACTTTAAATATAGACCCCCTTGGAACTTAGATTGAGAAATGCCATTATGCCTGGGGGGGATACTGCCCCTACTCAAAATAAAATTACTGCAAACAATACTGGAAATACTGCAGCCTGTATTCGTAAATTGCGAAACACCATAAATTGGAATGAGGGTTTAGTAATCAATAACCCTGATGGTACCATTAGAGCCAAGGGCATGGCCTGTTTTTGGAAAACCTCCAATTCTTCCCCCCTGATGCCATATCGGGAGTTATTTTAAAATTAAATCCCAATGGCAGTGTAGATGTAAATTTTGGAGCAGTGGAAATTGGCCCTGGAATGAAAACCACCATTTGCCAAATAGTGGCTGAAAAATTAAAAATGGACATAAATCAAGTCTATCCCCCCCTTATGACTGTAGATACTCAGGTAAGTCCAAAACATTGGAAAACCGTAGCTAGTATGACTACTTTTATGGCAGGAAATGCAGCTATTAGGGCTGCTGAATCTATAATTGAACAGATTAAGGCTATAGGTGCAAAAGTTCTCAGATGTACACCTGAGGATTTAGAAGTGGCAAATCAAAAAGTATATATGAAAAGTGATCCTCAAACATTTGTAAACTTTATGGATATTGCCCATGGATATAAATATTCAGATGGCCCCCCCTCCATTGGTGGGGAAATTATTGGCCATGGAAACTATATAATGAAATATTTAATTCCTTTAGACCCAGAAACAGGTAAAGGTAGAACAGGGCCTTCTATAACTGTGGGAGCCCAAGCAGTGGAAATAGAATATAATCCTAAGAATTATAGCTATAGATTATTAAGGGCTGCTACTGTTATAGATGCAGGAAAATAATTAATCCTAAAGGAGCCAAGGCTCTTTTAATGGGAGGAATGAGCATGGGCCTAGGTTTAGCCACTAGAGAAGAATTTATTTATAATGTAGTGGGAGAATTGGAAAACTCCTCCCTTAGAACCTATAAAATAATGCATTTTGGGGAACAACCAGAATATATAGTAGAATTTGTGGAAACTCCTCAAATAGATGCCCCCCTTTGGAGCCAGAGGTTTAGCTGAACATGGAATTATTGGAATTCCTGCAGCCTTTGCCAATGCTATATCTAATGCTACTAAATTTGAATTTGACTCCCTGCCTATATCCCCCCCAGAAACCATTTGGAAAGTTCAAACAGGAGGTAAATATGATTCCTTTTAATTTTGATTATTATAAACCAGATTCACTGGAAGAAGCCATAAACTTATACAGAGAATTAGATGCCCAAGGAAAAAAATCCAATATATTATGGTGGAGGCACTGAATTTATTAGTATGGCTAGGGTCCATAATGTTCGTACTGAAGCTGTAATAGATATAAAAAAATATTCCTGAATGTAATATTCAAAATTTTAAAAAGGGAAAATTAACCATTGGCTCCGCCATAACTCTTACAAATATTGCATTTATAAATTATTTTCCGTTACTTAGTCTTGCCGTAAAGCGAATAGCAGACCATACGGTGCAGGATAAAATTACTCTAGGTGGAAATTTAGCGGGAACTATTATATATAGGGAATCTGTGCTACCACTTATGGTATCTGATGGAAAAGTAGTTTTAGATGGCCCCCCCGAAGGTAAAAGGACTGCACCCGTAATGGAGGTATTTAAAGAAGGAACCAATCTTCGTAAAGGAGAAATGGTTGTTCAAATTATAGTAGATGAAAAATATTTAAATCTACCATATATTCATGTAAAACGAACTAAAAATGAAAAAATAGACTATCCACTGATTACACTTGTTTCACTAGTAGATAATGGTAGAATTAAAATGGCCTTTAGTGGATTATGTGGTTTCCCCCCCTTCCGTTCTGTTCAGTTAGAAGATATTTTAAATGACAATAGTATTCCTAAAGACGAAAGAATTAAAAAAAAGCAGTCTTAAATGTGCCCCCCCATGAAATATTAGACGATTTAGGAGGATCCAAAGAGTATAGAAAATTTATGCTTCACACTATACTAGATGAACTTTTAGAAAACTTCCAGGAGGTAATTTAATGTTAGAGATTTCTGGTATCACCACTTTAGTTTTAAATATTAATGGCGAAAAAAAAGGAGGTAAATGTAAAACCATCGGACACACTATTACATACACTGCGAAATGAATTAGGCCTAACTGGAGCAAAACCCGGCTGTGAAAATGGAGACTGCGGGGCCTGTACTGTTTAGTAGATGATTGGCCTATAAAATCCTGTTTAATCCTTACAGTTGAGGCCATAGGAAAAAGAATCACCACCATAGAAGGCCTAAAAGATACTCCTATTCAAAAAGCCTTTGTGGAAAACTGGGGGATTCCAATGTGGCTATTGTACCTCTGGATTTTTAATGGTATGTCATGGCCTATCAATTCGACATCCCAATGCAGATGATAAAACTATTGAAGAATGGCTACAGTCCAATATATGTAGATGCACTAGTTATCAAGAAATTGGAGAGGCAGTTAGAAGAATATTAAAATCCTAGATACCAAACAAAGGGGGACTGTCCTTTCATCTACCTATTTAATAGGTATGCAAAGCCTTACGTTTGTCATCCTGAGGCGAAGCTGAAGGATCTCTAAGTGGCAGAAAATCGAGATCCTTCGTTACACTCAGGATGACAAGGTGAAACGGCATTTTACTTAGGATGACATGAAAATAAACTTATAAATTGGAGGAATATTATGGACAATAATTTTAGAGATTTGCCTAAATCCTATTGGCTAGATTCTACACCTGATACTAATTATCCAAGTTTAGAAAATGATATAGATGTGGATATAGTCATTATAGGAGGAGGTTTGACAGGTTTAAATACTGCCTATTTATTGCAGAAGGAAAAACTAAAAGTTGCAATTATAGAAGCAGAGAAAATATGTAAAGGTACCACAGCCTATACTACTGCAAAATCACCTCTCAACATGGGCTTATATATAGCAAGATTCAGGGAAAATTTGGGGGGGAGGAAATGGCATCTTTATATGGAAAGTCCAACGAAAATGCAATAAAAATGTATGAAGATATTATTAATGAAAATCAAATTGATTGCGATTTTGTTTCCCAATCCGCCTTTGTATTTACACAAGAAGATAAATATGCAAGAAAAATTAAAGAGGAGGTAGAAATTTCCCAAAAACTTGGTATTGATGCCTTTTATACAGATGAATTACCCTTTCCTATAGATATTAAAGGGGGGGCTATAGGTTTCAATAATCAAGCACAATTTCACCCAAGAAAATATCTATTAGCCTTAGCTAATATTATTCAGAATAAGGTTCAAATTTATGAAAATACTAGAGCTGTAGATATTGAAGAAGATAATGGATATATAATTACCACTGAACAAGGTAAAAAGATGAAAGCTAGGAAAGTGATAATTGCCTCCCACTATCCTTTTTATAATAAAAAAAAGGCATGTACTTTGCCAAGATTTTCCCTAAAAAAATCCTGTATTATTGGAATTAAGGCAGAGGAAAAATATCCTGGCGGTATGTATATAAATGCAGAAAAGCCGACTCGTTCCCTTAGACACCAGACTACCTCAGATGGAGAACTAATTTTGGTAGTAGGTGGCTATCCTAGTGTGGGGGGGAAAAAGGAAGATACAAATAAAAATTATGAAGCTCTAATAGAATTTGCCCATAGCATTTTTACTGTGGAGGATATTCCCTATAGATGGTCTACTCAAGATTATATTACTTTAGATGAGATTCCCTATATTGGATATTTTACCCCCCCGATACTCCAGATATGTATATTGCTACAGGTTTTCAAAAATGGGGGCATGACTAATAGTATGGTTTCAGCTATGATTATTAGAGATTTAATAATTAATGGAGAAAGCCCTTGGCAAGAAGTATATGATCCTTCTAGAAAAATATTATAGCCTCAGCTAAAAATTTTATAGTGGAAAATTTAAATGTGGCCAGTAGTTTATTAAGCGGCAAATTATCTCCATTACCTGAAGATATTAATCTTAAACCTGGGGGAAGCTAGTGTTATAAAATTAGATGGTGATAGAATTGGAGCATATAGAGATGAAGAAGGAGTGCTTCATTTTGTAAACACTACCTGTACCCATATGGGTTGCGAATTAAATTGGAATTCTGCTGAAAGAACCTGGGATTGCCCCTGTCATGGTTCTAGATTTGATATAGAGGGAAAATAATCCAAGGTCCAGCAGTAGAACCACTAAAGGCTGGGAACAATGTGAATACAATTAAGAAATTGTTGGAAGAAGATTTTTAACAAACATTGTACACCAGGAATAGTTGCCAGTCCAGTAAAATGTCATTATGAACAAAAGCACTGCACGCCCGTTGGATAGGTAGGGCCAGCCTATGCTCAGGTAAGTAGGGAACCAACCTTAGTATTAGTTTTTAATGGGTGTGTCTGACAAGACCAAAATCATGCTTTTTGATTTCCTGTTCATCCCTTAGTTTCTTCATCAATGACAAAAAAAGGTACTTTATCAGCAGTCCCGAACTGTCCCAGTGCATTATCAAAAATGCAAGGAGAACTGTCCCCCTTGCATTTTTTTGTGCTTGGCACTAATAATTTGCCCAATGCTTGTGATTACAGCGCCATCTTATATATAGCCAATACATCCTCATAATTAAGAGGCTTAAAATTCCCTACTACTCCCCCTTTATGTTCAATGGCTGCTTTTGCCATGTTTTCTAGGTTTTCTTCCCCCCCTATTCCCACTTCTTTTAAACTCATTGGTATGCCTAGGGATAGGAAAAATTCTTTTGTTTTATCTATGGATTCTTTTGCTATTTCATATTTATCTTTATTGCTATTAATTCCCCCCCATACATTAACTCCATATTCTACAAATTTATCTACTCTTTCATCATCTAATACATATTCCATCCAAGGTGGAGTTAATATGGCTAAGCCTATTCCGTGAGTTATATCATAGTAGGCGGATAATTCATGTTCCATAGCATGGACAGACCACACAGTATCTTTTCCATAAGAAAGTAATCCATTAATAGCTAGACTAGATGACCACATAATATTGGCTCTAGCTTCATAATTGTCTGGCTCTTCTATGGCTATTTTCCCATAATGGATACAGGTTTTTAAAATAGATTCTGCTAATCTATTTGTAAATAGGCCCCATCATTTAAAGTAAAATAATTTTCAAAGGTATGGCTCATTATGTCTGCCACACCTGCAGCTGTTTGATATTTTGGTAGTGTAAAAGTATATGTTGGATCTAATATGGAAAACTTTGGCGCCATGGAAGGATGCCCTGTGCCTAATTTTTGTTTAGTTTCCATATTGGAAATTACAGCTCCTGAGTTCATTTCTGAACCTGTAGCAGCCATAGTAAGTATAGTGCCTATGGGCAATGCATTTTCAATTTTGGCTTTTTTTAATTACTAAATCCCAAGGATCACCATCATAATAATATCCTGCAGCTATTACTTTGGAACAATCTATGGTGCTACCTCCACCTACTGCTAGAATAAAATCTATACTGTTTTCTCTTATGATTTTAATACCTTCCCTTACACTATCTATTCTAGGATTTGGGTCAATGCCCCCCCTAATTCCCAAAATTCTATATTATTATCTTTTAAAATATCTATTACTTCATCATAGATGCCATTTTTCTTTATACTTCCTCCACCGTAAGTTAAAAGAACCTTAGTACCATATTTTTTTTAATTTCATTAGCTAAGACCTCTATTTTTCCTTCACCGAAAAATATTTTAGTTGGTATGGAATAATTAAAATTTTGCATAGTGTTTGCCTCCTTTTTATTCTTTTATAAATATATGCCCCCCCAAAATTTTATTTGCATACTCTATACATTTTTTTAGCATCCTCATTTTCCACTTCTAATCCTTCTTCTAATGGATACCTAGTTTCTATATAATAACTATTTAGAAAACTTACCTCATTTACAAATTCTTTGAAATTTTCATCTATTTTATAACATTTTTGAAGTAAACCCATAAGATAATGTCCCCCATGAAGTATACCTGTTTCCTTAATTAGAAAAGCTTTTAGATATTTTTCAATCCATTCTTCCTAATTTTTGCTATCTACCATATAAAACCTTCCCTTCATAATTAACTTTTCCCATAAAAGTCCCCCCTGTCTTTATACTGCCTTGACCATTGTTCTTCACTGCAAATATAAATGATTACTATAATTATATCATACCCCTATTTAGAATAATACAATAGTTCCCAAAAATAATTCTAGATATATATAAACATATCATATATATATCTAATATACTTGACATGTATCTAATATAATTATATAATGTATTCAGAAAATTAAAACGAGGTGTTTGTATGAATAATGAGTACAATATTAAAAGCTCCCCCCTATTTGGCCCTTTGAGGTTGTGAATTTTTTTATTGGAGGTGAAATTGGAAAAAGAGAAAGAGATAATTAAAAATCATAATTCTTTTGGAAAAACTAAAGAAGAAGTGGAGAAATTTTTCCAAGCTTATTTAGAATATAAAAATATATTAAAAGAAGAAGTCCTCCCTATTTATTATGAATATCCAACATTGGAGATTGCATTTAAAGTAGGAAATGATGAAGAAGATAATCAAGCTGAATTAGTTCGCTTTATTACAAGTATTAAAGTTTTAAAATATGACAGACCCTTATTAAATGAGGATAGAGGAAAAATTGTAGAAGAGGCAATATTAGAAATACTTCGAGATTCCTTTGTAGATCTAAAGGATAATGCAGAAATAAAATCCTTATCCCATCTTCTGAAGCTTTTAGAGAATACAGGAAAAACAGCAGAAGAAAAATTACAGCTTATTTCACTTTACGAAAATCGATATAATTTTATGCTAGAACTAGAAGAGTTTACAAATAGGGTAATCCCCCCCATATTTAAAGCCCACTACCCTATTATATCTAATGATTTTGACAATGCACTAAATTTATTAGAAGAAACAAGAGATTTATCTGCCATATTACCTGAAGTTCTAACTATTAATTTTCCAAATGCAAAAGAAACTAATATTAGCATAGGTATTTTTTTCCTTCAACCAATTATCTGTTGGCTATGATAATAGTATTCTAAATTACTCCATAGGAATTTACTTTTTTTTATTCTTGGTGAATTAAAAGAGAAGTATTCTTCCTATGAAGAAGCTCTCCTTTCTGATCTAAAGGCTTTAGGAGACAATACTAGATTAAGTATTATGTATAATCTTGGCAAAAAAACCTATGTATACACAGGAATTAGCTGAAAAATTGGATTTAACTCCAGCAACTATTTCCCACCATATAGATATTTTACTTAAAAATGAATTAATCTCTATTACTATGGATGTGGAAAAGGGCAAAAGAATTTATTATGAAATCAATAAAACAAATTAAAATCCCTAGGCCTAGCTATTGAATCCATAGGTGAAGAGAAAGAAAGGAGTAGTGATTATGGAAGAAAAAAATCAAATATCCATTTCGTAAAACCATAAATAGATTAATCAAAAATATAAGTATTCAAAATCCAAAACTATATTTTTACTTTGCTATCTATACCTTAACTGCCACCATATATCCCTTTTTCTCAATTTTTCTACCAAAGCTTTTAATAGAAGAATTAAGTCTAGGGAATATGGCCAGTTTAGAAAATATCCTCTATATAATTTTAGGATATTTTCTAATTAGTAGTATTATAGGATTTATTAAAAACTATATAGAAATGTCATGTTACACCAAAATCACAGCTTTAAGAATAGATTATTTAGCAGATCAATTTCAAAAATGGTGGGAATGGACTATAAGTATGTGGAAGATGCTAGTTTTCACGAAACCTATGATAGAGCTTTGGAAGCTAATAGTAGTAATAATAATGGTGTAGAGGGAGTTTATCATAAATTATTTACCACACCAGCAATATTTTTAACTTCCATA
>JMBX01000421.1_pt1 | contig 10729 bp, 16 predicted proteins | sample 616521 | NCBI WGS metagenome assembly JMBX01 (sample SAMN02727906, study PRJNA239997) | anaerobic digester metagenome | biome: anaerobic digester; isolation source: mesophilic anaerobic digester inoculated with municipal waste water sludge... | place: Germany: Bielefeld University, CeBiTec ...
TTGGAAAATTAGAGATAAAGAAAGGAACAAAGATAGAAATGTGTATTTAGGAATATTTTCCTTAGATAATATTGGATATTCCACACTAAGAAAAGAGGAGATAGAAGAAGGAATGAATTTACTAATAGAGATAGTATATAGAAATTTAAGAAAAAAAATGATGTTTTATCTAAGTGGAATGATAGTCAATTGGTAACATTATTTTCTGATGTAGATAGTTATAATCTAAATATAATAAAAAGTAGATTAGAAGAAAAATTTAAAGAAGGAATTGATAATAAAGATATATTATTAAATATCCAATTTAGGCCCCCCTATAGTAAGGATAATCTAAAACCTACCAAAATTTGGTAGGTTTTTTTTATGTAAGAATAGCTATGAAATTCATATGTAACTTTAAGAAAATCCATATGAAATTGGCATAGGTATATTATATATATATTAAGTAAATAAATTAGGTACTAAATTAATGTAGTAAGAATAAATTATATTTATAGTGGAGGTGAAAATATGGGTGATAGATTTATGAGTTTTTTTTAGTTTTTTTTCATAGTTTTTAGTTTAATATTCACCATGAGTGTAGGAGTCTATTCAGAAGGATTGATAAGTAATAATTTAGAAGAAACTCCAACAGAGCCAGAGGTTCCAACAGAGCCAGAGGTTCCAACAGAGCCAGAGGTTCCAATAGAAGTTTATCCATCTATTAGTGTAGAGATAAATACAGAAAATGAAAGTTACAAGCCAGGAGAAATTATAAATTATACAGTAAAAATTGTGAATACTGGAGATGTGGATTTAAAAGGATTAATCCTAGAGGATGAATTACTAGGGGGGGAACAACAAATTGAGAGTTTAGTAGTGGGAGGAGTAGTAGATATATCTGGAATATATAATATTCCAGAAGATTTGAAGGTGAAACCATATCCCATTCAGTTAATATAAGTGGTTATTATGAAGATGCTTTAATATCTGGTGAAGATAGTTTTACAGTATCCATTATTAAAGTAGAATATTTAGAGTATAAAGTAAAATACTTTATAGATGATGTGGAACAAGTTGATTTGGAAGTAGTAAACAAAGTATTAGCTGAGAACCCAGTAGTGCAAGAAATTTCTATTGAAAATATTCCAGAAGGATATATTTTAGACGAGGAAAAGTCTACAAAATTACCCTTTGAAGTAAGTGAAGAAGGAGAAAATGTGATTGAGGTTTATTATATTAGGAAGAATAAACTTGAGTTGACAGCAGCGGATGAATTTGTTTTTCCAACTACTACTGAGGCATTTATTTTAACTTATCAAAAGTCAAATAATGATAAGACTGAAGCCCTTTTATCTTGGATGAATGATTCAGATTTATATATTGCTATTAGTTCCCAAGACACTATTGATGAAGTAACTTATAACAATGAAAATAGAATTAATAGACTATAATACTGGTAATGTAAATTATACAATAAGAAGAGCAACTTCTTATGACGATGATTTAATTATTAAATACTCTAATGGTAATGAAGAAAATTTAGGTGGGATAGCAAATATGCTATAAAGGCTAATACACCGAAGCATCGCTGGTCAGTAGTGAAAATTTCTGGATTGCCATTAACATCACAATTTATTTTAACTGTTAAAGTTCTTGGTGACGGACATCATTTAATAGGTAAGACTGTATATGTAGAAAACTATTTAACAGTGTATCATCAATATGGAGAAGATGAAGAAACACCAAAGATATTAGATGAAGAACAATCTGGGAGTTTAGAAAATGATTTATCTTATAGTGTTCAGCCTAGAGACCAATATAATGGAGAAGTATACGAATTAGTAAATGCTAAGATTGAATATAACGATGACATGGCTATATATGTGGGAGCATCTAGTATAGATGGCTATTTGACAGGGACTGTACCAACAAAATTTATAGGGGGGGATAAAATGACAGCCACTGCTGTAATTACATTTATATATCGCAGAGTACCAAAAGGCAAAATTACAATAAAGAAAGAAGTATCAAATCATAGTGAAGAATATAAAGATCAAGTATTCGATATCTTCATAGAGGATGAGAATAGAAACAAATGGACAGTATCATTAAAAAAATGGAGAGTATGAAACCATAGAAGGTCTAGCAATGGGAACTTATACCATAAGTGAAATAGTACCAATGAACTACGAGAATATTGGTATACAACCTTCAGAAATTACTTTGACCCGTGAAGAAAGTGAAAATCAGTAGTTGTTACTAATAAACGTACCAATGACGGATGGTTCTATGATGATGATGAAAAAAAGAATAACTTTACTGTAGGAGTAAGCAGTGAACCAGGTCCATCGGAGGAAGCTTTTAATTTACAATTTACCCAAGAGATAGTGCCACCACCAAAATTACCAGTGGAAGAAGATATATACAGTGAAGATGAAATTTAAATCTAGAGGTGAAAATATGATAAGTACACAAAGTGAAGATATTAAAAATACCAAAGAACCTAATAAAATGTTAAAAACCATAGAGAACATAGCTTTTATTATCTTATGATAATTATGTCTATACTCATATTTATCACTGCACAATCTAGATTTACAGGGCAAGAACCTTCTTTATTAGGACATAGACTTTATATAGTAAATAGTGGAAGTATGACTCCAACTATAAAAGTTGATTCCATGATAATAGTTAAGGAGTCTAATGCTAAAGAAATAGTTAAAGGGGGGGATATAATTACCTATTATGGTCATAACCAAGACTCTAGGGTTACCCATAGAGTAGTGGAAATAGAAAACAATGGAGAAACATTTATAACAAGGGGGGGAGATGCAAATGAATCTAATGACCCATTACCATTGGAAGGTGAAAAGTTAATAGGAAAAGTAGTATTTATAATTCCCTTTCTAGGAAGTATATTTAGATTTTTAAGCACAGATTTAGGCTTAGCTCTATTAATAACTGTAGCCATAGCATGGATTGTATTTCCTAAAATTTTGTCAAAAGGAAATGAAAATAAATTTGTAGTATAAGGATGGATGCTTATGAAAACAAAATTAATGGCAGTATCCACAATTTTATTAATGGTATTAATGATAGCTGGTGGTACTATGGCTTGGTTTAATTCTAGTACAGGTACAATAAATAATGAATTTAAAATGGGAACAGTAGATGTAGTTGTAGTAGAGGAGTTTCCAGAAGAAGGTTACAATAAAGTTACCACTATAGAACCCTATACTAAGAATGTTCGAGTTCAAAGCTTAGGTTCAAAGAAAACCTATGTGAGAGTAAGACTTGTTCCTCAATGGAGTGATCCAAGTCTGCCTGTATCAAATGTCCAGTTAACATTTGCCGGAGACATGGGAGAATATTGGTATGACAATACTAAGGTAGATGGATATTACTACTACAAATATTATCTAACTAAAGAAAAACCAGAAACCAGTGACTTATTGGCAAGTGTCAAATTCACAGAATTAGGACCAGAGTATGATGAAGCAACATTTACCTTAAAAGTAGTAGCAGAAGGAGTTCAAATTACTAACAATGCATATCAAGATGTATGGGGGGGAGTAGGAGATTTACCTTATAATATAGTCGATCCTAATCCATATACAAGACCCGATACACCTTAATATCAAATTAGTATAAAAATAGGCAAACTTAGGGAAACCTAAGGACGCAAAGCTATAGGGCCTTCCTAATGGGATGGCAGCCAGTTGCAAGGCTCATAATCCAAATAAAAGGAGGAAAATAATGAAAAGAGAAGTATGTTTTTAATGAGTTTTGCATTATTGTTATTATTAGTAGTTGGTGGAACAATGGCTTGGTTTACAGCAGAATCGGGAGAAGTAGTGAACACTTTTAAAGCGGGTACAGTAAAGATAGAATTACATGATGACTTTAGTCAAGAAGAAGGGAAAGACGTATTAAATGTAAATCCTGGTGACGCATACGATAAGATTGTTTATGTAGGAAATACTGGAACAAAGAGAGCATATATTAGAGTTCAATTAACACCTGAATGGATAGCACCAGAAAGTGGATGGCCAATAGATTCTAAAACTAATGAAGCTTTTAAACCTGATAATCAATTAGTAAACTATCCAATTTTATCTGATTGGGAATTAATTGAACAACCAAAAGAAGAACTTTGGTATTACTATACAAAAATAGTTGAACCAAATGAATCTACAACTGAATTAATCAAAGAAGTAATCTTCCCAGGTAGAGAAATGACTAATGAATATCAAGATGCAGGATTTACTTTAAAAGTTAAAGCAGAAGCAATTCAAGCATCTAATGATGCAATAAAAGACGAGTGGAAAATAGATCCAGATGAGTGGGAAGCAATAACAGAATAAACACCAGCAACACCTCAATAATAAATAATAAAATCATAAAATTGGGAGGCTTAGCCTCCCTAAATACTCCTTTGAAGGAGGGTAGGAAATGAAAAGATTTTTTTTCTAAAATAATGATATTTCTTGGAATTTTTCTTTAGTCATGGGAACCATTGGAACTTTTGGGATGAATGTTAGCTATGCAGAGGACTTAGAATTAATTGGGAAAGAATTAGGCTTAGTAGTAGAACCTTCATCTACTAAATTATTTGACTTGTCTAATCTAAATCCTGGCGATACTAAAGAAGCCAAGATAACAATAAAAAAATAAATATACATCTCCTTTTCAGCTTTATATGAGAACAGAGCGGATGAGTGAAGTACCTACTGAAGGGGAGCCTGATATGTTTAAACAGTTGATAATCACTGTTTATCTAGGGGACAAATTAGTTTATTCTGGACCTATGATGGATTTTGCAACATCAAATATTGGTTTAGGCAAATTTAATGGGAATGCTAATATGGAATTAAAAACTATGGTTAATTTACCTGGCCCTGAAACTGGTAATGAGTTTCAAGGTAAGGGTGTTGATGTAAAATGGATATTTATAGCTCAGGCAAACAAACCTGAAGACCCATATGAGCCACCTGAAGACCCTTATGAACCGCCTAAGGATCCAACACCACCTACAACTTCTGAAGAGCCTATAGAAGAACCTGAAGAACCCATAGAGGAAGAGATAATAGATGAAGAGATTCCTGAGGATATACCTGAAATTTTAGAAGAGCCAATAGAAGAAATTATTGAAGAAGAAGTGCCAAAGGATCAACCAAAAATGCCAAAAACTGGCGAAATATCACCTATAATCTACTATAGCTTAGGCACTTTATTCCTAGGACTAGGAATAGGGGGGGCTAGGGATAAAAAGAAAAAAAATAGCTAATTTTAGCTATTTTTTTTCTTTTCACTTTTCTTTTTATCAAAAATATAGTATATTTATATTAGAGAGTTAATATTTTTATAAACTGTCAAACGATAAAGGCAAACTTAGGGAAACCTAAGGACGCAAAACTATAGGGCCTGTAAAATGGTAGCCAGTTTCCGAAAGGGGAGTTTATTTTGTTTAAGAGGGTACATATATTTGTAGTTATATTTTTGTTAATATCAGGAATTTTTGGACAAGCTTTTGGTGGGACAACATTATTAGTTAGTAATAATAGAGAATTAAAAGTCAATAGTACTAGTTATGGGAAAAATATGAGAGTCTTAGTTGAAAAGAATAGTGAAAGATATTATTATAGTTTAAACAACAAAGAAGAAATTCTACCATTACAGTTAGGCAAGGGAAATTATAATATTAAAGTATTAGAAAATATAAGTGGAAATAGGTATAGAGTAGTATCAAAAGATACCATATTCATAAAGGATTTTAATGATAAAGAATCCTTTCTAGTTTCAGCCCAACCAGTTTATTGGAAAGAAGGACAAGCTTCAAAACTAGCAAAGGAGTTAACAAAGAATAAAGAAAGTACCATAGATAAAGTAGAAGAAATATATGATTATATCACACAAAATATAGTTTATGATTATGATAAAATTAAGGATTTAACAGACGATTATGTGCCAAATATAGAACAAACACTTAAGTCTAAATCAGGAATTTGTTATGATTATGCAGCTTTAATGGCAGGAATGCTACGATCTTTAAATATACCTACTAAATTAGTTAAAGGATATAAAATGATCTAAATAATTATCATGCCTGGAATGAAGTTTTAATAGAGGATAAATGGGTAATAATAGATACTACCTATGATGCTGCTTTTGTAAAGGCAAATAGGGAAGTAGATATGATAAAATCCCTTAACGAATATAATAAAATAAGAGAATACTAAAAATTGCCCTAATTTATATTAGGGCAATATATTGAAAATGAAGGGCAAAGAAAGTCAAAGTCAAGAGGGGTGGAAATATGGCTGGTTTAAGTAATATTATAGAAAGATTTATTAAGGAACTTATTGAAGATGCAGAAAATGGTATAATTGAAATTCAAAGAAATGAAATGGCTCAATTCTTCGAATGTTCACCATCTCAAATAAATTATGTATTATCCACTAGATTTACACCTTACAAGGGATATTATATCGAGAGTAGAAGAGGTGGCGGTGGGTATATAAAGATTATAAAGGTGGGTATAGAAGGTAATGAGGATATTGGAAATATCATAGTAAATACTATTGGGGATTCCATTACAAAGAATAAAGCCTATCATATAATTGAAGGTTTATTAGAAGAAGGCATAATAACTAAAAGAGAAGAAGAAATAATAAAGGTAGCAATAGGAGATAGATCATTAGTTTCTACTGAGGAAGATAGAAATATGATTAGAGCTAATATATTAAAAAAATATTCTTCTCATTTTAATTAAGTAGGAGGTGCTGATGTTATGTTATGTGAATCTTGCGGTGAAAATGAAGCTAAATTTCATTATACAAAGATAATCAATGGAAGAGTTGAAGAAAAACATTTATGTCAAGAATGTGCTTCATCTAGTTATGATTTTGACTTTAATAATCCTTTTTCAATGGGTAAATTATTTACAGGGTTAATAGATACTAAGCAGGAAGATAAAAAAAAGATGGTATAGAAAAGAAGTGTGAAAATTGTGGATTGACCTATTCTAAATTTAAGCAAGAAGGGAAATTTGGATGTAGTTATTGCTATGAAACTTTTAGAGATAAATTAGATCCTTTAATCAAAGGATTACATGGACATAATATTAATAGGGGGGGTAAGATACCAAAAAGCTCTAATGAAAAAAATTTATCTTAAAAGAGAGGAAGATTCTTTAAAGATAAAATTAGAAAATGCAGTAAAAATGGAAGAATTTGAAGAAGCTGCGATTATTAGAGATAAATTAAAAGCTTTAAGGGGGGGCAAACTAGATAGTTATGAGGGGGGTGATTTAGATGAGTAAATGGTTAAATGGACCTACAGCAGAAGAAGATGTTGTGGTTAGTACTAGGGTCCGTGTAGCAAGAAATATGACCAAATATAAATTTCCATCTTATCTCTCAATTGCAGAATCAGATGAATTGACAGAGGATATTTTAATTAATATAAAAGATGCATTAAAGGATAATTATCAATTTATTAGAATTCGAGATTTGACAATGAGAGAACAATTAGTATATATAGAAGAACATCTAATTAGTCCTAATATGATTCAAAATAGTGATAAAAGTAGTTTTCTCTTAAGAGATGATGAAAGAGCTACTATTATGATAAATGAAGAAGATCATATTAGAATACAGACCTTATTTCCTGGTTTAAATCTTAAGAAAGCCTGGGAATTATGTTCATATATAGATGATCAATTAGAAAGTAAGATAGACTATGCCTATGATGAAAAATGGGGGATATTTAACTTCTTGTCCTACTAATGTGGGAACTGGACTTAGGGCTTCAGTAATGTTACATTTACCATGTATAACTATGACTGGAAATGTAAATGGTGTAATTGAAGGCTTAAGAAAGATAGGTTTAACGGCTAGGGGCTTGTATGGAGAAGGATCTGAAACTTTGGGGAATCTCTATCAAGTTTCTAATCAGGTAACATTGGGTGAAACAGAGGAAGATATAATAGACAAATTAAATAAAGTCATATATCAAATAGTAAATAGGGAAAGAAGTACAAGGGAATATTTAATGGAAAAAAAAGGATTATAGAATTAGAGGATAAAATATATAGATCCTTTGGAATTTTATCTTATAGTAGAATTATTAACTCAAAAGAAGCTATGAGACATCTATCTAATATTAGACTAGGATGGGAAATGGGTCTATTAAAGTCTGAAAAACTAAAGGATATTATGAAATTAATGATAGAGATTCAACCAGCAAATATTCAAAAAAAAGCCTTAATAAAGATATGAAGGAAAAAGAAAGAGATATAGCTAGAGCACAAATTATAAGAAATTTTATACAAGATTTGGAGGGATAATATGGCAATGTTTGGAAGATTTACTGAAAAAGCACAAAAAGCCATTTTATTAGCACAGGAAGAGGCGAAAAGATTAAAACACAATTATGTAGGGACAGAACATATATTACTTGGATTAATAGCTGAAGATACAGGGGGGGCTGGAGCTCTTGCTTTAAAGGAATTTGGTGTTGATATTGAAAAGGCAAGAAAAGAAGTAGAAAAAGCCATAGGTAAGGGGGGGCCAGAAGAAGTAGAAATAATAGGTTTTACACCTAGAACTAAAAGAATATTTGAATTAAGCCTATTACAAGCTAGAAATCTGGGTCATAACTATATAGGGACGGAACATCTGCTTTTAGGATTATTAGCAGAAGGAGAAGGTGTTGCCATAGTAGTATTACAAAGATTAGGTGTAGATATAAAGAAATTGGCTGAGAAAACTATAACCATGATAACGGAATCTACAAGTAGAGGACCTCAATCTCAAGAAAATACTAATAAAGATACGCCTAATTTAGAAAAATATAGTGTAGATTTAAATAAATTAGCTGAAGATGGGGGGGCATAGATCCTGTAATAGGGAGAAGCAAAGAAATAGAAAGGGTAATACAAATCCTAAGTCGTAGAACAAAAAAACAATCCAGTGTTAATTGGAGAGCCAGGTGTAGGAAAAACTGCCATAGCAGAGGGATTAGCACAAAAAAATTATTGAAGGAAATGTACCAGAAATAATTGGAGATAAAAGGATAGTTACTTTAGATTTACCAGGGATGATAGCAGGTGCTAAATATAGAGGTGAATTTGAAGAAAGACTTAAGTCTGTCATGAATGAACTAAAGGATGCAGGAGATGTTATTTTATTTATTGATGAACTTCATACAATTGTAGGTGCTGGTGCTGCTGAAGGAGCAATAGACGCATCTAATATCTTAAAGCCTGTTTTAGCTAGAGGCGAACTTCAAATGATAGGTGCTACCACAATAGATGAATATAGAAAATATATAGAAAAGGATTCTGCTTTGGAAAGAAGGCTTCAACCAATAATGGTAGAAGAACCAAGTGTGGAAGATACCATAAAAATACTAGAAGGCTTAAGGGATAAGTATGAAGCACATCATAGGGTAAAGATAACAGATGAGGCCCTAAAAGGTGCAGCAGAATTGTCTAGTAGATATATAACTGATAGATTTTTACCTGATAAAGCTATAGATTTAATAGATGAAGCGGCTTCAATGATAAGAGTAAATGCCTATATTCCACCAAATGAATTGAAGGATTTAGAAGAAAAGCTAGAGGAACTACAGCAAGAAAAAGAAGAAGCTATAAACACACAAAATTATGAAAAAGCAGCTAAAATTAGAGACCAAGAAAAACAAATAAGACAAGAATTGTCTTCAAACAAAGCTAAATGGGAAAAAGAAAACAAACCTCTAGTATGGTGGTAGGCTATGAAGAAATAGCTAAGATAGTATCAGATTGGACAGGAGTTCCAGTTAATAGAATGACTACAGAAGAATCAGAAAGACTTTTAAACCTGGAAGAGATTTTACACAAAAAGTAGTAGGTCAAGATCAAGGAGTAGAAGCAGTTGCCAATGCTGTAAGAAGGTCTAGGGTAGGTTTAAAGGATCTAAATAAACCTATAGGTAGCTTTATATTTGTTGGACCAACTGGAGTAGGGAAAACTTATTTAGCTAAGGCTCTATCAGAGGCTTTATTTGGTGATGAAGAAGCCATGATAAGAATTGATATGAGTGAATATATGGAAAAACATTCAGTATCAAGATTGGTAGGTTCTCCACCAGGATATGTAGGGTATGATGAAGGGGGGGACAATTAACAGAAGCAGTTAGAAGAAAGCCCTATTCTGTTGTTTTATTTGATGAAATAGAAAAGGCTCATCCTGATGTATTTAATATGTTATTGCAGATATTAGATGATGGAAGATTGACAGATTCCAAAGGACGTACTGTAAACTTTAAAAACACAGTAATCATAATGACTTCAAATGTAGGAGCTACATCTATTAAAAAGCAAAATGTATTAGGGTTTGCAACAGCCACAGATGAGGACAAAGAAGAATACGAAAAAAATGAAGGAAACTATTACTGAAGAATTAAAGAAAACTTTCAGGCCAGAGTTTTTAAATAGGTTAGATGAGATTATAGTATTCCACTCTCTAAAGGAAGAACAAGTTAAGGAAATAGTAGATATTATGATTGATGATTTAGAGAAGAGAATGAAAAAACTAGATATAATATTAAAGTTACTAAAGGTACAAGAAATCAAATTAGCAAGCAGGGATTTGATCCTGTTTATGGAGCTAGACCTTTAGAAAGGACTATTAGAAGGATGATTGAGGATCAATTAGCTGAAGAAATCCTAAAGGGCAATTTATCTAAAGAAGATGAAATAATAA
>JMBX01000422.1_pt1 | contig 10709 bp, 18 predicted proteins | sample 616521 | NCBI WGS metagenome assembly JMBX01 (sample SAMN02727906, study PRJNA239997) | anaerobic digester metagenome | biome: anaerobic digester; isolation source: mesophilic anaerobic digester inoculated with municipal waste water sludge... | place: Germany: Bielefeld University, CeBiTec ...
TTCCCAAATAATCCATGTTAAATTTAGAGGCAGAGAAGATAAAAGATGTTAGAGTAAGTGAAATGGTAGAGAAATTAAATAAAAATTTATTGAATTTTATTAAAATTATGATATAATTCATTTAAGAGCCTATAGAAAACGTTTACTATAGGATATTTAGGAGGATATTACATATCAAATATTGCAAAGAGGTTTTAAATAAAAAAAATTATTGGACTAATAGAAAACGTTTTCTATAGATGCTTGACTAATTTAAAATCATATGGGAAGTGATAAAGATGAGATAGGTTTAAACAAATGCTTGAATTTTCTTATAGTAAATTAAATTAGGAGGGGGTTAAATTGAAAAAGTGTTTAGTAGTATTACTCACAATTGTCATGTTAACTACCATTGTGACAGGATGTTCATCTAAGGAATCGGACAAGCTTAAAATAGGAGTACTAATCTACAAATACGATGATACCTATATTTCTACTGTAAGACAAGCTTTAGAAGCAGAAAGTGAAAAGGATCCAGAAGTAACTCTACTTATGAATGATTCTCAAAATGACCAATCAAAGCAAAATGATCAAATTGACATATTAATTGAAAAGGGCGTAGACGCTTTGGTGGTAAATATAGTTGATATTGGAGCTGCTAGTGCTGTAATAGATAAGGCAAAGGCTGCTGATATTCCAGTTGTGTTCTTTAACAGAGAACCGGATACTGAAGTGCTTAATACTTATGAAAAAGCTAGATTTGTAGGAACCAAGCCAGAAGAAGCTGGAATAATCCAGGGAGAGATGATGGCAGAAGTTTGGGAAAGTGGAGATTATGATAGAAATGGCGATGGAATTATGCAATATGTAATGCTTAAAGGAGATGCAGACAATCCAGAGGCTATAGCTAGAACGGAGTATTCAGTTAAGACTTTAAATGAGAAAGGCATAAAAACAGAGGAAATTGGTCTACAAGTTGCCAATTGGGATAATGAGAAAGCAAACCAAGCTATGGAATCTTGGTTAGGAAAATATGAAGATAAGATTGAATTTGTTATAGCTAATAACGATGGCATGGCTTCAGGAGCAATATCAGCTCTACAAAATGCCGGATACAATAAAGGTGATGGCGGTAAATATATACCAGTATTTGGTGTGGATGCTACAGATGAAGCTAAAAGTTTAATTGAAAAAGGTGTAATGACTGGTACCGTAAAGCAAGATGGAGAAGGAATGGCAAAGGCAGTATATGCTTTAGTAGTAAATGCAGCAAAGGGTAAGGATTTTCTAGATGGAACTGACTACGAATACGATGAAACAGGCATTTCTGTAAGGATACCTTATCAACCTTATAAATAAGGATAGATTATATTGAAATTTTAGAGAAATCGCACATGATTGTGCGATTTCCCTAAAATCTATAATTAGATATTAAAGTATATATAAAGATGGTGATATATATGTCAGGTGAAACATATTTACTGGAGATGCGAAATATCTCGAAAAGCTTTCCTGGTGTACAGGCTTTAGATAATGTTAATTTTAGAGTAAAAAGAGGAACAGTACATGCATTAGTAGGTGAAAATGGGGGGGCTGGAAATCTACATTGATGAAATGTCTTTTTGGGATATATAAAGAGGATAGTGGAGAAATATATTTAGAAGGGGGGGTAAAGACATCTTTTTCAAATCCAAGAGCAGCTTTGGAAAATGGAGTATCTATGGTACATCAGGAGTTGAATCAAGTTCTTCAGAGAAATATAATGGATAATATACTGTTAGGACGATATCCACGGAAGGGAATAGTTGTAGACGAAAAGAAAATGTATGATTTTACTAAAAGTATATTTGATGATTTAGGAATAAATATAGATCCTAGAGTTAAGTTAGGGGGGGATTTGTCTGTTTCACAGAGGCAAATGGTGGAAATAGCAAAAGCTGTATCTTATGATGCAAAAATCTTAGTATTAGATGAGCCTACATCTTCATTGACACAACAGGAAACTGAACATCTATTTAAAATAATAAAATTATTACGAGATAGGGGGGGATGTGGAATCATATATATATCTCATAAGATAGAGGAGATATTAAATATATCTGATGAAGTTACAGTAATGAGAGATGGACAATGGATAGCAACAGAAAATGCAAAGGATTTGACTACAGATAAAATTATAAGCCTCATGGTAGGAAGGGAACTTACTAATAGATTTCCACCTAAGACTAACAAACCAAAAGATGTAATATTAGAAGTAAAAAAACCTTACAGGAAAATATCAACCTTCAATACAAAATGTATCCTTTGAGTTAAGAAAAGGCGAAATTTTAGGGGGGGTTGCTGGATTAGTTGGTTCTAGAAGAACAGAATTATTAGAAACTATATTTGGGATAGCATCCCATTCAGAAGGGGGGGAGATACTTCTCCATGGGAAACCAGTAGATAATAAAGATTCTGCTACTGCCATAAAAAAATGGATTTGCCCTTTTAACAGAAGAAAGAAGGGCTACAGGGATATTTGAAGGTTTAAGTGTTAGATTTAATTCAGTTATAGCTAATATAGATAGTTATGCAAATTTTGGAGTATTAGATGGGAAAAAGATGAAGGTAGATACCTCCAAAGTTATTGAAGGATTAAATGTAAAAACTCCAAGTCAAAATACTCCCATTGGAACTCTTTCAGGAGGGAATCAACAGAAGGTTATCATAGGGAGGTGGCTACTTACAGATCCTGAGGTACTATTGATGGATGAGCCTACTAGAGGTATTGATGTAGGTGCAAAATATGAAATATACCAATTGATAATTGATCTTGCAAATAGAGGTAAAGGTGTAATATTTGTTTCATCTGAAATGTCTGAACTTTTGGGTATATGTGATAGGATATTGGTTATGTCAAATGGTAGGATTGGGGGGGGTATAGAGGATGCTGACAAACTAGATCAAGAGAAGATAATGACTTTAGCAGCAAAATATTTATAAATACAAGGGGGGGTGAATTCAATGAAAAAAAGAATCTAAAGAGAAGGTCGAGGAAATTTCTAAAGGGCTTAATAAAAGCAAATCAAATATATCAGATGAATTACTTAATTATGCTTTATATATAATATTACTTATTATGATCATAGGAGTCATAATAATCGATCCAAGCTTCATATCCATTAAGAATTTTACTAATATATTAAGTCAAGCTTCCACAAGGGCAATATTAGCATGGGAGTTGCAGGTTTAATAGTACTCCAAGGGACGGATCTTTCAGCGGGAAGAATATTAGGCCTTGCTGGCATCGTTTCTGCTTCTTTATTGCAGGATATAAATTATACATCTAGGATGTATCCAGATTTGCCACAGCTGCCATTGATTCTTCCATTGTTAGTAGCTATTGCCATAGGCGTCATATTTGCCCTTATAAATGGATTTGGAGTAGCGAAACTTAAATTACATGCATTTATCATAACCTTAGGGACTCAATTAATAGCTTATGGTATGGCATTAATATACATAGATAGGCCACCTTTAGGAGCTCAGCCAATTGCTGGTTTAGATGATAGATACGTATCCCTAGTAAAGGGGGGGCCTTTAAAATAGGTACAGTTGAGATTCCCTATCTTATAATATATGCAGCCATAATAGCTATAATAATGGCATTTATATGGAACAAGACCACCCTAGGGAAGAATATGTTTGCCATCGGTGGCAATCCAGAAGCAGCAGCTGTATCAGGTGTAAACATTACAAAAAAAATATTATGCTGGTATATTTAATATCGGGAATACTATATGGGGGGGTTGCAGGTTTTTTTAGAAGTTGCAAGAATTGGTTCAGCAACTAGTATTACTGGACAAAACTATGAACTAGATGCTATTGCTGCTTGCGTCATAGGTGGAGTATCCTTTTCTGGAGGAGTAGGAACTATCCCTGGAGTATTAATTGGGTTATTATATTACAATTTATAAACTATGGACTAAATTTTATAGGAGTAAATCCTTATTTCCAAATAATAATAAAAGGATTAATTATAATCGTGTCTGTTTCAATAGACGTAAGAAAAAAATATCGTTCGAAAATAGGATTATGGTGGTGAGCCAAAATATGAAAATTACTATACATGATGTAGCAGAGAGAGCAGGAGTTTCTATAGCTACTGTATCTCGAGTAATAAATAATAATTATCCAGTAAAAGAAGAAACGAGAAAGAAAATAGAAGATGCTATTGAAGAATTGGGATATGTACCCAATGAAATAGCTCGAAGTCTAATACTTAAAAGTACATCTAGTATTGGAATAATCATACCAGGTATTACCAACCTGTTCTTCCCTACAATAGTAGAGGAGATAAATAGGAAATTAGTAGACAATGGATTTACCATGTCCCTTTACATAACCGAAGGAGAACCAGAGATGGAGAAGATAGTCATAGATAGTATTGTTTCAAGGAATATGGATGGAATAATAGCTATTGATCCATCTTTGGAAAACTTAGAAAATGGTTATTTTCCTAAGTTATCTAAATCAATTCCAACTATAATAATTAATGCATATACTGATAAATATGATTGTAATTTTATCTCCTATGATGAAGAAGTAGGAACTAGGGAAGCTTTTCAATATCTATTAAATTTAGGCCATAGAAAAATAAGTTTCATTAGAGGGGATAGAAGTCTATCCTATGATTTAAAGGAAAATTTATATAGGAAATTTATAAAGGAAAATGGACTTAACTATGAAAAAGTAATATCTGTAGGAATGGGTAATAGCCAAGAAGTAGTGGAAAAAAACCAGCTTAATATATCAAAAACACTTAGATTCGGAAGAAAGGGAAACTGCTATTTTTGCTTGTAATGATCTAATGGCAGTAGGAGTAATAAATGCTTGTAATAAAGCCAATATCAGAGTTCCAGAAGATATGTCTATAATTGGCTTTGATAATACATTACTTTCAAGTATCACCCACCCTAAGATTACCACGGTGGATTTGAATATGAAGGAAATAGGTAAAATTGCAGCTATAGAATTAATCCAGATGATTAAGGAAAAATCTACTATAACTAAAAAAAATTGTATATGATACAAAACTGGTAATTAGAGAAAGCTGTAGTAAGAGAAAATAGGTAGGTGGTTTTAAGATATGATTCAAATAAAAGAGGGAAAACATTTAAATATGGATGCAATAATAATGAAAAACAAATACTTAGAAATAAGGCTATTGCCTAAATTAGGTTTCAAGATGGCCTCTTTTAAATATATACCTAAAGACAAGGAATTGTTATTTCAACCCACAAAGGGGGGGTTATATGACATACCTTTTTATGGAGCAATCTTTGAAGAATATGACACTTCAGGTTTAGATGAAATGATACCTACTATAGATAAATGTAATTATAGGGGGGGAAATACATTGCCAGACCATGGAGAAGTGTGGAGTGTTCCTTGGGATGTGGAAATTGTAGGTAAAAGCCTTAAGGGTAATATAAAATTAAAAACATTGCCTTTGATATTTTATAAGAGTTTATGTTTTCATGATGAAAATACCATAAGAGTAGAATACAAGGTGGAGAATTTAGAAGACCAAGAGATAGAATTTTTATGGGCTCTACATGGGTTAAATGTATTTGATGATAAAACGGAGATAATTGTTCCTAAAGAAGCTAAAAATATAATAAATGTCCATGAAAATGACTTATTAGGGGGGGAAGTAGGCAGGAAAAATTCTTTTCCCATAGCTAAGGATGTGGAGGGGAACTTCATAGATTTGACTTTGCTTAAAAACTATAAGGATAATAGATGTTATAAGTATTATTTCCTAGACCAGCTAGAAGAGGGTAATGTGGGATTATATTATAAGGAAGAAAACATACTATATACTTTGAAGTACAATTCTAAGAAAATACCCTATCTAGGAATTTGGATAACTAAAGGAGGGTTTAAAGGAGAATATAATTGTGCTATTGAGCCTTCTACAGGCTATTATGATTCCTTAGAATTAGCTATTAAAAACGATAAAGTAACAAAACTTAAACCCTATGAACAATTTTGTTGGTCCATATATATGGGAGTTGAGGAGGGATAGAATATGGCAGAACTAAGGTGGAATCCATTGCTAAGGGATTGGACTATGGTGGCTTCTCATAGGCAAAATAGACCTGAAATGCCTAAGGATTGGTGTCCTTTTTGTCCTAATTCAGGGAGGGTTCCTAAAGATTATGATGTATATAAATATGATAATGATTTTCCTGCTCTATATCAAGATCCACCAGAACCAGATGATGTAGGAAGTAAATTCTATAAGACAAAACCAGCTTATGGGAAATGTGAAGTAATACTCTATTCCCCCCCTGAACATGATGCGCGATTGTGGGAATTGGATTTAAAACATATAAGAAAGCTTGTGGATTTATGGTGTAATAGATATATAGAACTATCTAAAGATGAAAAAAATAAAATACATTTTCCCTTTTGAAAATAGAGGAAAAGAAGTAGGGGGGGTGAGCATGCCTCATCCTCATGGACAGATATATGGATATTCGGTTATGCCCTTAAAATTACAATTAGAATTAAATTCCTGTAAAGAATATTATGAAGAAAATAATGAATGTCTAATATGTAGGATGAACAAGGAAGAAAAAGAGTTCCAAGAAAGGATAATTATGGAGAATGAGGATTTTCTATGTTATCTTCCCTTTTTACTGATTATCCCTTTGGGGTATTTATAGTTTCAAAGGTCCATAGGAGTAAAATGATAGATTTTACTGAAAGGGAAAAGGATAATTTTGCTGCTATCCTAAGGGATATTACTGGTACATTTGATACTCTATATAATAGATTATTTCCCTATATGATGGCTATCCATCAAGCCCCCCTGTAAACTCGCCAGAGTATGGAAATTATGATGATTACTTCCATTTTCATGTGGAATTTTATCCACCATTAAGATCAGAAGATAGGATAAAATATAACGCATCCTCAGAAACAGGAGCATGGGCTAATTGCAATCCAAGAAGTGTTGAAGAGACTGCAATAGAGCTTAGAGAAGCATATGAGAGGTTTATTAGTCAAAATACTAAAAATGAATATGGGGGGGTGTAAACATGGATATATCTAAATTGATTGAAAGATTTTTTTCAACTTTATGGTAAAGGAGATGTAAAGGCATTTTTTTTCTCCTGGAAGGGTTAATTTAATAGGAGAGCATATAGATTACAATGGAGGATATGTACTACCTTGTGCAATTGATTTGGGAACCTATGGTTTAGTTAGGAAAAGAGATGACAATAAAATAAGGTTGGCCTCAGAAAATATTGGGTTGAAAGTAGAAGTGGATATAGATGATTTAAAATATAAAAAGGAAGATGATTGGGCTAATTACCCTAAGGGAGTTCTTTATTTTATGAAAAAGAAGGCTATAGGGTTTGGGAATGGATATATTGGTGTGGGGGGGAAATATACCTAATGGAGCTGGACTTTCTTCTTCTGCTTCCTTGGAATTATTGATAGGAGAGATGGCCAATAATCTATTTAATCATGGAAGCATACCTAAAATAGACTTAATAAAGATAGCCCAAAGGGCAGAGAATGATTTTGTTGGAGTAAAATGTGGTATAATGGATCAATTTGCTGTAGCTATGGGAAAGGAAAATCAGGCGGTGCTTTTAAATAGTTACAGTTTGGATTTCAAACATATAAATATGAATATAGGAAAATATAAATTAGTTGTAATGAATACAAACAAGAGAAGAGAATTAAGTGATTCTAAATATAATGAAAGAAGAAGAGAATGCGAAAAGGCCTTATATATTCTTAAAACTATACAGATATAGATAATCTATGTCAGCTTTCAGTAGAGGAATTTAAACAATTAAAAAAAATATATACCTGATAAAATTATAAAAAAATAGAGCTTACCATGTAGTACATGAAAACCAAAGGGTTTTAAGGGCCTGTGAAGCTTTGGAAAAAGGAGATATACTTCAGTTGGGGGGGCAATTGTTTGTTGATTCTCACAATTCCCTAAAGGATTTATATGAGGTAACAGGGATAGAATTAGATACTATAGTAGAAGCAGCATTAGATCAAGAAGCTTGTGTAGGTGCAAGGATGACAGGAGCAGGTTTTGGAGGATGTGCTATAGCCCTTGTAGAAGACAAAAGTGTAGAGGATTTTATGGACAAGGTAGGTAATATATATAAGAAAAAAATAGGATATAGACCAGATTTCTACCTTGTAGGCATAGGTGATGGAACAAGAGAATTATCATAGAGGTGATAAAATGGCCATATTAGTTACTGGAGGTGCAGGTTATATTGGGAGCCATACCTTAATGGCTTTGCTTGATAGAAATGAAGAGGTTATAGTAATTGATGATTTATCAAAGGGGGGCATGAATATGCTGTTAAAGGAGGAAAATTTTACTGTGGTGATCTTAGAGATGAAGATTTTTTTAGATACTGTATTTCAACAAAATGAAATAGAGGATGTTATACATTTTGCTGCCTATTCATTAGTTGGGGGGGAAAGCATGAAGGATCCAATAGCCTATTATAATAACAATGTAAAGGGTACTATAACCCTTTTACACTGTATGAAAAAAAATATGGAGTAAAAAAATATCGTATTTTCATCCACAGCTGCGGTATATGGAGAACCAGAGCATATCCCCATATTAGAAGAGGATAATACTAATCCAACAAATCCCTATGGGGGGGAAAGTAAGTTAGCTATAGAGAGATTGCTTAAATGGTCTAACAATGCAGGGGGGGATATAAATTATATAGCTTTAAGATATTTTAATGCAGCTGGAGCTCATGAAAGTGGGAGCATAGGAGAGGATCATGATCCTGAAACCCATCTGATACCTATTATATTGGAAACAGCCTTAGGTATAAGGGAGAAGATAATTATATTTGGCGATGATTATGATACCCCCTGACGGTACCTGTATAAGAGATTATATACATGTGATGGACATAGCCCAAGCTCATATACTAGCTTTAGATAAACTTAGGAGACAAGGTAGGAGTGGAATATATAATTTAGGAAACGGCGCAGGATTTTCCGTAAGAGAAGTCATTGAGAAGGCAAAAGAGGTAACTGGGCGGAATATCCCAGTAGAAATAGGAGATAGAAGACCAGGAGATCCAGCTATATTAGTAGCATCCTCAGAAAAAGCGAAAGAAGAACTTAACTGGAATCCAAAATATGGTGATTTAGGAAAGATAATCGAAGATGCGTGGAAATGGCACCGTACTAAAATTTCCTCAGATATAAATTAATTATGAACTATATAAACCTATATAGTAGTTTTGTTGATAATATGGCTACCATTCGAAGAAGGATTAAATATTCTGATTTAAAAATTAAAGAGCGAGTCTTTGTTTAATTACAACCTCATTTAGCCTAGCCTATCTAATGGCTAGGCTATATTTTCTTCTCTTCTAATCTACGATTTATAAATTGAACAACAAAATGTTTAATCAATGCAGTAATAGGAACAGCAACAATCATACCTATTATTCCAAATAAGGATCCAAACATAAACAAAGATAGCATTACAAGCAGCGGATGTAAGTTTACATTTTTACCTACCACTTTAGGAACTATGATATTGCCATCAATTTGTTGCAATATTAATAATGTTATAAGAGCATATAATGCTTTTATAGGAGTATCACCTGCCAATGCAACTAAAATAGCTATTATAGTGGCTACTGTGGCACCAACCATGGGAATGAGATTTGAAAAACCAGATATTATCCCTATAATTACTGCATAATCTATATTTAAGATTAACAATGCAATACTTATTAGAGTTCCCATAATCAAAGCATCTATCAATTGACCACGGATATAGCCTGATATGACAAAATCAGTATTTTCCCATAAATTTTTAAGTTTTTTTGTAAAGGATATAGGGAAAATAGCATATATAAACTTATTCCACCATTCTAGCATAGTATGTTTATCCATTAACAAATAAAAGCTAATTATAATTCCCACGAATATATTGATTATATATCCACCTATTTTAGTTATGGATATAATTATTTCATTTCCTGCTTTTTGAACGATTGAAGTTGTAAGGGAGATTATATCATCTATTATTTCATCTTTTTGACTTTCAGTTTTTGAGGTATATAATTTAAACTTTAATTTACTAGATATATTACTAAAATTATCTATAAATTCTTCTATTCCCTTAATGATATTATGACTAAGCTTAAATCCTTCTCCACTTTTTAAGCTTAATGATATAGAATATCCCATACCTATTAATAAGCTAATAATGATAAGGAAGGATATTGCAGTTGCTGTTAATCTTTTATTGCTTTTCTTTTTCTTCTATTACATATTTTTTTATCTAATAATTCTACCAATGGATCCAATAGATAAGCCAATATAAGTCCAATAATAAGAGGTGAAATTAAAGAAAAAAATGTGCCTAATATCTGTCCTATAAAGTCAGCCACATCTTGTATATTTATAATAGTAAATAGTAAGATTAACAGGATAACTCCAAAAATTGTTACATGGATTCCTATTTTTACATATTTTTCATCTAAATTAAATTTCATATTTTTCTCCCTTTCTAAATTGAAAGCTATTTTTATATAAAATAATGATTTAATTAAAATTATAACATTTTTAAAAATTATTCTAGAATAAATTTACGTGCACTTAAAGGTTAGTGTAAAATAATTGTGTGCACCAGGGACATGTGTGCACCAGGGACAGTT
>JMBX01000423.1_pt1 | contig 10674 bp, 18 predicted proteins | sample 616521 | NCBI WGS metagenome assembly JMBX01 (sample SAMN02727906, study PRJNA239997) | anaerobic digester metagenome | biome: anaerobic digester; isolation source: mesophilic anaerobic digester inoculated with municipal waste water sludge... | place: Germany: Bielefeld University, CeBiTec ...
CGCAACGTGACGCAAAGTGACGATGTGACGATAAAAGTAGCTCCGTTCTAAATGCGGCTGTGACGCAACGTGACGCAAAGTGACGATGTGACGATAAAAAGTAGCTCCGTTCTAAACACAAGATTCTAGCGCCTTCCGAGTGGGGGGCGCTTTTGTTATGCCCAGGAGGGAAGGAGGTGGGTTGCGTGGCCGAGTTGACGGCGAAAGAGCGGGCGGCCGCGAAAGGTTTCTCTGTGATCGAAGGCGGCAGGCGCGGTTTTATCGTTGACGGTATCAATTGGGGGGGCATGTTGGCGATGTGCTCCGCAGGCGGCGGGAGGTGTATAAGATCCCTTTGGCAGAACTCGCTGAACTCATGGAATTGCCCGTGGAGCGGCTGGAAGCCTTCGAAAGAGGGGGAGATCACGCAGAGGAACTTTTGTATTCGGTATCGTGAGACGCTGGAGGCGGCGCGAGAGGCTCGCAGATAAAGCCCAGGTATAGGGGGCGGTTCGGAAAGTATAGAGCTAGGCTCCTGGCACCGTGCGGGGGGGAGGTTAGTATACGAAAACTCCCGTCTGAGGCATTGAGGGGGGGTGCAAGTGATGGCTGAGGCCCATCTGATTGCTTACGAGTGCCCGAAGTGCGGCAAGAGGACAAAGGCCCTGCCCAGGGCAGTTATCTGGTGCCCGTGTGGGCGAAAGATGAAGCAGAAGAAGCCCGGTCCTTCCGAGAGAGGCCGGGCTTAGTTGTAGGCTATCACATCGACCCGGCGCGGAGGTGTCATATTGGCCTTGTTGGGGACTGGTTATTTAGTTACTCCGGATATTATCGTAGCCCGGATTCCCCCCCTAACAGACGAAGAGCTAAATGAGGACAAGCTTATTGTTTCAGAGACAGACTCCGTGGCGTTAGCGACGCCTCTCAGGGGGCAAGAACTTCGACAACCCGCGCGCTATCTTGCATGCCAGCATCTCTTGCAAATGGACAATGCGGAGCGACAGAGCCCAAAATACACGGACAGAAGCGTTGAACTTGATTAGAAACAGAAAAGGCAATACTCCCCCATATAGTCGCCGTGACAATGGAGCCAATGCCGACGAGGATTCAATCCTTGGCTTTGGGAACAGGCGATTTAGACTGTACATATCATGGAGCTCTCTACGAACTACATGAAGCAACTAAAGACAGCCAAAAAGAAGACCAGCTGGAAGTCTTAGAACAACTTATTGCTGGACGTAGACTGCGGGATATTAGCGATTTGCCTCTTGACCTAGCAGTATAGGAATCGCCCTAAATATTGATGCAGTGCCGATAGTATACCCTATAGGCACCTGACTGGTATAATAGTGCCGAATAGTCACGAAAAAAAGGAGGAAGGCTGATGACTATCGGTACTAATGGCGACTTCAAAACGCACCTTGAATCCAGAGGGCTTTCGCCCCCCCATACCATCCGGGCATTCACATCAGACGTTCGAGGCTTCGAAACCTTCCTCGCCGGAGAGCAGCCCACTGAGGATAGAGCCGAGGCCTTTCTTGCAAATGAGAAGAGGCGGGGCCTATCGAACAAGACCTGCGCCCGCAAGCGCACTTCGCTTCTTGCGTATGCTCATTTTTGGGCAAGTCTTGGAACCTTCCCTCGATCAGGCCGGAGCAGAAGCTCCCTGAAGCGCTCTCCGAGGTGGAGGCGAAGGCCGTTTTGGAGGCCGCTAGGCACACCCAAAACGGCGAAAGGGACAGGCTTATAGTTGAGCTCATAATGCGGACCGGTCTTCGTTCAGCGGAGCTTCTAGCGCTTTCCGCCGACGATATCTCCGACGAGGGCCCAATCATGTGGGTCTCGGTGGTCCAGGGGGGGAAGGGTTCGAAGGACAGAAGAATCCCTATCGTCTCTAAGAGCCTTCAGACGTCGCTTAAAAGATACGTCAAGGGCATGGCTCCGCTAGATCCTCTCTTCCCCCCCATGAAGTCGCGGAACCTTCGCAAATTGGTTGCGCGGATAGGGCGCGAGGCGGGGGGGCTTTCAAAGCGGCTCCATCCCCACATGCTTAGACATACCTCCGCTACTATGTATCTTCGCAAGGGAGCCAACCTTGAATCGGTGAGAAAGACCCTGGGGGGGCATGAATCTCTTTCAACGACTCAGAAGTACTTGGCCTTGACCGATGAAGATGTGGCCAGGGATCTTGCTAAGGCTGCATGGTAGAAGGCCAATAAAGCTTTGAAAGGGGGGGAAGTAAACTGTGAACAAGCGCAAAACCTTTCTGTTTGCCGTTCTGGCAATTCTAGTTTTGGCATCAGGTGTAGCTGGAGCACAGTTCCAGCTTTCGCCATGGGAGAAGGACGCATTGAGCAAAACTCATATCATAGTCGATGGCCAGGAGGTCCCGATCTACTATGGCGGGCCCAAATACTACATAACTGACGCTAACGAATTTGGCCGCAAGTATCCGCTCTTTATAGACGTGAAAGACAACGTAAAGAATAAATTCATAGGAATAAAGGATAAGGTCTACAAAGCAGAGTTCTCCAGCTCAGCCCCCTGATATTGCGTCCATCGACGAAAACGGCATAATCACCTTCTGGGAAGAAGGAGACGTCATTTTCACGGTAACTTTGGGTGATTCCTCTGCTCTCATTCCAGTACAAGTATTCGAGGGGGGGCCCTTCATCATTGATATGCTAGAGGATATTCTCCTTGAGGATGTCGTAGAGCGCCTAGGCTTTCCGGATAAGCGCACTTCTGTATATATTAAATGGCCTGATAGGTCGGCGGTTCTTGACAACATATTCTATAGCTTCGGCGGCACAAACGATATTACAGTCGAGCATTGGCATTATGATGAGTACCCCACGTTGTATTTCAGGATCTTTCGTAACAGCTTTCTCCGTGGGGGTAAATAATGCCGGTTGGGATTGCGGTTATGAATCATCTGTCCGATACAACTTGGGGATTCCCTTGTTTTAGGGGGGGGAGTAGTTAGGTGGGGGGGCAACGCCATAGCTCCATTGCCCCCCCAAGGACTGGTGAGTAGTGGCAAGTGAGAAAAGGAGGCATCGAAAGGTGAAGGCTAAATTCACGCTTATCAGGCCTAAGGAAGAGGGCAGCGATCAGGCCGAGGTGGAAACCTTTGAAATAGCGAACATCGAACACATTCCCCCGAATCGGCGAGATGATCTTCCATGGCGGAAGGGACTTTCGAGTATTCGAGGTCACCTGGAACTTCGATAAGGAAGAAGTATTCATCGGGGGGGCTCGCTTTTGATCCCGGAATATCGCGTTTGATTGGCGCACGTTGTTAGCATTAAAATGTAACTACTCGGAATGTTTATCAAAAGGCAAACACAAACTGGAAATATACTTTCCGAGGAGTGAGAGTGGAAGATGGACGCGAACGAACAGGCTGTGGGGGGAGTGGCCGGGAGGTTGTTCGGGTCATCGACCAGGTGAACCTTTCGGAGCTTTCGTCTGCCATGACCAGGATCTCCGAGTTTCAGCGCCTGGTTCAGGCGCGGCTTCGGTCAGGACTTGACTACGGCGTCATTCCCGGCACTTCCAAAATGACTCTCCTTAAGCCTGGTGCGGAGAAGATCTGTATGCTGCTGGGGGGGCTTAGGTCCGAATTCGACATCATGGACAGTGCGCGCGATTTCGAAAGCGGATTCTTCCAGTACCAAGTCAAATGCAAGCTCTATTGGGGCGACATGTTGATTACAGAAGGGATGGGCACTGCAAACACCAAGGAAACGAGATACCGAGGCCGTGACGCTTATACCCTGGATAATACGGTCCTCAAAATGGGGAAGAAGCGGGCCTTGGTAGATGCGGCAAGAGGACAAAGGCCCTGCCCAGGGCAGTTATCTGGTGCCCGTGTGGGCGAAAGATGAAGCAGAAGAAGCCCGGTCCTTCCGAGAGAGGCCGGGCTTAGTTGTAGGCTATCACATCGACCCGGCGCGGAGGTGTCATATTGGCGTATGTAGGGAGGCCCTACAGGCCCAGGGTAGCGGCTGCACAATCGGCCCAGAGGGTGCCCTTGCGGATGTAGCGCCTGACCATAGCCGTTGACTTGTGGCCCGTTTGTTCCATGATGGCCCTCTCGGTAGCGCCGGCCCTGGCTGCTGACGTTGCCATTCCGCTTCTGAGCGAGTGGCCCGAGTAGTCGGAAGGGTCAAGCCCGGCGGCCTCCGCGGACCTCTTCACTATGTTGCTACAGCCCTATCACTAAGCCTTCTCTCTGAAACATTCCCATGACGATCCACGGCCCGAAAGACCGGCCCGGAGGTGATCCCTGCGGCAGAGATCCATTCCTGGACGGCGTGGACGGGGGGGCAGGTTTCTGCCTGACGGCCGTAGGGTATGGGGGGGATGTCCCTTCCTTCGCCTTCCTGATCCGTCTTTGAGCGGCCCAGGTGGACGACCATGCCCTGAATCTCTAACCTCAGATCCTCCACGTCAAGGCTGACTAACTCTGACCGCCTGAAGGCTCCTGCGAAGCCCAGGAGGAGGATGGCGCGATCGCGGAGCCCTATGGTGGTGTCCGGCAAAGCCTTGACCATGGCCCGTATATCCTCCGTCAAAAGTGCTTCTTTCTGATCCTGCTCCGTTCCGCAGGTTCTCTTAATCCCTCCGAGAGTTTCACGTATGAGCGCATGGCCTGTGTCGAACTGGAAGTTGCTCCGCTTATGTGCCTGCGATATGGCTGTGAGGCGGCGCTGAAGCGTAGAAGGCTTATAACCCTGTCGGGCGAGATCCGAGAGGTATAAAGAGACCGTCTGAGGTGCGGCAGGCATGGCCTGGAGGCCGTGGCCCTCGGCCCATTCGATGAAGTGCCTCATATCGGAGCGGTAGGCCCTCAGTGTATTCTCTGCCCTGGCATTCTCTATGTAGCCCTTCGTGGACTCCAAAAGCTCCTTTGAGACTACGGGGGGGAGGTTCCCTTCGACCGGTTGAAGGTTCGCCATTCTGGTTCCCTCCGTTCTGACTTCCGATAGTCTTATATTATCGGAAGCTAGGAATAGCATACCATGACTAGTTATGAGCTGTCAAGGGGGGGAGAATTGACGAGACAAGACGACTCATGCTATGCTATGAGTAGGAGGTGTATGACGGATGGAGGAACTGCTCACAATTGAGGAAACTGCCGATTACCTGCGCGTCTCTGTTTCGACCGTTCGGAGGATGTTGAACGACGGCCGTCTGAAAGGTGTGAACATCGGTAGGCAGTGGAGGATTCCGAAGGAAGCCCTGGCCGAACTGACCCGCCCGGGAGGGACAGACAAGCAGGAGATCCGCAATGCGTGGTATTTGAAGCAGTTGGCGAACCTTGTTGTCGTGGAGACGGTGGACGGCAAGTTAGGCTGTTTCCATGTGGCTCCTTTCAGGAACGTTGACCTGGAGGCCCTCAGCCCTTACAAAGGCTATCATCCCAACGAGATCGAAAGCGCTGTGCCTGTCGCAGACTACGTTCTGCCCTTCTATGGACTACGGAGGGAAGCCCGGTGACGGACTACAGGGGGGGCCGAACGGATTCGGGATGAGATCCTAGCCGAACGAACGGAATCCACAAAGGCCCTGCTAGGAGGCTTGCCAGAAGACCCGTAGGCCGGCGCAATTATGGGGGGGGTATGTGTCCTATGGGGGGGCAGGCTGCAAACTCCTGCCCTGTGCGGCCCTGGAGGCCCGTTTCTGGACGGTTAGCTGTAGAAACTGAACCCGTGGCCGCTGTGGCCGAATGCGTGGCCGTGGCCATGGCCGTGGCCGAAGGAAGCGCCTGCTCATACGTCGAATATTGGCCCGTGGCCGAGTGGCGGCCAATGTGGCGGCCGATGGAGGATTAACATGGACTGGACGACGGTTAGAGAGTTAAGTGAGCGCCTGGGCGTTCCAGAACGAACCCTGCGGCGTTGGATCGAGTTGCATGGTCCATTCATAGGCGCGAAGAAAGAAGGCCGTAGGCTTCTCATTCCCATTGAATCCGTGGAGGCCCTACGTGAGATCCGGGACCTTTACGCGGACGGCATGACGGCCCAGGACGTAACAGAACGGCTCAGAAGTGACGGCCTACCCATGACTATAGACGTGGCCGATGGAGGGCAGCCCGTGGCCGTCAACGTGGCTGAAGCCCTGCGTAAACTGAGTGAAGCCGTGGCCGTCCCCCCCATGGCCGAGATAGCCGCACGGCAGAACGAGATCATGGAAGCGGTGGCCTTTCTAACGGATGAACTACAAGAAGAGCGCGAACGGTCTCAGGCCCTCAGCGACGAGTTGGCCGCGATCCGGCGCGAGTTGGCCGCAACGAAGGAACCCGGCAGGAGATCCAAGGATCAAGCCGCGATTCTGAAGGAGGTTCGGGCGACTCGTGAGAAGCTGGAGGCCCGACAACGGAAGCAAAACAAGCGGCTGGAGGAGATAGCCGAGTATGTGAGGCCGAAGCCTGAGGAGAAGCGCCGTTGGAAATGGCCGTGGCAGAGGAGGTGATGAGTTGACAAAGAATACTCCTTCATGTTATTCTGACAACAATATATAGACCTGTCAGGATGCCCGCAGGGGGGGTAGTGTGCCCTTTTTGAGAGGTGAGACCATGGCCGTTACGGAGTGGGACTTGGTGGAGTATGGACAGAGACAGCGCGACTACAGGAGAAAACGGCGCTACCCGATACTCGCCATTCGGTGGGAGGGACACAGTTTGACCATAGATGAAGTGATTGAGAACGCGAAGAAGTATTACCCTGACCTGTCTATAAAACCGGCGACTGTCTACAAGTGGGTTGAACGCGAGCTGCTTCCTAGCCCAACAATACAATCGCTGGGCGGGACACAGGGGGGGACCCGTGCCCATTACCCTACGGACGCGGCGGCGCAGATGGCGACGGCGGCCGCTATGATGGAGTTGGACTATAAACAGAAGGAGATAGCTCAGGCGCGTGAATGGGTTCTGAACGGCATTCCTCTTAGCCCAGAAATGAGCAAAGCCCTGGCCGCCTTCGCAGGCCCGAACCCTCCGGAGACCCTGGGACTTCCGGAAAACCTGGAGGGGGCGTTCTCTGGCAGATCAAACGGCGGCGGCCTGCGCGGGCGCTTGGACAGAGGCCGCGATCGGCAAGCAGGCGCGAAAGATGCTCCGATGCCTGGGAACCTATGCCCGGCTACTTGCGGCAGCCCGTGGTGGAAGGCATGTTTATTGGCGCATAATCGAGGTCAAGAAGGTGCAAATCCGGCCTGACAGGCTTGAATATATCGTTAGTATTCCGGGCGCTTATCTCGATCCCAGGCATGGAGCTATTGAATGGTTAATGGCCGGACATGCTGAACTACTGAAATGCTATCCTATTGAGCAGTGAAGGCCTAGGCAGGAAGGGGGGGTTCTATCTCCAAATTGGTAATAGCCCCCAGTGCCAAATATCGAATTCCTTTTGAGAAAACACGGACCGGGCAGGGGGGGCCTTACAAAACAGGACGCGAAACCCTCTACGCGAGGGGGGGTGGGTATGACCGCTAGGCGAAAGCCGGGGGGGCGGTTTTTTTAATTCTCATTTCTGGAGGTGATGAGATGAAGCCGTCGGAGAAAGCGCTTGAACTGAAGCTGCGAATATGGCAGAACGGCCTGAAACAGCGGCAGGTGGCCGACGGAATAGGCATTCGGGAGGCCGCCCTAAGCGATTACCTTCTTGGCCGCCGGAAGATGCCCAGGGAGACCCTGGCCGATATTGAGGCGTATTTGACTGAGATGGAAGAGGCCGTGTGCGAAAGGTAGGCCCAGGGGGGGTGGGACCGTGTGCGAAAACTGTCGCATAGGGTCGGAAACGGAGGAGAAACCTGCCAGGCGGCGAATGATTGAATGGAAAGTGAAACGCCGCCCTTGTGTTTGACCAGCACAGGCGGCGACAGCAGCATATATGTTGTTTTTTGTTTACGGCCTATTTTATCACGTTCGCCGTAGACATACAAACTCCTTCTTGCTGCTGTTAACTGCTAGAAAGGAGTTTTTTTTCATGGCTGTAATCAAACCTATTAGACCCGTTAACATGGCAGAAAAGGCCGCTGAATATGCCCGCCGGGGGGTGGGCGGTGATCCCGTTACATACACCGGACAGCTCCGGCACTTGCTCCTGCAAAAAGGGGGGGCGAAGTGTGAGGACTCCGGCAAACATCCCAGGACAATGAACGGACTGAATGACGCTTCGGCAGATCCGGCGCAGGTGGCCCGGTGGTGGAGTAGGTGGCCGGAAGCTAACATCGGGATAGTATGCGGTGCTGCTTCTGGCCTTGTTGTCATTGATGTAGACGGCCCGGACGGGGGGGAAGAATCGCTGGAAGCCCTGGCAGCCGAACTCGGCCCGTTGCCGGAGACCGTAGAGGCCCTGACCGGGGGGGAAGGCCGTCACCTGTATTTTAATCATCCTGCGTGGAGATCCGGCCCAGTAATGGAGAGATAGGCCCTGCCCTGGACGTGCGCGGAGACGGTAGCTATGTCGTAGGCCCTCCGTCGTTGCATTACACAGGCAGGCGCTATGATTGGGAGGTGGCCTTCCATCCTGACGACCTTCCGTTAGCCGACTTGCCGGAGGCATGGATTCGTAAACTCCAAAAGAAGGAGAAGGCCCGGAGAATTGACCCAGGGGGGGAGAAGATCCCGGAGGGACGCAGGAATGACACTCTCCTTTCCTTTGCGGGCTACATGCGGCGCAAGGGGGGGATGAGCGGGGGGGACGAGATCAATCCGGCTCTTCAAGCGATCAATGAGCTAAGATGTGATCCTCCGCTGGAGTATAAAGAAGTCGAAAAGATAGCCTACGGGGGGGTTGAACGATATGACCCTGCTCCAACGGCGGGGGGGATAGACCCGCAGGGGGGAGATGCAGGGAGAGAAGCTGACACAGAGTCAAACTCTTATTCTCCTGGCCTACGATGCAGAACTGTTTCATACTTCGGACGGGGGGGACGCATTCGCCACAATTCCGGTGGAGGGGGGCATAAAGAGACCTGGCCCTTGCGGACGCGAGGTTTTCGAAGGTGGCTCCTTCGGCGCTTCTACGAGATCGAGGGGGGGAAAGCGCCGGGGGGGCGCAGGCGCTACAGGACGCGATCGGCGTATTGGAGGCGAAGGCATACTTCGACGGCCCGGAGGAAGTCATACATACCCGCCTAGCAGAAAAGGACGGGAACATCTATGTAGACCTTGCGAATGACGAATGGGAAGTCGTAGAAGTCACGGCGCAGGGGGGTGGCGTGTGATAGATGATTCACCTGTCAAGTTTCGGCGGCCCAAGGGTATGCTTCCGCTCCCCCAGGCCGGAAACAGGCGGCAGGATCGAGGATTTGCGGCCCTTCGTCAATGTGCCCGATGAAGAAGAATGGCGCTTGATGGTTTCCTGGCTAGTGGCGGCAGCAAGGCCCTCCGGCCCTTATCCCGTTCTTGTTCTCCACGGGGGGGAGCAGGGTTCGGCGAAGTCAACAACCGCTAAGGTGTTGCGTTCGCTCCTTGATCCTAACCTAGCGGCGCTGAGAACCGCTCCGGGGGGGGACGAACGAGACCTTGCCATCAATGCTAATAACTCCTGGATTCTATCTTACGACAATATGAGCGGAGTTCCGATGTGGCTCTCTGATGCCCTCTGCCGGGTGGCGACAGGCGGCGGGTTCGCTACAAGAACCCTTTACGAAGATGCCGAAGAGACCATTTTCAGCTACATGCGGCCCGTGGCCGTGAACGGCATTGATGAGATCGTGACTCGTCATGACCTGCTTGACCGCTCCTTAATCATTCACTTGCCCGCGATCCCGGAGGAGGAACGGCGGGAGGCTGACGAGTTCTGGGCAGCGTTTGAAGAGGCGCGGCCGCAGATCCTGGGCGCAATTCTGGACGCGGTGGCCGTCGCCCAGGCCCGCCTGCCGGAAACGAAACTAGAGCGCCTGCCGAGAATGGCCGACTTTGCGAAGTGGATAAGCGCCGCAGAACCGGCCCTGCCGTGGCCGATCGGGGGGGATTCATGGAAGCTTACGACGATAGCCGAGCGGACGCAGTGGCCCAGGCGCTACAGGCCGACGTGGTGGCCGTGGCCGTCATGGAGCTTTTGGAGGATGCGGGCGACTTCGAGGGGGGGACGGCGACTGAACTCTTGAACTTGCTGGAATTCTCGGCTCCTGAAGCCGCGCAGAAAATGCGCTCCTGGCCGAAGTCGCCGAGAGCGCTATCTAACCGCTTGCGGCGGGCGGCGACCTTCCTACGACAGACCGGCATTGATGTAGATGTTGACGGACGGGAAGGCGGGACAGGTAGGAGAATAATCGAACTCCGAAAACGCTCTGAGCTGGGATGTGACGCAACGAAAACGCTCTGAGCTGGGATGTGACGCAAAGCGCTTTTGGGCAAAAGTTTGCGTCACAAGGAAAGCCCAGCTAAAGGGCCGAAATGTGACGCTGTGACGCAAGTGACGATAGTTCTTCCCTTAGGTCTAAAAGTGAAAAAAGAGAAGAGCAGGAGGGGGGGAGACATAGAAAGGTAGGGATTTTAGCGTCACTATCGTCACATCGTCACAAAATAGTTCAAAAGTGCAGGTAGACCGCCCTTTCAAGATGTGACGCAAAATATTAAGATGTGACGCAACGTGACGCAAAGTGACGCAAAGTGACGATGTGACGATAAAAAGTAGCTCCGTTCTAAATGCGGCTGTGACGCAACGTGACGCAAAG
>JMBX01000424.1_pt1 | contig 10659 bp, 18 predicted proteins | sample 616521 | NCBI WGS metagenome assembly JMBX01 (sample SAMN02727906, study PRJNA239997) | anaerobic digester metagenome | biome: anaerobic digester; isolation source: mesophilic anaerobic digester inoculated with municipal waste water sludge... | place: Germany: Bielefeld University, CeBiTec ...
GGATGGAGAGGCGCAGAGGCTTACGCCGAGAGAAATTGAGGATTCTGAATTTGTCTTGGACGTGCAGACAATTGTGGTTGCCGTGGGCCAGGGCGCCAATCCCCCCCTTTTAACGCGCAGGCTGCCCGGTTTGGAATTAAACGAGGACGGCACCATTGCGGTCCATGATCGGTTCGGCGCCACTTCCATCCCCCCGGATCTGGGCAGGCGGAGATGCTGTCACCGGTGCCGCGGTGGTCATTACCGCCATGGGGGGGGCGGGGGGGAAAAAGGCGGCAGAGGGCATACACAATTACCTGCAGGCGCAAGGGCACAGCGGGCAAAAAAAGGCCGAGGGAATGTCATAAGAGGAAAATAGGCTGTGTTCCAATATAATGAAACCACTTGTACTGCGAAATACAGAAGATAACGGTGCACAAGAACGCGGAGGTGGTTTTAGTGGCCTTGGCGCTGTCCATTGTGCTGATCCGTGATGAAACAAAACCGGAAAAATCAATGGTTGGATCCTTTTAACGCTAGCCGCACTGAAAATATTGGCCATGCTGGTTTACATGTTCGCCTATTAGGGCAAAAGAATTAATTTTAACGTTTAAACATACAGGTGATTGGAAAATTACGGAGAACTCCTCCTTTATACAAAAAAAGGGGGGGGCGTTACTTTGAAAAGAATAAGGCTGCTCAGTTTAGTGCTTTTGGTTGTACTTCTCACCGGCTGTTTAAGTCCGCGCATTGACGTCACTATCGATCCCGACACCATTAAGGTTACCTCCGAGATGACCGCCATCGAGGGTGTGTCGCTGAAATTTAAGATGAGGGGGGGTATCAGTTTCAGCTACACGCTCAAAGAGGTGCTTGTCACGCTAAAGGATGAAGATGGGGGGGAAGAAAGGATCACCCCCAAGACGGTTGATTTAGAGAATAAAAAGATCCCCGTTTTTTTCGGTGTCAGTCGTGCTATAGCCATCGATCCCATTTCGCTAGACGGAATCGAGGGAATTGGTGCAGACTTGTATGACCAATTGCTCAAGGGTGAAAAATGGACATTGGAGATCGTCGTTGTGGGAACTAAGGATTCGACCGCCACGGCTAAGGTAATATTTGAATAAAGATAATCATGTTCACATAAACGGTGTCCTCGCCCCCCCGGCGGGGACATTTTTTTTCTTTTCGGGCCGGATGTGGTAAAATTAAGACAGGCTGGAAAGGGGGAGACATAAAATGGAACATACGGAGCTACTTCAGAGGATGATCGCCTACGAACAGGGCTGCCCCCCCGCAAGGGTTCAGCATTTTTTTTAAAGGTGTGGGCTTTTGCCAAACTCATTGCGGACCTAGAAAACCTAGATGGGAAGACGCTCTTCATTTTAGAAACGGCCGCCATTACCCATGATATAGGCATCCGGCCCAGCCTGGAAAAGTATGGTAGCGGCAGGGGGGATTACCAAGAAATCGAGGGCCCGCCCGTAGCCCGCGAACTGCTGCAGGGGCTTAACTACGAACAGGCCGTGATCGACCGCGTTTGCTATCTCATCGGCCACCACCACACCTATGACAGTATAGACGGCTTGGACTACCAAATTTTGGTAGAAGCGGACTTCCTTGTTAATATCTACGAGAATGAGATGGGGCCGCAGGCGGTAAGAAACATCCGCCGGACCATTTTTGCTACCGCAGGCGGCAAACAAATCTTCGATCAGCTCTATGGGCAGTAACCTTGCGCCCAAGCCGGGGGATATTCCTTCTTTGTAGAAAAAGTATCGCACGGCGGGCGGATTCTTATTTGATTGAAATGAATCAAAACGAAACGGGGGGGTGGAGTTGGTGAAAGTTCTGCACTTGGCAGACCTGCACCTGGGCAAAAGGCTGAACGAGTTTAATCTTTTGGAGGACCAGCGGTATATTTTAAGCCAAATCGTGACGATCGCCCGGGAAGAAGAGGTTGACGGGGGGGTTTAATCTGCGGTGATGTCTATGATAAAGCCAGCCCAGCGCGGAAGCGTTTGAACTTTTGGATCGCTTCCTAACGGAACTGGTGGCGCAAACTTGCAGGTACTCATGATCAGCGGCAATCATGATTCGCCCGAGCGGTTAAGTTTCGGCAGCAGGATCATGCACGGAGCCGGCTTGTATGTTGCAGGCCGCTTTCGGGGGGTGCCCGGAGCGGGTGACTTTAGAAGATGAACACGGCCCCCCCGTCCATTTTTATCTGCTGCCCTTTATCAGGCCTGCCCACGTTCGCCCTTATTTCGAGCAGAAAATTGAGAGTTACCATCAGGCGGTGGCTGCTGTATTAGAGGCGGAGCCTATCAAGAAGACGGAACGCAATGTGCTTTTGGCCCACCAATTTGTCCTAAGCGGCGAGGTGGAGCCGGAGCGCTCCGACTCCGAGACTGTTGCGGTAGGCGGGTTAGATTCGGTGGATGCTTCTGTCCTGCAGGATTTTGATTATGTGGCTTTGGGCCATCTGCACAGGCCGCAAAGTATCGGGGGGGTGAACAGATTCGCTATGCGGGGGGGTCACCTTTAAAATATTCCTTCTCGGAAGCGAGGCATGTCAAATCGGTGGCCGTCATTACCCTGGCCGCCAAAGGTGAAGTGGAGATTAGGCAGCGGCCCTTAACACCCTTGCGGGATTTAAGGGAGATTCGGGGCCCCCCCTTAGCAGAGCTTTTGCGCCTGGGCCAAGAGGCGCGGGAAGGCCAAGATGACTACTTCCGCATTATACTCACGGATCAGGAAGAACTCTATGATCCTCTCGGACAGCTCAGGCCGGTTTATCCCAACTTAATGTCCTTGGAATTTGAGCATCGAAAACTCAACCGGCCGAGTACGAGATCGCCCCCCCAGCGGTGATTTAACCGATCAGGGGCCCATCGATCTGTTTGCCGGCTTTTATGAACTGCAGAATAACGAACAGCTCACGGAGGAACAAATTACGGTGCTGGAAGAAGTTTTTGCTGAAGCGGGAGGGGACGAGCCATGAAACCGGTCAAGATGATCATGTCGGCCTTTGGGCCTTATGCGGACAGAGCGGAACTTGATTTGCCCCTTGGGCTCGCAGGGCTTGTTTTAATCACGGGCCCACCGGCTCGGGTAAACGACCATTTTGATGCCATCACCTTCGCTTTATATGGCGAAAGCAGCGGTTCTACTCGGGGGGGAGTGGAAACACTGCGCAGCGATCACGCCTCACCGGAGGCGGAAACCTATGTGAGATTTACCTTCTTACATCGGAACAAGACTTATACCATCACTAGAAACCCCCCCGCCTATAAAAGGCCCAAAAGGTGGGGGAAGGGACAACTACAGAGGGCGCCAACGCAGTTTTAGAACTTCCCGACGGCGCGGTGGTCACGGGTGTTACCAATGTCAATAATCGAATTGAGGATATACTCGGTATCGGCTGCGGCCAATTTAAACAGATCGCCATGATCGCCCAGGGTGAATTTCTCAAACTGCTCCATGTGGACAGCAAAGAGCGGGGGGGAGAAATTTTTCGCCGCGTTTTTGATACCCATCTGTTCTTAACTGCCCAAAACCTAATGAAGGAAAGGGCCAATGAAGCGGGGACGCGTTTGCAGGCCGGGGGGGAAGCAAGCATTCTGCACAGCTTAGGCAGCCTGCGTCTTCCCGAAGAAGAGGAGGCCCTTCGCTCCCGGCTGGAACAGGCGGATATTCACGCGGTACCGGAACTTCTGCCCAAGATTAAAGAATTCGCTGCGGCCGATGCCGAAAGGCAGGGCGCCCTCGCCGGGCAGGCTCAGCGGCTCGCGGCGAAAATGGCGGCGCAAATCACCAAGATTACAGAGGCCCGCCATCTCAATCAAGCTTTCGCCGATTTGGCGGCGGCCCAAAGGGCGCAATTAGAACTTGAGTCCCAAGGGGGGCAGCATACCAAGAACGGAAGAGCGAAATGACCGCGGCGGAAAGGGCGCTCTACCACATCAGCCGCTGCAGCGGGAATATGACAGGCTGGCCCAAGCGGAACTAGACCTGCGGGAAAAGACGGAAAGTTTGGCCGTCCGGATTGGCAAACAAAAGGAAGAACTGCACAAGGCCCAGGCCTCGTATACGGCGGAAAAAGAGCGAGAGCCCGAACGAAATGGGCTGAGCAGCGACATCTCCGCCCTAAACAAGCTGCTGCCCCCCCGCTATGATGAGGCGGAGGCACTGAGAGTGGCTCTGCACAGGGCAAAACAGAAAAAGAACGATTTAACGGAAAGCCTGGCTGAATTAGTTGAGAAGCGGAACCTCCTGCAGACAAAAAGGCCGAACTCCTTGAGGAACTTAAGTCGCTAGAAAACATTGATGTCCGCCTGCTCACCTGTGAGCAGGAAAGGGAAAGATTGCAGAAAACGGGCAGATGCTGGCCCTTCTTGGGCAGGCCCTTGATGATGCGGCCGCACTGGGCCAAACGCGGGCAGCCGCGGCAGCAGAATACGATCGGGCGGAGAGCACGTTTTTGCAAATCAATGCAGAGTATGCCCGTGCTGAACTGGCCTTTTTCCGGGAACAGGCGGGTCTTTTGGCCCGGGGGGGCTGCAGGCAGGTGCAGCCTGCCCCCCCGTTTGCGGCTCAACGGAACATCCCCGCAAGGCGGTTGTTGATCCTCAGGCACCCACGCAAGCGGAACTGGGAGACTTAAAAAAACGGACTGAGCAGGCCAGGGCAGCGATGGAAAAAACGGGACGTCTGGCCGCGCAAAAAGCACCGAACTGGAGCAAAGCCTGCGCCGGCTGGAGCAGGATGCCGCCCGGCTTTTCTCTGATCTGCCCGAGCAGATTTCACCGCAAGGTTTAACACGAAAAGTTAAATCGGCTCAAGGGGGGGAAAACGACACAGCCTTAGAAGCTAACCTGACCCAATTGGAGCAGTTTACGGAAGACGCCAAACGTAAAAAAACCTACGCAGCTCAGCTCGATACCATGACTGAGGTACTGGAGAAAACGAGGCGGAACAAAAAGAAAAACAAGAAGCGGTACAAACTGCGGCCGTGGCCATTTCCCAACAGCAGGGGGGGCAGCTGGCCGCCTTACAAGAGTCTCTGCAGTTTAACGATAAGGCACAAGCGGAGCAGGTACTGCGCGATTGGCAGGGCCGCTTAAAGTCGCTCAAAGATAAACTGGAACAAACGGAGCAGGCTTATTTAGATATAAAGTCGCGTTGGAGAAAATGAGGCACTTTTGGCCGGTGATCTTGATAGGTTGAAGGGGGGGCTTGGCGCAGAAAAAGCGGAGGCAGCAGCCGTTTATGCCGCCAAAAGAATCGCTTTGGGCTTTGCCGCGGAAGCAGATTATAAAAAGGCTTTACGAAGTGAGGCGGAGCTGCAAGCACTGCAAGAGGGCCTGGCAGCTTACGAACAGGCGGTGCGCCGGGTGGAGCATGATCTAACCAGGCTTGTGGGTGTCACAAAGGATCAGGAAAAACAGGATCTAGACCGGTTGGAAGCGAAAAAAACAGAGTTGGAACAAGAGCAGCAGGCGCTGGATGAACTCAGGCAAATGATCGGCACCAGGCTGGAGATCAACCTACCCCCTGATTGAGGCGGTGCAAGGGGGGAATTGGCCGGACTGGAAGCATATCGGCGAGAATACCTGATGCTTAGGGGGGGCCTTGCTAGGACCGCGAACGGAGAGCTCGCGGGCCGACAGAAGCTCGCCTTTGAACAGTATGTGCAGATCTTTTACTTCCAGAGAATTCTGCAGGAAGCCAATAAAAGATTGCGGACCATGACCAACGGCCGTTTTGAACTGATTAGGCGCCGGGAACCGGATGATCTGCGCTCCGCACGGGCTTGGACATTGATGTCCACGATCATTACACGGGCAAACCCCGGTCAGTGCAGTCCCTTTCGGGGGGGGCGAATCGTTTAAAGCGTCTTTAGCCCTTGCCTTAGGTCTATCCGATGTGATCCAAGGCTTCGCCGGAGGCGTGGCCATAGACACGCTTTTTGTGGATGAGGGGGGGTTTGGCGCCCTAGATGACGAGTCTTTAGAACAGGCCATTCAAACGCTCGTAAATCTGGCCGCGGGAGATCGCCTGATCGGCATCATTTCGCACGTTAACGAACTCAAAGAAAGAATCGATCGCCAAGTGCAGATCGAAAAGACCGCAACGGGCAGCACTTTAAAGGTTGTAGTCTAAAACCGCAAAGGAAAAGGAGGATACTGCATGGGGGCTTACCGGCTAAAAATTGTGATGAAAGATTTACCGGCTGTAGCGCGCACATTAATCGTACCGAAAAGGATTTCGTTAGCGGCTTTGCACGCGGTCATTCAGTATGCCCTGGGTTGGCGGGACTATCATTTGTATGACTTTAGTACGCAAGGGGACCCCCCCACTCGTTATACAAATGACAGCGAGGGTGCTGCGGAATACGAGTATTACCGAGAGAACCCCCCCGATACGCCGCACAGAAGGGTGGAGATGATCTTGGCGCGGCCTTTGAAACTTGCGCATACCGTTCCGCTGGAGCAGCTGCTTGCCAGGGGGGGAAAAGAGATTGATTACACTTATGATTTCGGTGATAACTGGCAGCTGTCCATCAGCTTGGAAGAGGTTATTACTGACTACCTTCACCCCCATGCCGTTTGTTCGGACGCCCAAGAAGCGGGGGGGCCGCCGGAAGATGTGGGCGGTACCACCGCGTTTATGAATTTTTTTGCAGGCCTGGCATAACCCCGCCCACCCCGAGCATAAAGAAATGGTCGCTTGGGGGGGTAGATCACAGGGTTTACAGGCAGGGTAGACCTGAAAAAAAATCAACCTCTTTCTCAAACAAAAATTACCTTTGGGTGACGATGATCTGTCTCGGACGCTGTATCGGCTCAATCGGCACTTTTTTCCGTTCGATCAGCCGGTGGCTTTCAACCCGCTGCTGGATTCGGCACAGGCATCTTCCACCCATTTTCTTTCCTATTTCACCGATTTTTTGCGGACGCTGCAAGAACGGGGGGGCAGGGTAAGGCTGACCGCTAAGGGCAGTCTGCCGGTGAAGCTGGTTAAAGAACTTTTTTTTACGAGCGCGGCTATGATTTTGCCCAGGCGGAGTGGCGCAGCGAGAATGTCCGCAGAGAGGCGGATGCTTGGTTTTGGGCCAATTGCATGATCTGGCCGGGCTCACCGGCTTAATCAAGCACAGAGAAACACACTCAGCTTGACAAAAAAAGGCGAAATGTTTTTGCAGTCGCCCGGCGCAGAAAACTATTACACTCTTTTGTGGGATTACCTGGCTGCCTTTAATTTAGGCCATGAACAGGGGGGGCGTGAACCCCTGCCCTACGATCTTTACCCCTATCTGTTCGGGCTGCTGGCGCAGTTTGGCGATAGGGAGCGGGAAATTGGTTTTTACGCGGATAAACTGCTCGAGATTGATCCTTTTCTGATTGATGACGAAGATGGGGAAGTGCAAGCCAGATATTGGTTCGGATACCGTCTTTACTCACGGGTCATGCAGCGGCTTTTTGCAGAATTCGGTTTAGTGCAAACCCGGTCCGAACAAGACAAGGGACAGGCCTTTCAGGACAGATGCTTCGTACAGAGAACCCCCCCTGTTTGATCAAGTGCTGCTGCGCTGGTAGGGCACTTCGGTTAGTGCCCTCGTCTGTGAAATGGTCCTTGACAAGCAGACAAATAATCGCTAGAGTAAGAAATGAGGTTCACCTCACTTTGTCGAAAGGGGGGCGCCGGCTGTGGCCAAAAACAGGAAAGAATTAATTCGTGAAACGGCTATTTCAGTCATGTCCGAATTGGGCTTTCATGATTCCACAACGGATCGGATTGCCCAAGAGGCGGGCATGGCGGTAGGCACCATTTACAATTATTTCCGCAATAAAGAGGAAATCCTGGAATATATTTTTCAGGTGGAATTTGCCAAACGCCAACAGGCCTACCAAGCAGAATTGGCCAGTAGCAGAAGTGCTTTGGAAAAATTGGCCGTACTGCTTGAAACCCATTTTCGCGCCGTTGGCCAAGACATTGCCGTTGGCAGAATCCTAGTCAGGGAGCATCCCGCTCCGGGAGGTACGGAAGAAAATCAAATTACCCTCTTTTTGCAGGGTGTTCCTTCATTAATCCAAACTCTACTGGATCAGGCGGCAGAGGCGGGCGAAATCGGGCCTTTAGATACCGAGTTGGTGGCGGCGGCCATTTCGGGGGCTGTTCAGGGCGTGACCTTTCAGGCAGTCTTTACTGAAAGTGAATCGAAACGGAAAGAAATTCTCGCCGCGGCGCCGCGGGGGCTGATGGAGTTATTCCTTAACGGGTTAAACCGATAGACCGGCGTTTTTTTCTGCCCGTTTGTTGAGTGAGGCCTCACTCAACTAAGAATAGTAAAAAGGGGGGATCAGTTGCAGTGACAAATTTCAGCAGAATAATTACTAAAGCACCCAGATTTACTTTAGCCATAATCCTGATTATGACCGCCTTGTTCGCTTACTTCGCGCCGCAGGTGGGCCTGACCACTGATGTAAAAGATTTTTCCCCCCCCGATCATCCGGAGGTCTTAACCTACAACGAGATTGAGGCTAAATTTGGCGGCGCCGAATACATCATGGTCGCCATGACTGCTCCGGACATCTTTACTTACCAAAATCTCTCCGATCTGCAAGAACTGACAATAGTCCTCCAACAAATTGAAGGCGTTGGCCAAGTACGCAGTTTAACCAGTTCCGACGCTGTCCGCGGTTCTGAATGGGGGGGCATTGAGCTTTCACCCTTAATCGGTGTCATTCCCCCAAGACTTGGACGCCTTGGCGGAACTGAAGCGCACTATTCTGGCGGACCCCATGTACAGCGGCAGTATGGTGGCACCTACCGCCGATGCCGCTTTGGTGGTGGTGGAAGTCAAACCACAGGCAGATGCCGTTTCAGTTGCGGCGGCGGTCCAAAAGCAGTTGAACAGGCCCCCCCAACGCCGGGGATCTTTATGTAACGGGGACTCCGGTCTTAAACCAAGTCTTAGCCGATTCCATGAAAGCTGATTTAAGCAAGCTTTTCCCCCCTTGGTGCTGCTATTGATAGCCGCAGTCTTGTATCTCAACTTCAAAAACCTACAGGGTGTTGTCCTACCTTTCTTGACCGTTTTAATCAGTGTAATCTGGACGCTCGGTTTCATGGGCATTCTGGGCAAACAGCTGTCCCCCCCTTTAAACGCGGTCATGCCCGTGATTTTAGTCAGCTTGGGCAGTGCTTACGGAATTTATATTCTGGAGCGCTACCAAGAGGAGCTGCAGAGGCAACAAACTAAAAGAAAGCAGCATTGGCGGCACTCACATCGGTTGGCGCGGCGGTGCTCATGGCCGGGACCACAACCATTGCGGGTTTTGCCTCCAATGTTACGAGTTCAATCAGCCTTATGAAGGACTTTGGCCTGTTTACCGCTTTCGGGGTACTTGTGGCCTTGCTCATCTCTCTAACCCTAATACCTTCAATTTTGGTTTTGCGGGCCGAAAGCAAACGCAAGTTTTTACAGCCTGCAAAAAACAAAACGGAGAAAAGAAAAAAAACGGACTCTCGTTTAGATCAAGTCTTGCGGAAGCTGTCGCAATTGGTAACGGAACGCAGCACGGCGGTAATCCTTGTCATTCTTATCTTAGCCGCATTGGCCTTGGGCGGGCTGCATCGTCTAGAAACGGACAGCAACTTTTTAACTTTTTCGATGACGGTTCGCAACCGAAAATTGCCTATGAATTGGTAAAAGATAAGTTTTCCGGTTCGCAAAGTGTGGAGGTGGTTCTCAAAGGAGATCTGCAAGAACCGGACATCCTGCAAGCGATGGCCGCTTTCCAGGCCGATTTGGAGGCAACCGGGCTGGTGGGCAAGCCAACCTCCATCGTTAACCTTTTGGAAAAGGTAAACTCCGCGCTGCAGGACGGGGGGGACGAACGCTTTGCAGTTGTGCCCGACAGTCGGGAATTAGTTGCCCAATACCTGCTTCTGCTGGAGATGAATGACGAACAGGGCATGGTCAGCAGATTTCTCACGATGGATTACCAAGAGGGGGGGCGCATTCAAGCGCTGGTCAAAGACTCCTCAGCCGCGGGGGGACGACCGCGCTTTTCGGAGAGATTGAAGCGCTTAGCGCCAAACACTTTGGGTCTCTTAAGGTGGAAGCGACACCAACCGGCATCATCGTACTCATGAACTCCTTGGCGGACATGATCATTGCCGGGCAGATTTCCAGCCTGATCTTCTCCTTAGTGACCGTGTTTGTGATCGTGCGCCTGCTTTTACAATCCTGGGAAGGCAGTGTGCTCAGCATTCTTCTCATTCTACTCACGACTTTGATTAACTTCGGTTTAATGGGCTGGTTGGGCATTCCTTTGGACATTGTCACCGTCTTGATCAGCAGTATCGGCATTGGCGTGGGCATAGACTATTCGATTCATGTTTATTCCCGCTACAGTGAAGAGCGCCGTGCAGGCTTGGCTGTGGCCGCCGCGCTGCAGCGGACAATCTGTCTCACCGGCAAAGCGATAGCGGCCAACACCGGTTCGGTGGTGGCGGGGGGGTTTCTAATCCTGATCTTTTCGTCTTTTCCGCCTTAAGGTATTTTGGCAGTTTGGTTACGGCAACGATGCTGGTGGCGTCATTGGGTTCTTTGACCCTGCTGCCGGCGGTAATTGTGCGCAGAGATTGTTTACGGCAAAATAAGCAAAA
>JMBX01000425.1_pt1 | contig 10643 bp, 22 predicted proteins | sample 616521 | NCBI WGS metagenome assembly JMBX01 (sample SAMN02727906, study PRJNA239997) | anaerobic digester metagenome | biome: anaerobic digester; isolation source: mesophilic anaerobic digester inoculated with municipal waste water sludge... | place: Germany: Bielefeld University, CeBiTec ...
AGTTATTGAAACCGCCGACCTGTGCCTGATCCGCCGGTTAAGTGCCGTTGATCATTGGTAGTTCTATGTTGTATACATTATAACACCTCTTGTATACATGTGCAAGCCCAAGGGGCCTTTTTTTCGCGCCCACACCCCCCCTTTACACCCGTTTTTTTTACCCCCCCCGGGACAACAAAGACGCCCGGGATAACCCGAACGCCTTTATTATTAGGTGTAATTTATGATTTTAGCCCCAGAGCCTCTATATGTCTGCCGATGTGTGTAGAAAGCTTCTTTCTATACAATTCTTCGTGTTCGTGCAGTGTTTTGTAGATCTGCACCCTGAGCTGCCCATCGCCCAGCATGAACCCATAGGTGATGTGCAGCGCCTGGCGCACGTCGGGCTGCTCCAGTAGGCCCTCCAGCTTATCATCATCAAGTTCGCTTACATCCGGAATCTGGCCGATATCAAGGCTGACAACATAATATTTGCGGGCCCCCCTCCAGATTCTCTGATCCCACTTGGTACAGCTGCCTAAACAAATCCGGGTTAACCTCGGCAATGACTTTAAGGGCCTCCAGCCAATTGGTACCCGCGGTTTTCACATGCAGCCGAGCGGGGGGGCAATACTTGCCCACGATGGGGGGAAGATTGAGAACTTATCACTACCCGAATGTACACTAACCTTGTAGCCATAGTGCTCCGCTATTTCGGCGTGGACAGCAAATTCCTCTTCAAATTGGCCTAGATCGCCCCGGTAATCTATGCCCTTTCAAACGCGCCGCAAAAGCGGGGCGCAATACCGCAAATTTTCAAGCCCTTAGCCAACAATTCACTGGCCACAAAGTAGTGGTCTTGCGGTGTTGTGGGTATGGAAACTTCATCGATGCTTATTTCAAAATCGATGGCCCTATCCAAAGGGGGGGCGATGCAGGTTTGATAAATCTTACCGGCAAAATCGATGGCCTGATTGTAAACCAAGACCATGCGATAAAATGGTTCAGGAGCGAAGGAGATGGTACGGCCGCTGCAGAGAAGATGTTCTTTGTCTAGGTATTCCGTTTCTAAGTGTGTGCGCAGAGTCTGGGGGGGTAAATCCCGGTACAGGGCTAACACCTCTGCAGCGGATAGTTCGCCTATCTTGTTGTTGATATGCTCCGAGCAGTCTAGTGTGATCATGCTGAAACCAAGTGCTAAAGCCCCTTCAATGTCTTCACCCGTCTTGAGGTGATCTCCGTCCGCTCCAAAACCAAGCTTGTAGCCTTCCTGAAAAACAGCAAAAGTTGCCGCATCTAAAACATCCGCGTAACTTCTATTAGTCAAATTCAATTCCCGCATGGACTGTTGGGCCAAAACCGGCCTGATCTCAGTACCCGCCACCGCATCAAGATGGCCGGGAGATGCTAAACCCAGGCGATCGCCTAATCCCAGAGATACTCCCTCACTGCCAAAGGGCTGCGGCGCGGTCCAGGAAAGATTTTGCGCAGCGCCGCAGCGTTGTGGTGATCGAGCGGTGCTTCTTTGATTTGGTATTTCCCGCCTAAGCTGACCGTGCCCGCAAAAAGATCAAAGGCAGCGCCCTGACCCACAATTACTAGAGACTTTGCCAAACCTGCAGTACGCAAGAAAAAAACACTGCCGTCCTTACTGTGAATCGATTTAGCATAAACGCCCAGGTCTTGCCGGCCAGCTAAGGCACTCCCCAGCTTCTGTATATCGTCCGTTTTTTTTCAATTAGATCAATTAGCTTATTCATCCGTACCCTCCTAATCAACACCCGTGCTACTTGCGAAGAAAATCTGCGAAATTGGTTTCAAACAAAGCCGCCACATCGCGAGCGATATGTTCCCTAGTCAACTGCCAACCGTTTTCCAGGGCGTACCCATATTTTTCTTCCAGAGCAGATGCGATAACTTGTTTAGAATGATTCCATTTATAAATAAGGTGCTCCAAAACCCGGGCATCGGAATGCTGCGGAATAAAGGACAAGCCCAGGGTTTCTAGGCGCATTAGGGTTATTTCCCGCACTAGAGAGGGGGGGTTATTCAAAAACCACCAGCAGCCGAAAATCATCAGGTTTCCGTACTTGCGCGCCGTTATTGCCAGTTCGTGTTGGTTTTCTCTCGATAACAAGGTGACGAAAAACTTATTATTGGGGGGGTATTCCGTACACAGATACTCCAAAACTCTAATATCCATCTTGCCCACCGAGTCGCCCGCTAATCCCAAGCCCTTATTGATCAGTTTTTTGACACCGATCATGGGGGGCAAAGGGGATGTCCAGCTCTTCACAGACAGGAAGGATGCATTTTTCCACCATCTCTCCGGCGTGGGTGTTTTCAATTGCGAAATCGGGGGGGCAAAGATGCGGCTAAATAGAGAGCCTCGATTTTGGTAATCCAATCCCGCAGGAACCGCCTGATTTCGGCCGCAGTTAAATTGTCCAGTTCTTCGCCCACATCGTAACCTAGATTCCTGAGTATGGCTCGAGCGGAGGGGGGGTAATCCACCAGCAGGGGGGGATCAATGCGCAAAGATGCCCTGAACCGCGGATCTTGGTTGGGGGTTTTTTTTCCCAAAAAGCCCGTTCAACCCGATCAAAGGGGGGGTCATTAGTCATTACCACCTCTTTGATGCCGCTGAGTGAAAACACATTGTCGATATGTTCTTCCAAAGTGAGCGAGTTAAAATAGTCGCGATAAGGCTGCAGTGAATTCTGGATTGGCAGCCCAAGAATGCGCAGCGCGGTCAAAACGCCCCCGCTGTGCTTCGCTGACGGGGAACGATCTAAAAACAGTGTTTGCCAAATCAGATCAGCCTGCTTCGTTTTGGGCAGTGCATAAAATTCGGCGCAATCTAAAGTGCTGTAGCGGAAATATTCCGCCACTAAGTAGTGGTACGTTACGATTTCATCAATGCCCCCCATAACAACATATTGTGGAATTGTGCCGGGAAAATATGGGTATGCACGTCCACAATCTGCACCGCTGCCATTGCTTCGCTGATAGCGGCTTTCAAATCCTGTCGATTCGCGATCATCAGATCTGTCCTTTCTTTAGATAGTGCTTCGTTTCAGATCTTATTATAAAGAATTAGGGCAATAAATTCCAAGTCTTCTTTTCCGATGTTCTTCAATCCGTGTCCCTCGCCCGCGCCCGTAAAGGTAACATCACCCGGGTAAATCGTAGTTATTGTCCCGTTATCGTTGAATTCGCCAATGCCGCGGAGGAAATAATAGGTTTCTGATTCGTTTTCATGAATATGGAACCCGATTGAACTGCCCGGCGGAAGTGTGGTGTGAGCAAAAACCCTGCCCTTTTCGTACATTTCTTCCGGCCCATTGAGTAAGCTGCGCACAAGGGCACCGCCGCTGCCGCCGAATAGACCTTCCCGTTTGTCCACTTGTTTTTCTGCACTTCTTCTAATCATGCCCATTTCCCCCCCTTTCTTCATGATCCCCCCCTCAACTATTGCGGGGGGAGGGCCGATTGCTCGCCCACCCCCCCCTTGTTTAATTAGCTTTTAGGAAAATTCGGCCAAGCCTTCGATGGCGTAGGCACGCACAGTTGAGGAATCCAACCCTTTAATATAAAGCGGGGGGTGTAGGACATGAAGAACACATCTTTTTTTAAGATGCTCAAGGTTTTAAAACTTCCAAGAAGACCACGTTTTCCACCATGAGTACATCGTGAAAGCGCAAACATCCTCGTTGCTGTTTTCGATGGAAACACCATCGCCAAAACCTACACATTTCACCTTGCGGTCCCGCAGCCAAATCGCGATTTCCTCGTTAATAAACAGACGCTTATCCTCGTCCGTATTGGTCTTTTCGGTAAATGGCTCCAATTTGTAGGGAGAATCCAGAATAACAATATCGCCCTCTTTTAACTTACCCGCGGTTGCCTTTTCTAAAACTTCTGGGGGGGTAATGTAGGAATTGGGGGGGCAGCTCTGTGATGTTCACATAAATTGCCCGCCCGAAAAAAACTTGTCAAGGGCAAAGCGCTTACATCCGCCCAGTCATCGTGGTGGTGATAGGGGGGGCATTCGACATGCGTTCCCAAATGGCTGTTAATTTCCAAGTTGGTGTGGAAATCGGGAATCCTACCGCCCGTATTGAAGCGGTGCAGGTTGCATAAACGATCTTCTGTCTCGGGATCTACCATTTTGGTAAGATCCACTACTCGTAGATTGCCCATGGTATAAACACACATAAATTATTCAACTCCTTAACGATTAGTAGTATTGCGGCTCTCCAGTGCATGGATCAGCCTTGTGGCAAATTCATGGTTGGGTACTTCAAGGCCAAGACTGTGTGCCTTTCTAACCACTGCCCCATTAATTGTGCCCACTTCTGTCAAGCGCCCGGATTTCAAATCGGCATAAATTGAAGTGTAGCCCTCGTACACCCTGCCGAGCAAATCCCGCACATCCTTGATGACCTCTGCCAAGACAAAGCTCTGGCCATCTGCATTGGCGACCAGCACAGCTTCGAGCAGCAGCGCCTCAGCCAGCTGCCATGCATGCTCGTTGTCTAAATATAACCGAGTTTGACCTGCAGTGCTGCTGTCAGCACACTGGCCGAAGCGTTCACAAATAATTTACGCCAGATTTTTTTCTTTAATATTGTCCGCCACGCCGGTTTGAATACCGCATTTCGTAAAGGCCTCCGCAATGGTCTGCAGTACTTCGTTTTCTGCACCCACCAAACCGATGTGAGTCGGGCCTCCACCGCCATGATGGATCTCCCCCCCGTCTTCCGTTACTGAACCGTTGTGTTCCGTTGTTCCCAAAATGAGCCTTTCCCAAGGCACAAACCGGGAAAGAAGGTCCTCATGGCCTGCCCCGTTTTGCAGCGTCATGATGCAGGTGTTCTCACCAATTAAATGCTTATTAGCTGCCAATGCACTTTCGGAATGCATTGCCTTCACAAATACAAGGATTAAATCCACCGCGCCCAATTCACGTGTATCCCGCAACGCTTGCGGTTGGAAATTGAGGCGTTCACCGCCCGAAAGAATCGTCCCCCCCTTCCCTGTTGATTGCGTCAACTTTATTCTGATCGACATCTATCAACCATACCCGGTTGTGCTGCGATAGAAATCCCCCCCAAACAGAGAACCCATCGCGCCTGCGCCTAAAATTGCGACTTTAATCGGACCCCACCCCCCCTTACTTCTAGAAGATTTAAGATATCGCGCAATCGATTGCGGCACTTCCCAAATTAAAAGGCCCCCCCTGGGCACCAATGCCCGGCCCCCCATCGCTGCGCGGACACCAATGACTATTTTTTCGCTTAAGATTTCTTTTCGTATTCCTGATACTGCTCATGACGGGCAATCCACTCTTCAAATTTGAACGGGTGGAAAATCCGGCCCATGCCGTAAAACTCGTCGTTTTCAGAATGCACGGTACTTTTATTGGCAAAATTGATAGAAAGATACTCCATCATGCCCTTAACAGCACCCTTCATGGCCGCGTGATTGGACACCAAATGATAACCCCCCCACTCCTGCAGTTCTTCAAATGTTACATCGGACACCCCCCCGCCGGAAGCATGCAGATCGGGATAAAAGCGCCAGCCGGGTACTTGCGCGGCGATTTGCAGGCATTCATCCTTGCAATCCGCGTGACAGATATTTTGAATCATAGTAATTTCCGCGCCCGCTTCAACACCCATTTGGGCTCGACGAATGGCCTCATCAAGGCCGAGCGTGCTCTCATTGCCGCCGAAAGCACCTACTTCGGCAGCCCTCCGCCTTTACAGTCGGTGCGGGCAATGATCATGCAGTCCGTGCCCTGCACAGCATCTACCGCCGCCTTGACATTGGTCGCCCACTTTTCCGCCTCCATATAGCCCTCCGAGTACCCATAATGATAGCCGCAATGAACATTGCCGCGCAGCGTGTCATCGATGGAAATGGCCATGACCCCCCCGGCTTCAGCCAGCCTTTTACAATTGCGGTAGACCTGCAGCGGTGTCCCGCCACCATTTTCTCCGTCCACAATCAGCGGCAAGTTCGATGAATAGGCAATCCGCTCAGAGGCCCAAATATATTCTTCCCAATTATACATCCCCCCCGCCGGTAAGCCATTCATGCTGTATTCCAATTCGCAGCTGCTCAGTAAAATTGCATTATACCCACACAGTTCGGCAACCTTGGCCGAAACGCAGTCATAAACACATGTTGCCCAAACGAACTCGTCGCGCTCTAAAAGTTCTCTAATCGTGTTTTTCGCTACCATGCTACCTTTCCTCCTTGCTTTATCGCAGTATTTTACCGTTTTAGTCCTGTTCTTCTAAAGCAGGATGGCTGAACTTGCGGACTACTCCGGTGAACCGGCCTTCCAGTTCCATCCATCTGTTCGGTTCGAAATATGGCAGCGCGCTCGAGCCGCCAACCCCCCCATGAACAACCATATTATCATTAGACCAGACATTGTTCTTATTCTTAAAATTGTGTTTCCCGGCCTCAAGCATCCCGGACATAGCCGCTTTGAGCAGGTAGTGCATTGTTACCATATTAAACCCCAGCGTATATTTCGTCCACCGTTACTTCGTGTACACCATTTTTCGATGTGATATCCGGATACATCTTCCAACCCGGAACCCTTGCTGCAACAAGCTTAGCATCGTCCAGATTGTTCAAGCGCACAACGGTAGTAATCTGCGCGCCTAATTCTATGGCACCCAAACAGCGTTCAATTCCTTCCTCAAGTTCCGTTTTGGGATCAACATCCGTTCTGGCAATTAAAATGCAATCGCTGCCCTCCATTGCGGCCAAGGCAGCCTTCACCTTCGCCAAATACTCTCCTCTGGGCAGTAGGCCCTGTTCACGGATTGGGGGGGCGGTATCTTCAAGCTGAATGGCGGTAGCTCCGGCTTTTACCAACCGCTTACAATTCCGGTATACTGCCACCGGGCCGCCGAAACCATCTTCCATGTCCACAGCGAGTGGGATGGAAATTACCGATGTTATCCTAGAAACCATCCATTCCAATTCATCTATCGTTATGATTCCTAAATCCGGAATTCCTTCATGGCTTCGGATAGTTCGCCGCTGCTCAGCAGCATGGCGGGGGGGAAACCAGACATTTCTACTGCCCGAGCCGAGGCACAATCGTACACACACGGGGGGGCAACGACACAACCCTCTTCCATTACCTGCCTAAATGATTTTTGCTTTGGTATCACTTACTAAGACCCCCTGACTTAAGATGTACCTAAATGCTTTAACAGCACTTCTTCCGGAATTTCCGTCGAAATGCCTTGATAAACGACAACGCCTTTTCGATAATATAGCATTTGCGACTCACTGCCAGCGCAAATTTTATGCTCTGTTCAGCTAAAAGAATCGTGACGCCCTCTCCCCCCCTTAACCGCTTGACAACATCAATCAATTCTTCCACGATAATCGGCGCCAAGCCCTCCGTTATTTCGTCTAAGATGAGCAGTTTAGGGTTCTGCATCAGCCCCCCTAGCGATAGCCAACATCTGCTGTTCGCCGCCGGAAAGAGAAGAACCCTTGAAATTCTCCCGTTCCTTGAGGCGGGGGGGAAGAGATTGTAAACTTGCTCCAGATCCCACCTTTTTTCGCCGTTGACTCCGCTCCGTTCAGCGATCATCAAGTTTTCTTTCACGCTCAAAGTGGGAAAGATTCTTCTTCCCTGGGGAACATAACCAATACCGAGCCTCGCTATTTTAAAAGCGGGCATACCCACCAACTCGGTGCCGTCAAAGACGATATTGCCTTTTGTTGTCGCATTTGCTTCCGGGCTCAACTGCCCCCCCACAACACATTTTAAAGTTGTGGATTTTCCCACCCCCCCGTTGCGGCCCAGCAAACAAACGGAGTCGCCCTCTTCCACCTCAAGGCTCACACCGAAGAGACTTGGCTTAAATTATAATAACCCTCTACGTTTTGTAGTTTAAGAATCATGAGAGACCCCCCCCAGATAGACTTTTTGCACAAATTCATTATTCCGGATGTTCTCTGGAGTATCAGTGGCGATCAGCTCGCTAGATTCATCACTGAAATTTGATCCGAATAGTTAAAAACAATATCCATATCATGCTCGATGAATACGGTAGTCATATTCAGGTCTTGAGCGAGTTCCCTGACCATATCCATAATCGCGTAACCCTCTTGGCGAGCCACACCCGCTGTGGGCTCATCCAACAGCAGCATTTTCGGTTCCATGGCGAGCGTGATGGCGATTTCCAGCCTTTTTTTTGGTCACCGTAAGAAAGTTCGCCCGCAATATTGTCCACCGCATGCTGCATATCCACATAATCCAGAACCTGCAGTACCTCATCCTTTAGATACCTGTTTCCGTGGGGAAAAAGGTTGAACGTTTTATTCCTTTTTGTATACAGGCGATTTTCACGTTATCGTAAACAGTCAAAGACTTAAAGAGCTGACTAATTTGAAACGTCTTGCACATGCCCATGCGTACAATTTGAAAGGGTTTTTTTTATTTGTAATATTCTTATCGTCGAACCACACTTTCCGCTCGTCGGTGCCGTCAGGTTGACGATCAGGTTAATCAGAGTTGTCTTCCCTGCACCGTTGGGGCCGATGATTGCACGAAATTCGCCCTCGGGAACACTGAAAGACACATCACTTACTCGCCGCGAGCGCCCCCCCAAAGTTACGAGTTAGATGTTCCGTTTTTTAAAATAAGGTTGTTTTTAGCACTCATTTTAATAATCCTTTCCCGTTGCGAAATATCCCTTCAGCGATTCCAATCCCCCCCGCAGCAATGAATGCTGTTTGTTTTCCGGGCCGGGAAGCATACCTTGTTTCAAGAAAAAGACACTAAACATGATAATTAAGCCCAAAATCAACTGATAATAGATGGTAATGTTCGAAACGACAGTGTTGATAGTGGTCACAATGGCCGCGCCTAAAACGGGGGGGCCCATGAAATTGAACATCCCCCCCCGATTACACAGGAAATCAGCATCTCGGTGGAGAGCAAGTTTGACAGGTAGGTGGGATAAGCCCCCCCGAAATTTCTCATTGCAAAGAGCATACCCGCCACCACTGTGAAAACCGCGCTGATCACGTGGGCAACCCAGCGCACCGTTCTGACACTGACACCCAAAATAAGAGCCTCTCCGGGTTTTCGCGGCTCCCCTTCAGCATATCTGTGAAGGGGGGGACAGACGGATCAAGTAGAGCAAAAGATACAGATTGCAACCACTATTATTGTAAAGATGTGAAATGCTGTTGTCCCCCCCTCCGCAAACGAAGGCCGGGGCGTGTTTAATAGCCCGCCGTCCGCGCCAATCCACATCCATTTATTCACAAAGGACCAAATCAGTAGGGCAATTCCGTTGTTCAGAAAGATAAATCCAAACATGGTTCCGCTTCTAAGGCAAATAAAACCTAAAAACATAGCTACAACAATGCCCGCAATCATTGTTAAAAAGAAACTCGGTGCGAGCATAAAGCCTGCCCGTGTTACCAGTAGCGTCAGGCCATAGGCCCCCATACCAAAATACATAACTTGGCCTAGGGCAGGCATGCTGCCGTAACCGAGCTGTAGATTCAGGCTCGTTGCAAATAGAGCCATAATCGCTATTTTAGTTAAAACAGCAGTGGTATTCTCACCTACAAAGAATGCGGGCACAATACCTACAATCAGCATGACTGCAGTGAGAAAAAGTGGTTTAGAGAACAGTGATTTTAATTCGTTTAGCATACTACCGCTCCTTCGCCGTAAAAAGTCCTTCGGGCTTGATCATCATCACGATAACCATTAGCAAGAAGGGTAATAGTCCATAGATAGAAGGTACAAGAACCGCCCCCCCGAACGCGTTAACTAAACCAACAATCAGCGCCGCGGGCAGCGCCCCCCCTTTAATGTTTCTCATGCCGCCGATCATCAAAATGGGCATTACGTTACCGAATATTGCCAGCCCCCCCTCTTTTGGCGACTGCCCCCCCGAAATCGGGGGGGAATTGATCGCCCCCGGCTATACCCCCCCGAGCAAATGGAGATGGAAACATGACGGACATGAGCCTTTTTACGTTGATGCCGAGGCTTTCCACCATAACCTTGTCTGAAATGATTGCCCGAAAATACATGCCAAGTTTAGTTTTGAAGAACATAACAAAGAATGCTATCGCTATCAAACCCGCCAGGCCGATCATAAATAAATAATAAATAGGAAACTTCATGCCTAAAATACGAATAGTGCCCGCCAATTGGCTTGGCAGCTTCGTTCTTACAAGTGGGTAACCCCCAAATGGCGACCATTACATCAACTACTATATAAGCTAGGGCCATAGTAAACATAAGCATAAAAACGACCTGCTCGCCAAAGAGTTTGCGGAAGGGAATTTCAATTAAGAATCCTAGTAAAAAGGTTATTACGGCAGCTGCAAGCAGCCCCCCCAACCGAACCCAAGCATATTGGTGAAAGTAAAGCAGATATATGCACCAAGCACATAGTATGCGCCCTGGCCGAAGTTAACCAGACCGAGGCCGCCCATTACCAGAACAATACCGGCAACGATCAAATACTGTACCATCCCATTGCTGATACCTATTAAAGATGTCTGTATGATCCGTACCAAAGTCATCTCTTTTTCTCCTTAAACTTTCCATTTGGTTTGTCTGCTGCGGATTGGGCCCGCGACTACGTTACATT
>JMBX01000426.1_pt1 | contig 10637 bp, 20 predicted proteins | sample 616521 | NCBI WGS metagenome assembly JMBX01 (sample SAMN02727906, study PRJNA239997) | anaerobic digester metagenome | biome: anaerobic digester; isolation source: mesophilic anaerobic digester inoculated with municipal waste water sludge... | place: Germany: Bielefeld University, CeBiTec ...
AAATATGAATAATACTAATAAACCAAATATCATAATATTGATTTTTTTTCTATATTATTGGGTATTTTTATGGCTGGACAGTTTAAACTAAATATCCCCCCCACTCTTACACCTGTTACTTTAAAATCAATTCAGATGACAAAAAAAATGAAATAATTGCATTAAATAATGAAATAGAAGATTTAAATAAGCTTCTCCAGGAAAAAGAAGAACAGATTAATATATTGGAAAAGATAACTAGTGGTGATGAAAATATTATAGATGTATTGAATAATGAATTGAAAAAAATATAAAAATCTTGCTGGTTTTCTGGAAGTAGAAGGGCCAGGAATCATTATTATGATGCAAGATAATATGGCAGAAGGAGCTTTGGAGAAGAGTTTGAATTAGATATAATACATGATATAGATGTATTAAGGATAATAAATGATTTGAGAGGTGCTGGAGCAGAGGCTATTAGCGTGAATGGTCAAAGAGTGTTAGCTATATCCGAAATAAAATGTGGTGGTCCAATTATTAGAGTAAATGGAAAAAGTTTAGGGGGGGCACCATTTGTTATTAAGGCTATAGGAGATCCAAAACTTTTAACAGCAGCAATAAACGCACCCACTACTTATGGGTATGCGCTGAAACACATAGATCAAGTATATATAGAATCCACAACAAAAGATAATATAAAAATTCCAGCTTATAATGGAAGGTTTAATTTTAGATATGCTAAACCAATAAGAGAAGGTGATTAATATGTTTTTTTGCTTTAATAGGCATAGCCATTGGATTGGCAATTGGACTTATATTACCGTTTACATATAATACGGCTTATTCTTTATATATTTCCGTTGCCATATTGGCATGTTTAGATTCAGTATTTGGAGGAATAAAAGCTAATTTGGAAAATAAATTTGATACTAGTATTTTTATATCAGGTTTTTTTGGGAATGCTTTTTTTTAGCTGCATTCTTAGCCTATATTGGTGATAGACTAGGTGTACCCTTATATTATGCAGCTATATTTACTTTTGGTGGGAGAATATTTGAAAACTTTGCTAGTATTAGAAGAATATTACTAAACAAACGAAAATCTAAGACTAAAGTCGAAAAATAAGGGATAATCATTTAAATAATTGGACTTTTAATGTACAATTAATATATAGTATGGTTAATATATTATAAATATATTTTTAGGTTCTATGGTTGCATTTTAAGTAATGGAGAAGGGGGGGTTAAGCTTGTGTTTGATTTTGATGTTGAAGTTGAAGAATTTGCAAAGATAAAAGTTTTGGGAGTTGGCGGTGGTGGCAACAATGCGGTCAATAGAATGATAGATTGCGGAGTAAGGGTATAGAGTTTATTGCAGTAAATACGGATAGACAAGCTTTATATTCATCAAGAGCAGAAAACAAATTACAGATTGGAGAAAAGTTGACTAAAGGATTGGGGGGGCTGGTGCAAATCCAGAAATTGGTATGAAGGCAGCTGAGGAAAATAGAAATGAAATCGTAGAAGTATTAAAAGGAGCAGATATGGTATTTATTACAGCAGGTATGGGAGGGGGGGAACAGGCACTGGGGGGGCAGCTCCTATTGTTGCTGAAGCTGCAAGGGAATTGGGGGGGATATTGACTGTAGGCGTGGTGACTAAACCTTTTACTTTTGAGGGAAGAAGAAGAGCTATTCAAGCAGAAAAGGGCATTGAAGAGTTAAAAAAAACAAAGTTGACACGTTGGTAACAATCCCAAATGATAGACTATTGCAGGTAGCAGAGAAAAAGACAACTATGGTAGAAGCTTTTGCTATGGCAGATGAAGTACTTAAACAGGGGATACAAGGAATTTCAGATCTAATAGCTGTTCCTAATTTAATCAATTTGGATTTTGCTGATGTTAAAACCATCATGGAAAATCAAGGGATAGCTCATATGGGTATTGGCAAAGCATCCGGGGGGGAAAATAGAGCGATAGAGGCTGCAAAACAAGCAATTAAGAGTCCCCCTTTTAGAAACTTCTATTGATGGGGGGGCTAAAGCTGTATTATTAAATATTACAGGTGGTGAAGACTTAGGATTGTTTGAGGTGAATGAAGCGGCAGATTTAATAAGACAGTCAGTAGATCAAGATGCAAATATTATATTTGGTGCAGGTATAGATGAATCCTTAAAAGAAGAAATAAAAATAACAGTAATTGCGACAGGCTTTGATAAAGATAGAGCTTTAAAGAAAACCTTGATGGGTAAGTCTGAAAATCATGAGGAAAGTGCTGCTACTAGCCAATTTGATCTAGATGATTTAGATATTCCTACTTTTTTTTAAGAAAAAAAGATTAATTTAATTTTATAATTTAATGTCAAAAAAACGTTTCTCAAAGTTGAGATACGTTTTTTTGTTGTATAAATACTGACAAATTTTTATTTATAAATAATATATAATGGACATAAATATTTTAGTTTTGAATATGTTTTTAGTATAGATATTTTTAAAGGAGGTATTGGATTGTATGTGTATGCTGAATACCTGTTAATAGAAAATATTATTATAAATTGCATTATATTATATGCAACTAGTAAGATTACAAGAACTAAAACTAGCAAAATGAGATTATTTGTTGCATCATTGATTGGTTCAATATATACTTTAGTAGTTTTTTTTCCCTTCATTACAATTTATGGGAAAGGTTACAATCAAGTTATCTATTTCCATTTTAATGATCATAATATCCTTTAATCCTGAAAAGTTAAATCAATTTTTGAAACAGATATCAGCATTTTATATGGTATCTTTTGCATTTGCAGGAGCAATAATTGGGATTTTTTTATATTCTAAACAATAGTTTTAAATTTACAGGAATATCTTTTAAGGATTTTGATGAATTAACAAAATTTTTAGTTATTGGTATTTTAATTGCTTTAATTCTTATAAGATATATACTTAAGTTTTATCAAGGCAAAATAAATAAAGAAAATTTTATTACCAATATTATAATAGGATTAAATAACAAAGAGGTTGAGCTTACAGCTCTTATAGATACAGGCAATTCTCTAAAGGAGCCAATATCTAAAAAAAACCAGTAATCATTGCAGAATATAAAGCCTTAGAGAATATATTACCTAATTCCATAAGGGACATGTATAAAACTAATAAGGAGCTAGATTTAATTCAAATAGGAAAAATAATGGAAGAGGTTTCAGATGATATAAAACTTCGTCTAATACCCTTTAAATCTTTAGGGAATGATAATGGTATTTTAATAGGATTTAAACCAGATAAGATAAAGATTTATCTAGAATCAGAGACAAAGAACTTAACCGATGACATAATAGTTGCTATATATAATGATAAATTAGCAACTGATGAAGTCTACAATGGGTTGTTACATCCAGAATTATTAGGATAGGAGGAAATACTTTGAAAAAAAATATTATATAAAGTTAATTTATGTATTAATAAAATATTTTATAAATTCAGATTGTTAGATAGCATTTATTACATTGGAAGTGGAGAAGTTTTACCACCACCATTGAAACCAGAAGAGGAGAGTTATTATTTAAAAAGATTAAAATATGATGATAATATTAAAAGCATTTTAATCGAAAGGAACTTGAGACTAGTAGTATATATTGCAAGAAAATTTGAGAATACTGGTGTGTGCATAGAGGATTTAATTTCAATAGGAACTATTGGACTTATAAAGGCGGTAAATACTTTTAATCCAGATAAAAATATTAAGCTTGCTACTTACGCTTCAAAATGTATAGAAAATGAAATACTCATGTATTTAAGACGAAATAGTAAGATAAAATCGGAAGTATCCTTTGATGAACCTTTAAATGTTGATTGGGACGGGAATGAACTTTTACTATCAGATATATTAGGGACTGAAGGAGATATTATCTTTAAATTTATAGAAGAAGAGGTGGACAGGGAACTATTAAACCAAGCTATAGAAAAGTTGTCTGGAAGAGAAAAGACTATAGTAGAATTAAGATTTGGTTTAAAAAAAATGGAAATGAAAAGACCCAAAAAGAAGTAGCAGATATATTAGGTATATCTCAATCCTATATATCTAGATTGGAAAAAAGGATTATAAAACGATTAAGGAAAGAAATGGTTAGATTGATGTAGAAAAGGATTCAATATGCTCCCTTTTATATTTGGGGGAGCATATTGTTTTTTTGTACTATAATTTCAAAAACAATTGTTTAGATATTTTTCTGGTTTAAAAATATACAAATTACAAAAATGGATAATTATTACAAGATAATTTTGAATAAAAAAAAGAATAGAGGCAATAATTTTAATTGAAAAGGGGGGGCAAAACATGGAGAAAGGAATGAAATAATTGCATACAAATAAAGTTGAGATTTGTGGGGGTCAATACTTCTAAATTACCAGTACTAACAAATGAAGAAATGCAAGAATTATTTATTAAAATAAAAGCAGGTGATATGAAAGCCAGGGAAAAGTTTATAAAAGGGAATCTACGTTTAGTGCTTAGCATTATTCAAAGATTTAACAGAAGAGGAGAAAATGTAGATGATTTGTTTCAAGTAGGTTGTATAGGCCTTATAAAAGCTATAGATAATTTTGATTTAAGTCAAAATGTAAGATTTTCTACTTATGCAGTACCGATGATTATAGGAGAAATAAGAAGGTATTTAAGAGATAATAATCCTATTAGAGTAAGCAGATCATTAAGAGATACAGCTTATAAAGCCCTTCAGGCTAGAGATCAATTGATAAATAAAAACTTAAAGGAGCCAACTATCAGCGAAATAGCAGAAGAATTAAACCTTCCAAAGGAAGAAGTAGTATTTGCCTTAGATGCAATTCAAGAACCTATCTCCTTATTTGAACCCATATATCATGATAGTGGTGATGCTATATATATTATGGATCAGGTAAAGGATAAGAAATCAGAGGATGAAGTTTGGCTTCAAGAGATTGCTTTAAGAGAAGCCATTAACAAATTAAATCAGAGAGAAAAATTAATACTCAATTTGAGATTTTATGAAGGGAAAACTCAAATGGAAGTGGCAGAAGAAATTGGGATTTCTCAAGCTCAGGTGTCAAGACTTGAAAAAAATGCTTTAAAACAGATGAGAAAACTAATTTAATATAAACCATTACCCCCCATTTGAAAGTCAGGTATATTTAACCTATAAGGTTAAATATATATAGTAGAAAGAGTATAGAAAGAGGTGGGGTAATGGTTAAATTATCTGAAATGAGAGAAAAAGAGGTTATCAATATAAGGGATGGTGCCAAAATTGGTCTTATATATGATTTTGAAATAGATTTGGAAAATGGTAAGGTGGTGGCAGTAGTTATTCCTGGCCCAGGTAAGATATTAGGCTTATTTGGTAAAAATAATGATTTGATAATACATTGGAAAAATATTATTCGTATTGGTACTGATGCTATATTAGTAGATATAGATATGAAGGAGAATTAGTCATTAGACAATTGTATGACTATATATTATAATTTAAATAAATAGGAGATTGTGAGGTGTATATATGAGATGTCCATTTTGTAACTATTATGAATCAAAAGTTATAGATTCAAGACCTACAGATGAGGGACAAGCTATTAGACGAAGAAGAGAATGTCTTAAATGTTCTAAAAGATTTACAACCTATGAAAAAGTAGAAGCTATGCCTTTGATTATCATAAAAAAAGATGGTACTAGGGAAGTTTATGACAGAAATAAGATATTAAATGGGATGTTAAAAGCCTGTGAAAAGAGGCCAGTACCTTTAAGTACTATAGAAGAAACGGTAGATGAAATTGAAAGGGAATTATACAATTCTATGGAAAAAGAAATAACAAGCCAATATATAGGTGAATTAGTGATGAACAAATTAAAGGATATTGATGAGGTATCTTATGTAAGATTTGCATCAGTATATAGGCAATTTAAGGATATAAATACATTTATGGATGAATTGAAAAATTGTTAAATGAGGAATAGATGGGATAGGTGATGAAGTGGGAATTATTAAGAGATATTATGATAATATATTGTTTTTTTTCAATTTGAACAATTTAACAATAAAAATGTACGCCATTTATTTACCTCGAAAGTAGGGTGGGAGAATAATGAATTTGATAAATTAGCAAAGCTATTTAATGTTCCAAAATCTAATATACTTTGTTTAACTCAGGTTCATGGTACAGATATATTAATAGTGGATGAAAGTATTATTAATAATATAGGGGGGGATTTTCCTATAGAAGGGGGGGATGGATTAGTTACTAATATACCTAATTTAGTACTTACTACTTATCATGCAGATTGTGTTCCTTTATATTTTTATGATTATGATAAAAAGGTGATAGGATTAGCTCATGCAGGTTGGAAAGGGACCTATAAAAATATTGGGGGAAGATGATCCATTTGATGAACAATAGGTATGGATCTAACATAGACAATATATTAGTGGGGGGGATAGGGCCTTCTATAGGACCATGTTGTTATGAAATTGGGAGGGATTTAGCTCATCAATTTACAAATAAATATGAAAATTACAACCATATTATAATTGAAAGAGATAATAAGGTGTATTTAGATCTGTGGAAGGTCAATTATCTTCAGATTAGGGACAAAGGTGTAAAGGATAGAAATATAATTGTAACAAAAATTTGTACCTCTTGTCATAATGACAAGTTTTACTCTTATAGAAAAGAGAAGGGGGGGACTAAGCATAGAATGATTGCAGCTATTGGTTTAATTTCTAATTTGGAGGGGGGAAAGATGAGCACTAAAATTTTAGTTGTAGACGATGAACATAGTATTGTCGAGTTGCTAAAATATAATTTAGAAAATAGTGGTTATGAAGTTAAGGAAGCTTATGATGGAGAAGAAGCCTTAAATATGGTTTCCCAGGAAAGATTTGATCTTATAATATTAGATTTGATGCTGCCCAAAATTGATGGAATAGAAGTATGCAAACGATTAAAAGAAGAATATTTTCATATTCCTATAATCATGTTAACTGCTAAAAGTAGTGAGGCTGATAAGGTATTAGGATTGAATATTGGTGCAGATGATTATATTACTAAACCTTTTAGTGTTAAAGAACTAATAGCTAGAGTTAATGCATTGTTAAGACTAATAGGTGAGATGGAAAAACAAAACGATAGGGAAATAATCAATATTGGAAAATTAAAGATAGATTTAGAAAGACATGAAGTAGAAAAAAAATGGTAAATTGTTAGATTTAACCTTGAAGGAGTTTGAATTATTAAAGATTTTAGTGGAGAACAAAGGGAAGGTATTATCTAGAAACGTATTATTGGACAGGGTATGGGGGGGTTATGATTTCTATGGTGAAACTAGGACTGTAGATGTACATATTCGAAATTTAAGGAAAAAAAATAGAAGATGATGATAAAAATCCTCAATATATTGAGACAGTACGAGGTGTAGGATATAGGATTGGGTTGAGATGATATATGAAAAAAAGATATGGATAACAATTTTTTTAATAATTATATTTACAAGTGTAATAACTAGTATAGTATCTATTAGCTTTGAAAAATCAAAATATTTTGATGATATAGAAACTAAAATTCACTCTACTGAAGAATTATTGAAATATACTTTGGACTCTAAAGATAGATGGGATGAAGATGAATTGAATAGATTAGCAAAGTATTATTCAGAGCTTTTAGGATGCCATGTAAGTATTTTACTCCAGGATGGAAATATAATTAGCTCTAATAAATATATTTCCTCTTATCAAGAAGATGAAGAATTATTGTATATCAATAAAATACCTATTGAGAATAAACATATTATAGAATTAAATATATCCGTATATAATGAGGATTTATCTAGCATTAACAAACAATTTGGTGGAAGGTTTTTTTTACTTCATTGTTAATATCTATAACTATGGGTTTGTTTATAGGAGTTAGATATATAGAATATGCAGAGAAACCTTATAAGGAATTGACAAAAGCTACTCAAAATATTATTAATGGGAATTATGAAGAGAAAGTAGTGTTTTATGACGATAAAGAGTTAGAATATTTAGCTAAAAATTTTAATTATATGAGTTATAAATTAAAAAAATACAATAAGCCAATTACAGGAGGCTAATACTAAGTTAAAATCTACTTTAATAAGTATAGGAGATGGGGGGGTTATAGCCTTTGATAATGATTTAAAAACAATATTAATAAACCCTTGTGCAGAGAATATATTAGGACTAGAAGAAACTGAAGTTATGGGAAAGGATATAGGAGAAGTAATTAAGGACAAAAAAATTAAAGGAGATGTTTTAGATTTAATTGATTTAGGAACTCCAAAGGAGATAGAATTAACATTTAAAAGTTCTGATGACAAAGTGTTAAATATTTATGCAAATCCAATTATATTTCATAAAAATTCTGCTAGAAGATTAGGTACTGTATTTATAATTCAGGATATTACTAAAATAAAGAAGTTGGAGAGGGTTAGAGAGGATTTTGTTGCCAATGTTTCCCATGAGTTGAAAACTCCACTAACTTCAATAAAGGGATTTATAGAAACTTTAAAAGAAGGAGCTATAAAAGACAAAGGGAAAGCCTTTAAATTTTTAAATATCATTGATGAAGAGGTAAATAGACTAAATAGGCTTTTAGAGGATTTACTACTATTGTCTGAAGTAGAAAACAAAGAATTAGATATGCTATCAGAACTTATATATGTAGAGGAAGTGGTAGATGAGGTATTTCATATGTTAAGTGGAGAAGCAGAGGAAAAGGACATTGTATTAGAGAAAGAAATAATTGGTGGAATTTTTCCTATTCAGGGAAATTACAATTATTTTAAACAGATGCTAATAAATTTGGTAGATAACGGGATAAAATATAATTCTATGGGAGGCTATGTTAAAGTATCTATCGAGGTTAAAAAGGGATATATGTTATTAAAAGTTATGGATAATGGTTTAGGGATAGATAAAGAAGAACAGGATAGGATATTTGAAAGATTTATAGAGTAGACAAATCTCGTTCTAGAGATATAGGAGGTACTGGATTAGGCCTTGCCATAGTAAAACACGTGGTATCCGTATTTAATGGTAGTATTCATGTGGAATCTCAACTTAATAAAGGTTCTACATTTCTAATTAAAATACCTATAAATAGTGCAATATAACCTAAGAAAAGGATGATTTTATGGGAAAATTAAATTTAAGTGGAATAATACTGCAAAATATTTTGCAGTATACGGATATTGGTATCCACGTAATTGATAAGAATAGAAAGACTATAATGTACAATAAAGCTATGGCAGAATTAGAAGGATTGGAAATAGAACAGGTTATGGATAAGGATTTACTGGAGGTATTTCCAAGTTTAAAGCAAAATACTTCAACATTAATTAAGGTTTTAGATACTAAAAAAACCTATATTGAATACAACACAAAACTATTTAAATTTTAAAGGAAAAAAAATTACTACTATTAATTCTACTATTCCATTGATTGGAAGATGAGATCTTAGGCGCATTAGAAATTTCAAAAACATAACCTATTTAAAAAAAAGTTATCTTATGAGTTAATGAATTTACAGTTAGAATTAAATGAAAACAACCATGGACAGATAAATAATGAAAAAAAGAAAAAGGAATTATACTTTTGATGATATTGTTGGGTCAGATGAAAAAAATGTTAAAAGCAATAGAGATTGGAAAAAGAACTAGTAATTCCCCTTCCTCAGTTTTATTGTATGGAGAAACTGGTACAGGCAAGGAGTTGTTTGCTCAAAGTATCCATTATGGGGGGGAATTAGAAAAAAATGGACCTTTTATAGCACAAAATTGTGCTGCTATTCCAGAGACCTTGTTAGAGAGTATATTATTTGGTACGGAAAAGGGAGGTTTTACTGGGGGGCTGTTGAAAGGGAAGGTATATTTGAACAAGCTGATGGAGGAACATTATTATTAGATGAGATAAATTTAATGTCTTTGGGATTACAAGCAAAACTTTTAAGGGTTTTACAAGAAGGGTACATTAGACGAATAGGAGGAATTAAAGATATCCCCATTGATGTTAAGATAATTGCAACGACTAATGAAAAGCCTTTAGAAAGCATAAAAAAAAGGCAAACTAAGAAAAGATTTGTACTACAGGTTAAATGTAGTATATATTGATATACCACCTTTAAGAGATAGAAAAGGGGGGGATATACCTATTTATCTGATTATTTTATAAAAAAAATATAATCCATTACTAGGCAAGAGTGTAATTGGAATCCATGAAGAAGTTTATAAATATTTTAATAAATATTATTGGCCAGGAAATGTTAGAGAATTGGAAAATGCTATAGAAGGAGCCATGAATTATATTAGCTATGATAGGAGCATACTAAAAAAAAGAGGATTTTGTAACTTGTCCTAATATATTTACTCAGCATATAGTGAAAGAAAAATTTACTCCAGATATAGATAGAACCTTACCTGAGTATTTAGATAATATTGAAAGGGGTATAATCTACAAAGCTTTAAAGGATAATGATTATAATATTTCTCAAACAGCAAAGGAATTGGGAGTAAAGAGACAGACATTACAATATAAGCTAAAAAAAGTATTCTATAGATGCAAAATAGTTTGCAGGTACTGCAAACTATTCATCTAGTAAATGTTTTATACTAA
>JMBX01000427.1_pt1 | contig 10619 bp, 12 predicted proteins | sample 616521 | NCBI WGS metagenome assembly JMBX01 (sample SAMN02727906, study PRJNA239997) | anaerobic digester metagenome | biome: anaerobic digester; isolation source: mesophilic anaerobic digester inoculated with municipal waste water sludge... | place: Germany: Bielefeld University, CeBiTec ...
AAGAGATCTTCTTCCTTTTGATAAAAGCGTTGCCACCTTTTGTGAAGATCGTATACTAAACGATGCTCACCGAGGGCCCCCCGGCGGCCCTTTTAATAATAACGGTGTATTCTCTCCAGGCTTCGGGTTCTATGCCCGCGGCCAGAGGGTTCCTAACCCCCGCATCAAATTGTTTAATAGCCTCCCGCAGATAATATCCTGCTTCTTCTTTCCGGTTAAGATCGATTAAGATTAACGCAGTCAAGGCCCTGGCATAGGGACTAATCACCTCGTTGGTCAAACTAGGTTCTAACACAACCAAGGCTTCTTCGTGCTTTGCTTGCATCTGCAACGCATAGGCTAAATTATTGCGCAACGCAGGGTCATTATCTGCTGCCAAAGCATTGCAAAATCTCGGCTGCTTCCTCCCAGGCTCCTTCGTTAAACTTTTCGTGTGCTTTTTTTTATCCAGTTTAGCTAGTTCTTGAACACTGTATTTTGACATTTCACCACTCCCTCGAAGGGACCTGCCCCCCTCAATTTATAGTACTGTCTGCCAGCCACGGAGGACAAAACGACGGATTAATAACCCTAGCGTTCCCCCCCGGAGACTAAAGATCACCAAGCAGTTCCGGGACCTCACTGCAATATTCGCTCCCTTTCTCATGATATATTTCCCACACCACAAGCCCTAAGCCGCAAGTGGCCAGGGAATTTGCATCCGCACCGCTTCTCGGTTCCCAGTCTACTTTGTGTTTAATTCCAATTCATCATGGGGGGGTCAATCATTTCCAGCCGGAAGTTGAAGCCCTCGTAGCCCGTTAGCATTCTGCCGAGTTCTTCCCAAGTAAAGATCCTGCCGTCGATGCAGACATCATGAAACTCACTTTCGGAGTTATATACCAGGCCGCCCCCCTACGAGTGAAGCAATGGAAATTTTCCATCCGGATTTTTTTTCAAGATGTTGTTTGGCGATCAAGTTTTTGATTTTTCCGATCAGTTTGAGATTGAGTTCTCTGTTTTCCATATCCCAGCTGCCCGGTACGCTCAGTTCTTGGCCCAGATCATTTCCACTGCCCGCAATATTTTACCGGCCAAAAAAAGGATCCACTCAACGCCTTGAATGTGCGCGCGTTCTATAGGCATCTTGTAATTCCGGGCGGTCCGGTTTGCGCTTAGAGTTGCCGCTCGCTATGAGTCAATGGCATTGCAGGCAGATTTCCCGGACGAAGTTACCACCCCCCCATATTACTACTACATTGTTTTCCTGATATTTCTGGCAAGAACGGCAAAAAGCCATGTGATCATCTTATATACAATAAGTTGATTTCCTTCTCGAAACACCCAGGCGACATGTTATGACAGGTTGTTTTTCCAAGGCCAATCCGCGCCAGGGGGGGATCACGCACAAACTGTTCTAGAATGACATATTCACGGCGGACATAACGAGCCCCCCCACTGTGGCAGTAAATCAAGGGCTAAGAACCACCAACTGCCCATCCAATCACCCGAAAGTATGAGTGAATTTTCCACCTCTCCCACCTTCGGGCGATGACAATCGGGACGGGCCGGGCTAAGCTAGAGGTAAGCGGTAGTAATAATCGGGCTAAACGAGGCGCTGTGCGGGTGATACTATGAATGCTTACAAAATTAACGGATTTATTTATGTGCTCATCTGCCTTTGCTTGTTTTATTCCTTCTGTACTAGCGCAATTGTATTCGCACTAGCACTTTTTGGCGAAACGACACTTGGTACAGTGACAAGCTATGACAGCCAGTTGTTTGATCAAAAGGCGGCTCCGAACGAATCGAGACGTATCTCGAAAGGCTACGAGTTTTCGCCAACGGCATCAAGTATGGCGGAAATGTCCTTTACACAAGTGATGAGGCCTGGCCGCGCCCTAAGGAAGGGGAAACGCGCTGTGAGCCCATTCGATATTTGCGAGTTTGGCCGCGCCTTAATAAGCCGGAACATCTTGTCATGTTTTCAGAGATTGGCGTTGCTGGTTTTTTTCCGCCATTTACTGAGCATGATTGGCAGTGTGTTTTTATTTTTGCTTGTGGACGGCAGAATAGTAGGCAAAAGACGGCAAAAGGGTTGAAAACAACTTGATTGCCTCATGTGTCACTATCATTCAAACAGAGGGGGGGATTTAATGACTAAATATCCAAAAGCTTGGTATTCGTTTTAGGCCTGGTTCTAGTAATAGGTTCAGCCTGCCAGGCCCAGGGATTCACCCAATGGGCGACACAAGCGCAGGCCAGCTCCAGTTTATATCACGATCCGGACAGGTACTCGCCGTCCAAAATGCTGGGCAGGCCGGATGTTTATCCGGAACACAAAGATGCCCACGATGCCTGGTGCCCTGAATATCCCGATTCGTGGTGGGTTTGGTTGACACTTGGTTATTCAGAAGCGGTGATCGCAGAAAAGATTGAAGTTTACGAAACCTTCAATCCAGGTGCCATCAGTCAAGTTCACCTCATAGACGAGTACGGCCTGCTCCATCCGGTCTGGCAGGGCGAAGCGGGGGGGCCAAAGGGCGAACAGGCCAGGATCTTCACCGTCCACAACATCCAAGTTGATGTGCCCGTCACCGGGATCCTGCTCACGCTCCAGCCCGACCAGGTTCCCGGCTGGAATCAAATCGATGCAGTTAGCCTTACGGGCCGTGCACCGGGCGCACAAGCCGCGCATTACTTGGGACAATGGGCTGTGGATGCTAAAACAAGTACACAATACGCCAGTGAGCGCTATGCTGCTTATCAGATGACCGGACAGCCCGATGTTTACCCCCCCGTTATGGCGATAATGCCCGGGCTTGGACGCCTGAAAAGGCCAATAAAGGGGAAGAATGGGCCGAGCTAACCTATGAGCAAGCAGTTATCGTCAGCCGCATTGATATTTATGAAACATGCGGCCCCGGGGGGGCCATTGAAAAGGTAGAATTAGTAGACGATTTCGGAGTTCGCTACACCGTTTGGACAGGAAGTCCCCCCCGTTCTGCCGGAGAAGTATCGCGCATATTCCACGTCTACAATAATGCGGTGCATGTGCCTTGCCGCAAGGTCCGCCTCACGCTTGACACCGCCAAGGTGGAGGGGGTGGAACGAGATTGATGCGGTAGGCCTGCTGGGAACTGTAAGCGGGCATGCCCCCCCGCCCAGCCGCTCGGAGTTAGGTAAACCGGCAACGACCATGGCGACGACTATGGCGACGACTGTGGCGACGACTGTCGAGGAATTTGAAGAATTAATCTTGCAAATAGAAAGCAGAAGGGGGGGTGCAGATCCTTGGGTGTTGGAGGCCTTAAAGGACTGGCTCTTGGAACTGAGGCGAATCGGATCTCAGTTATACGAAAACTAGCTACTAAAACAAATTTGCAGCAATGGCTAAGCCCGCGATGTATACCATTCGCGGGCTTTTGACTGATCAAATGGGTGGGGGGGAAATAATACAAGGCGCTTAATGAAAAACAATTCCGGGTTTTTTGTCAAATTGAGTTTCGCCGGGAATCGAAACATTGCAATAATTGACACTGTGGCATATCCCAGCCCCCCCGTTTCTGTGGTTCTTACAATCTGTGCAGCTATTTAAACGGGTTGATGTAACGCACTCCCTCTATATAATCCGTGCCCGGTAAATCCTCGGTAATAATCCTGCCGATCTGATTTAATCGCGCTGTTGCCCAGATTTGAGCATCCCAAAAAGACATTTGATGTTGCTCCATTCCCCCCCGGACAGCCTCCCTCTATAAAAGCATTAATAGCTAGAACTCGAAAGGATCTGGACAATCTATCCACCGTGAGTGTCAATTGCTCCCCCCCCTTTAACGGATGCTGTAGTTTTCCGGAAACAACAAGGACGAATTCCCCCCCCAGGATTTGACTGGAAATTGCAGCTTGCCTAGTGTGAGCGTAGCTGCCCAAAGCATCAAGCGCTTGTTGCCTCTTTAACCCACCCGCTGTGTCATAAGCGTAGACAAGAATATTTGTATCAAGTAAAAATTCAACGCTCATGAATATCATCCCTAGCCCAACGCCTGACCATATCATCGTTTTCGGCCTCGAGGCCCAACCTCGAACGTATAAATCGGGCTTCCGCTTCCCAATAGCTCAAATCCACTTTTCTGCTTCCAACAAGTGCCCTTTTGAAAGATCATCAATGGCTGTACGCACGATATGGGCCTCACTTACGCCATGTTTTGCGGCAAGTTCCTTGATCAGCATATCTTGGGCTGTTTCAATATACAATTGTTTTCTAATCATGGGTTTTTCCGCCATTTGCGTCCCCCCCTACATCAAAGTATACATCATGTAAATGTGGGGGGGGTAAAGGCCCTGCTTATGGCTTGGTTAGGAAAGTAATTACGGGAACGTTGGTACATGTTTACAACAGATAGGCTTTTGCCTGTAGCAGAAAACCAAACAGGATAGTGAGCGAAGAAAGGTCCGGCTATACGCCGGGCTGCGGATTGTGGTCAAGCACTTAGATATCAGCACTCATGGGTAATTAACCGGTTGCTATTCTGGCATGGGCCCTGGTTCCAGGCTCTCCAACACCATTTCTATTCCCGCGGTTTCAATATACCAATGCACATTCCACATTCTGGCCTGCTCCAGAGAAGGAGGCGGATTTCCCCCCGGTATTATACTGAATTCGAGAGTATCCCAATAACCCAGTGAACCAGAAGCATCGGAAATCGTTGCAAACTCATTTGCATCGTGGTCGAAAACAACCGCTTTTGTTACATTAACTGTAAAAGGCAGCCGACTGGTAATGCCAAACTTAAATCTTTTGGCGAGTCGTTAATAAACTCAAAAGCAGCAGGAAAGGAAAAGCATTTTCTTTCCAAAACCCGGTTATAACAACGTTTTTTTTCGGCCTTCGCTACTTGCACGGGTATAAAAACATACCATCTTTGGCCCCCCCGGTAATCGTAACAGTGCCGTTGAGGCCCGTCTTAACCCAGTTGCCGTCAAGATCTGTTGTTGCCACACCAAGTTCACCCGCATTGAAACTCAATACCACATCAGAAATCCCTTGCCCGCCCTCATCAACAACTCTTCCGGAAACCTGATAAGTTTCGGTTTCCCCCCCTTTATTTACACAACCGGCAAATACTACTGCAAGTAAAACCAAGATCAGAAGTGATCTTTTCAATTGAGTCATCCCCCCCCTTTGTTGTCCACCGCTGCCCGTAATTCGCGATCCGGTCCTGTCCAACGTATCAACAATTCGCCGAACAAGCATCACCCCCAAGGTGGTAAATAAAAAAAGGCCCCTCAGCCAAAAGGATGAAGAGCCCTTCCGTAATTTCCCAACGAGACGCATGTCGTCAGCATCCGACTCACCCCCACGCAAATATTGCTAATTATACGTTCCACTTCAACAATAAGGGCCAATGTCCCAATATTTCAACAGCTACCCTCTGTAAAAGTTCGGGTTTGGTCCAACCGCAATCAGCAAAGACCCCCCCGCCCACCGCCTGATAAATGGAATCGAGGCTCCTATAAACTACTTCGCCCAGATCCTGGCCCAAACGGGTGTTCCCCCAACAAGGAAGCCTGTATGGCCGCCTTCCAGAGAATGTCCTTAATAAAGGAGTGCGAGTTGAAAATCCACGTCTTCTAGTGCCGCCTGTTTTGATGTAGTTGTGCCTGAGTAATAGTGGCCTGTTTCTAGGTCTGATATCTCCCAGATCCATTCTTCGCCTATTTTGCTAAGCCTAAAAACCTTTTTATTTCCCCCCCAATTAAATCAAGAGTCTTAAAAGTGAATCTAGGGGGGGATCCCGCTAGATCAATCAGCGGTTTCCATTCCCACCGTGGCCAGCCATTGCCCCCCCAAGAGCCAGCGGGCAAAGGACTGCACATACTGCTCTTCAATGGCCACGCATTCATTTACCCCCCCGCCTTTAATGAAAAGGGCGTTTTCATTTCCGTACCAGTATGGGCCCCCCCATTCCACCCTTATGAAAGAAGAACCCCCCCATCGATAATACCGATCGGGACCGTGTTTGTGAGTATCGAATCAGGCTTGTTCCCGCCGGCCTGACTAACGACCTCCGCTAGAGGTAGCAAACTATCAAGAGCTAGCGTTATGCTTTTCTTTTTATTCTTAGCGCCCCCCCTTGTCCTTTGAAGAACCACTTTCTTCCCCTTCACCAATAGTTCTACCAACACCCTGCGCGTCTGCCAAATCCCACCGTAAGCCACCATGGGCATCCTCCTTTGGTGATTTTTTTTGATCTACCCCCGGAAAATAAAAAGCCCCCCTAATTAGGAGAGGTGCGCTGTTTGATATTCTATTGTGGTTTTGGTCTTTGCCGACCCGGCTTGTTAAGGGTGCTTCTACTTTGCAAGCGATCGCCTCCCTTCTCCGCCAATTCGACGGGGGGGCACTATATTATGATGTCTATTGTAGGCCCTGCAGCGGCGCCATATTTATTAGGAAATTTATAAAACACAAAATGCATTTCCTAAAAAAAACATAAACTTAAACAGGCCTACTTTCACATAGACCTTTTTTTTCGCTAGCGTTTGGATCTTTTTTTTGGCGCCTGATGCAGCCTCTATACTACCATAAAGTGGCATGTTTGTCAACGGTAATTGGGCAATACTGGAAATTCTGTTGCGGTGTATTCCAATACTCCACCACTTCATCTATGAGCCCAGGCAGGAGCGGTAGGGATTCTAGTTCCCGGGTAACGGCACAGTCAATTGGTGTGCTATATTCATCCACGGACACTTTGGCGAGACCCCACCCAAGCCCGAACCCGCACTCAGCGCACTCTAAGACCCTAAAGAACTATGCCGCGGCCAAACAGGTGCTACGTTTGGGATCGTTTGCTGTTTTACAACGTCGACACACAATAGCCCACATCACAAACACCCCCTTTTTCCCTGATCGCAATACTTCAAACTTCCTGTGCTTGAGTGGAACCTTTTTACTTCACAATCACTTCCGGGTGGGAAATGATTTTTTATTTTCCGCAACATTTCTTGTATTTCTGCCCGCTGCCGCAAGGACAGGGCTCATTTCTACCAATTTTCCTATAGTCTCTACGGTTATTGGCGTTGGTTCAAAACATGCCCACCCTTCCATTTCGGCAACGGTATCTGTGATGTACCTTACTTGTTTTGGGATTTCGCCTTCTTCCATCCACCGGATGTACTCGTCATAGTCCCCCCCAAAACGGTAATATCGATTAAGTCTTGGGCATACAAATCCTTTAGATCCGGAAGCATGGCGACGATACCTTCTTCCGCTACAATTTCTTGGATGACCAAGTACAGTTCCTCCCGTGCGGATGGCTCCTGGCACTGGTTTGCGATGACCCGTCGCAGATAGGTTAAGAAATATTCTTCTTCTATTTCACCCCCCCGGCCATAAAGCCCGCCCAACGTTAACAGCGCGGCACCCCCCCTGACCCAGACATAGACATCCGGGTTTTCCACTAGTTCTTCCAAAGCGGCCTGGTCCCCCCCATTATAAGTGCTAAATAGGATGTTTTGCAGATCTTCAGTGATCACATCATTGAAAAGCACTTCCACCTGCGGAGCAGGTAAGGACACCAGTTTGATAATTGAGGGGAAGGCCCTCTTTTCTTTGAATTGGGCCAGAAGAAAGGCCGCGTAAAAATGCAGCATGAAACTGTGGTCTTCAAGTGCTACTGATGGATCTTCCGCTAGTGCCTCAAGGGACCTCAGCAGAAGGGGGGTTATTTCCTCTCGCCTGGCAATCGCCTCTTCGATCGTAGTTCTAGGAAATAAGCCGTAATTTTGTGCAAGAGCATAGATTATTTTTCTCATTTGTTTTTAACCGCCTTTGTCTTTAACTATAGCCCCCCCTCTTCTGCTGTTTTTAGCTTTAGTGCCTGATCCTTTAAAACCGTGAAGCTGCGTAGGTTCGGATTGTGGCAGGCAACTTAACGAATAGCAAGAGGGGGGGTATCCGGCTTACTTGGTAATCCCACGTCAGCGGGTCGGAAGTGCCGTTAAGGTTCACAGCCTTGCTATCACACCTTAGCGAATTTTGCATGCATGGCTCTCTGCCTAGGATACATCTGACGAAATTCGGCCGCTAAGCCAAAACAAGGTCAACACCACCGGGACATTCCTTCATCCATCTTAAGATTCCCGCTATCTCCCCCCCATATGTACCGCGATTCGATGCTACCACCGGAAGGAAGCACTAATGAGGACGGACCGCGATTTACAAGGTCCGCTCAACAACGCATTCATTCGTTTCCCTTGCCCTTGAGATTATAATTATAATACAAGAGTGCTTGCTCGCAATTTTCAAACACCAAAGTATGCGCCGAGTGGGCTTTAGTAGGAATCTGATAGCATCTACTCGACACATCTTTCGGAATTCGGTCGGTTATGTGTTCCGAATCGCCGATGGGAAGGAGCCCTAAAAACAAACCAGACAAATTATTACGGCTAAATTCAGACTAAGCAGTGTTCCTAATAAATAATATTCGGAGAACAACGGATCTTTAGATATCCTATCGTATCTTGCAATGGATCTTCTTCATTTTCTTCAGGGGGGGAATAGATTTTCAACACTTTTTTTGCTGTGATACTGGCTTGCCTTGCTATTGCAAGTAAGGCCAAGAGCCAAGAATAAAATTTTGGAGGCAGGTTGCCCGGCAGTTGTATTTATAAAACGTGCCTTCGCCCAATCAATGACTAAGTGAGACAAGAAAATAATAAAGACGGGTTCTAATAAACTGAACCTTATTACCGGCAAAATTGCTATAACCAATGAACAGAAATATAAAAAGCCATGCTTAATTAGTTTGCTAAGAGACTCGTTCTTTTCATGGGCCAACTCAGCCGATTGAAAAGTTTTTCATTCCCCTCGGGTATAATACCTGCCTGAACCATTAGTTTGATAACGTCTGCATACGTTTTTGGCAACCCCAGATTTTGACATGCTACAATGTGACCACCAACATCAATAAGGGCTTCAATTATTATTTGTAGATTTCTTAAGGAAGCATCAGCTACAAAAGAGTACTTTGGAAGCTTCGTAATCGTATTTTGCAATTTGGCCTGGTTTAGCTAACTCATCTTGGATAACCTGTATTTTGCTCGAACCCACTCAAGATCAACCATATTACAAAATCTCCTTTTGCAAACCATAGTCGTAATCTTTACAAAACTGATTTAGAAAAATGGAAACGTCGCAATAACGTTTGATTGCTATTTCCACGAAATCTGCTAAAAATCATCGTCCCTACTATATAGGAGTTGTCCGTCTTCAAGGACTTTATACTGTAGCGGCAGTGACGAGCTATTGAGAAAAAAAATAAATCCACACGATCATCTTTCAGAATGTCAGAAAACACTGCGGAAAAGGCAAGTTGCTCCGAAACAGATAAAGTCTCGGTAGTGAGCAAAGCAAAATCCAAATTGCTTAGAGCATTATAATGGGGGGGTTCCATAAGAACCAATCAAAACAAGGCTTGGATTCTTTCATCCTGGCCAGCAAATGTGATTACTCGCTGAAATTCGGGATAATTTACCTTTTGCACGGGCCAGCGCCTCCTTTCAACCCCATTTTTTTAGTATGTCACAAAATTAGATCAGTTACTTACCCAGGATCGTTTCGCTGCGACAAGTGAACTACACTCCATTCCGAGTTTCGAAGGCCCCCCTAGGTGTTACGTCCTTAATCAAATTGACCAGATTTCGCAAGTGTGGATTTTGCCTGGTTTAGTATTCTGGCACTGCATAAAGCAAATGCCTTAACTCCTAGGCGTATCTCTCTACACCTTTTGCTAATTCGCCAAGGATGATGGTTAATTTCCAGATTTATTATATTCTTCCTTCGGGTTAGCACCGTTTAAAAAGCCGTTTGCCTTGGCTCATGTACTCAAACTATATGGGGGGACCGCCTCATGTGAGCGCTATATACATAACCCCAGGTGGATCTAAAGAGGCACTTATGCGCTTAGCTAAACATTTCTAACCAATGCCTTTCCTTCCCCCCCATTCATTCGTTCCCCCCCTCCTTCGGATTATAATACGAGGATGCTTCCTCGCAATTTTCAAACACCAAAGCATTGGCGAAAATACGCGATTTTAGCAGTCGAGTGGCGGAGGCAGGCCAGGAACGAAAATCCCTACTAGTGCGTTTGTATGTCGATCACGAAACGGTTCGCGAAAGAAACTATAAGGAAAAGATAGCAGCAAAACTTAGGATGCAGCAGGAATGATGTTGCGTGGGGCTTCGGAAAACAAAACGGAATAAAGGATGAACGAACACTACAGCCAAGAATGATGCCCTCTGCCTTGGGAAGGGGGGTCTAGCCAATTCAGGGGGCCAAAATGCTTAGAAAAAGGTATCGTTAATTATGATAGCAAATTCCCGCAGATCGCCCAGCCGTTCGTGGATCAGCCTAAAATTATTGCCGTCTCGATGCGGGCGTAGTCGTGCACCAGTAGATTTCGAAATTTGGCCATTCTTTCTAGGTTTTGCCCTAGTTCACTGCTAAATAAACCCCCCCACTCCTCGAGAACTGCAAACACTTCTTGGTTGCTGGCGGGTTCACGCAGCCCTTCAAAGGAGATAATGTATTTCCCCCCCATATCCAAACAAGCTTATATGGCCATATGTAAGGTTCGCT
>JMBX01000428.1_pt1 | contig 10615 bp, 19 predicted proteins | sample 616521 | NCBI WGS metagenome assembly JMBX01 (sample SAMN02727906, study PRJNA239997) | anaerobic digester metagenome | biome: anaerobic digester; isolation source: mesophilic anaerobic digester inoculated with municipal waste water sludge... | place: Germany: Bielefeld University, CeBiTec ...
ATGGATTTTGAAATATAGAATTGATAAAATACAGCAGAAATAAAAACATTCTCCTTTTTTAGAACACTCACCAACACGGTGGGTGTTTTTTTGTCCTTTTTTTCTACCCTGTTAACCGGCTAATTTGAAATAAAAAAGATGGATTTATACGAAGCGATAAGCGAAATGAGGAAAATGAGTAAGAAAGGTGAATCATTTTCATTCTCTTTTATGACTTATTCGGCAACTAAACGTAAAAGTCATGGTATAAGTGAGGTGCGACGTGCAAGGTTAGCACCACAGGATCCTACCAGTAAGCACCCATACAAAGATTACATGTTGCAATTTCTTGATCTTGATACTAACGAGGTGAAGCGTTGTTATCAGCCACTTCTGATGGAATTTAACGGTGAGAAACTTGAATTGAATTAAATATATTCTTATGAGCGAAAAAGTAAAATATATAGGTGGTATAGGATTCGCAAAAGCTAAAGCCGGAATGTATGCGATTAGCGGACTTGATATGACTACCACGTTTGACGTGAATGGTGGCGTTATGGCCGGTGATTGGGAAAAGGATCCGGTTATTTTGGTGGTGTGAAATGGTGCCTTTTGGTGCTAATAACAACATGCCGGCCGAAATGCGTGATCTGCTTGAGCGTAATAATCTTGGCCCTGGAATCCTATCCCGCAAACTTGGCTTGCAGTATGGCCAGGGTCCGTATCTCTACCAATTGGAGCTGAAAGATAATGAGATCAACAAAACATGGTTGAAGACAAAGAGATTCAGGATTGGCTCGATAACTGGGATTACAGGCAGTATGTGCGTGATGCTCTTATTGAGTTTAACCATGGTAATGGCTTTTTTTGCTAAGTATTTTTCTGCACGTAGTCGCAGATTGGGCAAAGCGTTTATTTCTCGCATACAGGCATTGCATTCAACAGATTGCCGAATGGAATATCCTGGCAAGGATAAATCGCTGGAAGATGTTCAGACTTTTATGTAGGCAATTTCGAGAGTAATTATCCAAAGAAAGTTGATGCTTACCCTCGCTTTATGCCGGCTGATCCTGCCCGTTATGGTGTGAGTATCGATTATCACTCTTTGCGCAGTTGGGGGGCATAAGTATTACAGTGTTGCATCTTTTCTTGGTGCGGTGCCATGGGTGAAGCGTGCAAATGATTTGCCTGAGATTATTGAATACTTAACAGAAAACATGATTGCAGCTGCTTATCATGTGCATGTACCACGTGAGTATTGGGAAGAAAAGTATAACAAGCTTATTGAGCGATATCCGGAGGCTTCTGAGGCTGAGCTTGAGAATAAGTTACAGAAACTTAGAGATGAGCTTACAGAAACAATTGCAAAGGTGTTGAGTGGTAAGAAAAACACCGGTAAGTTTCTTGAGAGTATCGATTTTACCGATGAGCAGGGTAATCGTTGCAGCTGGAAAGTTGAGCAAATTGAAATGAATATTGATAAGTTTATTGATGCTCAGAGCAAGATTTCTAATATTGCTGATAGTAGCACTACTTCGGGTTTTGGGCTTAACCCTGCATTGTCTAATATCATTATTGGTGGTAAAGGTGACAGTGGTAGCCAAATGATTTATGCACTTAAAATATTTTACGCAGCTGACACACAGATTGCAGAAGATGTGGTTTTTGAACCTATTAACCGTGCCTTGAAGATTAATTTCCCTGGTAAAAATATTGCAATGGGATTGTACAGAAAAGCAGTTAATAAAGAGAATAATGTTACTGCTGGTGACCGTATGACTAATAACATTTAAACTACCACAATTATGATTTTCAATAAAGATAACAGAGGTAATGAAGAGCTTCGTAAGCTCACCGGTAACTATTATGCAAATAATGATTTTGACAAAATTAGTCAAGACATTATCCTGGCTGAAGAGGAGTTGATTAAGATTATTGGTACTGCTGTATATGATAGGGCTAAGGTTTTACGACATGAGCAGTGAAGCTCAGAATGCGCATGAAGATAAAGTTATTGATGCTGCATTGCTTGAGCGTGTGCAAATGCCAATAGCTATTTATGCTACTTTTATGATGTACCGGAAAAATGACATAAGCCATGAAAGTAGTGGTCGCAAATTTAAAATAGATCCTGAGAACGAAAAGATTCCCTGGCAATGGCAACTTGAGCGTGATGATGAAATTCAGCTTGAGAGTTATTACAGAAGTATTGACAGGCTTATCGACTGGATGGACCAAGAAGAGCTTGAAGAGTGGATGAATACCGATACAAAGAAAGCTATGAATAAACAGCTCATGAAGTCAGCAACTATGTTCAATCAGTACTACCCTATCGATAGATCAAGTCGATTTTTTTGTAATGATTTCTCCTTTTGTTCGTGAAGTGGAGCGCAAATATATTCGTCCGGCACTGGGCAAAGAATTATATGAGAAATACACCGGGTTGGCTACTGATCCACCTTTAACAGAAGTGGAGATTGAACTAAAAGAGTGGATTTACCCGGCAATACCTTTGCTTGCAATGAGCATTGCTTTCAGGCGAATGCCACTGGCCCTTATTCCGTATGGTGTTGTGCGTAACTATAGCAGTCAAACTCACACAATGAACAGCAGTAACCCTGCAAGTATTGATGATATATTTGATATTTCGCGCGACCTCGAGAAACAAGGTATGGCAGCTATTGGTGAATTTAAGAATGAACGTGCCGGAAAAGATATTTTGTTTCCGTTGCTTCCTAATAATGACCCGAAAATAAATACATGAAGGTATGACATTAATATTAGATCCTCCTGCCTGGTGGGGTAAGATTCAAAATATTCCGGATATAAGCCTTAGTAGTATGTTTCCGGATTTGTTTGCTAATCCTATCACTTCTGCACAAGACTTTTCAATAAAGGATTCGTCCGGCACTATAATACTAAGCGAAAGTTACAAACCTTTTGATTATTCAATTAAAATAAAAGGCCTCAAAGAAATACTTTCGCTGCATCTCAGGAGAAAGAATCAGAACCTTATTATAGGAGGTGTAAACACTCAGATAATGGAGAATTTTACCTTCACCCTGGGAAGTGATAGCAAACAAGGTGATGTGATTTACAGTCGCATGAAATCAAACATCCCGGCTGCGAAACTTAAAGGTGAACTGTTTCTTACAACTCAGCATCTTAAGAAAGTGACAATGCCTCAGGCAAAGGAATTCCTGACATACTTTTTTTTAGTGGAACCGGAATAACAGTTAGTGCTAAAATGTACTATTATAGGAATGGGCAGATAATGAACACCAATTATGTGCCTATCGAAAGCGGAAAAACAGGCTTCTATGCATTTGACACGTCATTTTCAAGGATAAAAGCTACTTCCCTACTATTGCAACTGATGAGTGTTTGTTTTACCGGGTGGGCAACGATAGCTACAATGTGGAATATTTAATCGACAGATCATCTTATCCAAACCTCACACAGTTTGTTTATATGAATAATTTTGGAGTACCTGACACACTGTTTATCAGGGGGTGAAGTGATTCATAATGTTGATGCAAAGTTTAGTGAAGGTAAAGTGCAGCGAGTATCGCACAAATGGGATCTGAAGGAAAATGAAACATTTGAGGCCAGTACCGGTAAGATTTTTAATCGCGATGAATACCTTATGTGGCGAGATCTGTTCATGAGCCTGATGTGTACATATATGTAAATGGTACACCTCGCAAAGTGTTTGTAACAGAGTCTAAAAACAGCATCAACCGTTTGAAGGGAGTTAATAAATCGCTCACTTTCTCATTCAGGTTTGCTGAAGAAAACGACACCTGGGATTACATGCGATATCTTGAGTGGATCCTTGAGTATGGTGTTTGGAACGACCAGGGCATTTGGTTGGATAGTGGAAGGTGGAATGACAATCAACTTTAAAGTTAATTATTGAGATGGCAGAGCAAATGACAGATCAAAAGATGAAAGATATTGAGTTCCTGTTTCAGGATGAAGTGCTAAGTCAGCATGGCGAATACCTGGTTGATTTACTACAGGAAGAAATTGAAAGGAAAGATCTGATTGATAAAGAAATTCTTGTAAACTCATTAGACTACAGCACATCATCAATTCAAATGGAGACATAAGTTCTTAGACATCAAATTTCCTGACTATGGCAGATATATTGAAATAAGAAAGAATAAACGCAAACGCCAATCCAAATTTGACACAAATACTAATCGTGATATCTGGGGTATAAGAGAGAACTCTATGAAGAGAAAAAAAATACTGACTGGTATAGTAAAAATGCATACAGAGTATAAACAGATTACTTGGAACGCTCATGTATGAGTTCACTGATCAGGAGATAGCACGATTAAAAGGAATAATTGCAAACAGAATTAACTTAACGTTATGAGTTTAAAGATAGACAGAGTACAGCTTGAGGTAATGATCAACAATGATCCTGCTCGAAAGAAAATTCATGAACTTGACAAGCAAATAGGTGATCTGAACACAGCACTTAAAGGCATGAAAAGAATAGTGAAGAGTATGCTAATACTAAGAAAAAAATAAAAGAGCTTCGTGCTGAACAGGATAAGGTTAGGGATTCCATCGGAATTACTAACATGACAATGAAGGAGTTGATTAAGACTCAGAAAAGCATTAATTCTTTGCTCACACAGTTAAGGCCCGGCACTAAAGAGTACGAAGAACTGGAAAAACAAGCTGCAGCTGTTAATAACCGCATGAAAGAGTTGAAAGATAACTCAAAAGGTGTTCAACAGCAACTTAATGCAGTACCTTCCGGTAAAGGGGGTTTTCTCACCGTTTTAAAAGGTGTGTTTGCCGGTAATATGCTTACAAAGGGAGCAATGATGTTGGCAGATTTAGCCAATAAAGCACGTGCTTTTATTCAACAAGGTGTGGAAATGGCGGCAGCAGCACAGGGTATTGACCATGCTTTTAATCGTATTGCAAACAGAGATTATTTGAATGAATTAAGGAAACAAACAAAGGGGGGTTAGTTTCTGATCTGTCGTTAATGACCTTGGCTGTTAGAGCTGAGAACTTTGATATACCACTATCACAACTGGGTAAATTGCTTCAGTTTGCACAAATAGGGCGCGCGATACCGGTGAGAGTGTGGATTATCTTTCTGAATCTATAATTATGGGTATAGGTAGGAAATCTCCTCTCATTTTGGATAATCTCGGAATATCAGCAGTTAGGATTCGCGAAGAATTTAAGAAGTCTGGCGACATGGCCACTGCAGTAGGCAACATTATAGATGAAGAGATGTCTGAAGCCGGTGAAGTGATTGACACTGCAGCTGATGCTGCACAGCGAAAGAAAATTGCTTGGGAAACTTGCAGTTAGCTGTGGGTAACTTCTTTGTGAAATTCAGATCTGGGTGGGATGATTTCTCTACACGTTTTGCTGAAGGGTTGACGAAATTAATACAAGGACAGGAAGCATCATCTAAGCAGTTTGAGGACCAGATTAAAAAGGTTGCTGATCTTAATATTACATTACCAGATCTGATTGACAGGTATGAAGAGTTGAGAGCAAAAAACTAAACTGAATAAAGATGAGCAAAGGGAGCTTAATGAAGTTATTGGAAAGCTAAACGATGCTGTTCCGAGTGCTGCTATAGAATTTGATAAATATGGAAATATTCTTACTATAAATACCGCAAAAGTTCGTGAGTTTATTGCAGCTGAAACTGCCAAGCTGGAGGTGATGAATAGAAGTGCCATTGCTGAAGAGACTAAGAATCTTGAGGAGTATAGAAAAGAACTTGATGAAGTGACAAGATCCAGAGATCGAGGTACCAAATCTATTTATGTTCAACAAAATGCTATGGGTGGTGGTACTTATATGGAAGTGCCTTACACAGATGATGAGTTGAGAGCTTTGGCTGATCGTTCTGATAAATTAAGAACATTGGTTCTCGGAACTGAAACTTATATAAATGAGTTGTCAGGCAAATCGTTAGCCGAAAGGGTGCAACAAAGAGAAGATGAACTGAGGCAGGAAGCTCAGTTTAACAAAATGAGTGAGGTACAGTTAAAGAAATGGATTGAAAATAATCGTGATACTGCAAATGAATATCTTGCCATTGCTCAGAAGGTATATAATAATAGATTTGCCAATGTTGATCCTGATGGGCAGGATAAGGGAAAGAAAAACAAAACAAAAGAGGCGGATCCATTTAAAGAAGAATTGGATGCTTTGAAAAGAAGTCAACAGGAAGAGCTTCTTGTATTAAAACAGAGCTTGCTTGCAAAAGATGTTACTGAAGAAGAGTTCAGGGAGATCTCATTTCAGAAAGAGGTTGAACATATCAACAAAATGAAATTGTTGTATGAAAAACATGACCAGGACACTATTGATTTGGAAATTCAGTTAACTGACAAACTCATTGCAGAATCTAACCGGAGATACACTTTTCTTCAGAAGCTTCAAAAAGAACATCTAGATAAACTGAAAAATCGTCCCAGGGAAGAAGCTAAAGAAGAGGATGATGATAAATGGGTGGCTGAAAGTTATAAGGATAGAAAAGCAGTATTAGATGTTCAGCTGAAAAATGAAATGATAACTGAGAAAGAGCATCAGGAGGCTTTATTTCAGTTGAGAAAAGAATACCTGGATAAATATTTAGAAATTACTTATGCTGCAACTGATAGCATAGCAAATATTTCAAGTGACTTATCAGGCGCAATGTCAAATTTCCAACGCTCTGAAGAAATGGCAGTTGAGAGGAAGTATGATAAAATGATTCAGGCTGCAGGAAGTAATTCACGTCAGGCAGCGAAACTAGAAGAAGAGAAAAGAAAAACTAAATGAAATTCGCGCAAAGTATGCCGATAAGCAGTTTATCACAACAGTTGCAGGAGTTATAGCATCAACCGCTCAGGCTGCTATTGAGGCTTATGCTAATGCTTTGAAAATACCTGTTGTAGGGCTTGTTTTAGCTCCTATTGCTGCAGCAGCTGCTGTAGCTTTTGGTGCTTCACAGATTGCCGTTGCTAAACAACAGCGTGATGCTGCTAAGGCAGGTTATAGATCGGGTGGATATACCGGTGCCGGAAAGGATGATGAAGAAGCCGGTGTTGTACATAGGAATGAATTTGTGAACACGGCTGATGCTGTTAGAAACCCACATGTGAAACGATTTCTCGATGTGTTTAATGTGGCCCAGAAAGATGGCACTATTAGAATGCTTAATACAAGTCAGATCTTGGAGCGTGCAAGACTTGATGCTGCATCACCATCAAGACAGGCGGATTATTCTACACCCACACCAACAAACGATTTAGCACTGTTTGAAACTTTGAACCGATTCAACACTACTATGAACCGATTAACTGAGAAGCTTGATGATCCCATCCCGGCATATACTGTAATACATGGCCAGAATGGATCTACGAAACGACAATGATATGTATGATCGGATTATGAAAATGCACGTTTATAAGGGTTGTTTATTTGTCCTTTTTTCTGAGAACCATCATGCCTAATTTTGAAAGCAAAAGAAAGGAATGGACAACTTTATTGAACCTACTACTAAGATGGCTGAAAGTGCACTTAATACTGCAGAAAGTATTAGTAATTATGGTGCCATGGTAGTAATTACAGCATTCGCAATTATTCTTTGCACCGTGATGATCATTTACTTCTTTGTTAGCCACAGACGTATGACGCGCAACATGGAAGAACAAAACAAGCGTAATAATGAAGCATTAAGTGTTACTCTTAAAGAATTGAAGGATTACCTTGCTCCTGTATCAGAGAACGCACGATTAAGCACTCTCACTGCTTTATATGCTATTGCCGAAAACAACTTCAAACTAAGCATTGAGAATGTAATAAAGATAATTGAGCAGATTCAGACTGAGAATAATATCAGCAACGAAAAGCCACTCGCGCCAAGCTATTCAGGTTCATCAACAATATACATAATGAGAGAATTTGTACTTCAAGAATTTCTCATATAAAGGACACACGGTTGACTACTACATGGACCGAAAGTGGATTGACCAAATGATTGAGGTTGCATTTCCTGAGATATACGATAAGAGTAAGGCACGTACGCGTACGAATATTAAGCAGGCGTATGACAGTATATTTATAGAGTTTAAACAAAATCTACTAACCAAATGAGAAATATAAGCAAAATAATCATTCACTGTTCTGCTACTCCGGAGGTAGGCATCACACAGTAAAGATATAGATCGCTGGCATCGTGATAGAGGTTTTGCGCAAATTGGATACCACTGGGTGGTTTACCTAGATGGTTCAATTCATCCTGGGAGAAATGAAAATATTGCCGGTGCTCATACAGTAGGGCATAATTCAGACAGCATTGGTGTTTGCTATATAGGTGGGGGGGTTGACAGTAATATGAATGCTAAAGATACTCGCACTGAAAATCAAAAGATTGCACTACGCAATTTGGTTAATGAACTACTGAAAAATATCCAAATGCAACAGTGCATGGACACAATGAATTCGCAGCTAAGCATGTCCAAGTTTTAATGTTAAGACCGAATTATAATTAATATATGAGATATGATTTTATACATATTATTGCTGTTGCTCTTCTTTGTTGTGTTAGCCTTAACAGTTGTAGAGCAAAGAAGGACATCCAAAGAAATGAAGAAACAACTTCAAGAACTGAACGAGTTGAACGATTTGTGGACACGACACGAGTTACTGCAGTTGATGAAGAAAGATCAGAACGAAGCGGATCTGAAGTTGAGCACACTTTCACACGAGTCACCGAATTCGACTCAACAGGTAGCATACGAAAGGTATCTGAAACGTGGCGGGACCGACAGTTATCAAGACTGGATACTAAAGAGCGACATGCACGAACTGTTTCCATAGCTGGCGTGAGTGAAGATATTATTGTGAGTGACACAAGCTCTACAGTTGTGAATGAAATGGTGAAAGTTGATACTGATTCGCGACCAGTGCAAGGAATTGAATGGTTGTGGGTGGTTTTATCGGTTGCTTTAATTGCTTCAGTAGTATTATACATAATCTATAACAGAGTGAAATAATTTGAAATGAGCAAATATCTTGAAATACCAACAATGTGGGAGGAACTGACAGCTGATCAGTTTGCCTATCTCCTTAAACTGGTACATGAAGCCAAACCGGATGAAGTTACCATCGGTGATATACTTCTTAAGTATGCCGATTATCTACTGGGTGAAAGGAAGATTGTTGCTATTGATAGACGTGCTCAATATTATAAATTGGTGCAGGATGTTGCTGAAACGCTTACATGGATATTTGCTGAAGATGAAGATGGTAATTATCTGTTAAACTTTGCTACTACTCAGAATCTGCTTCCTGAAATATATGGTTTTATTGGTCCGCAGTCGCATGGCAGTGATTTGGTGTTTGGTGAGTATCGAACAGCAGTTGACATGATGAATAGATTCACTAATGAAAAGAATCCTTTCTTCCTAGATGCACTTTGTGGTATATTATATAGAAAACCTCTTAAGAAATCAAAAGGCTTGAAGATTGAAGCAAAGATGCGATCAAAGTATAATAAGCATCATGTTTCGCATTATGCAAGAGGTTTTGAAAAGTTCCGGAACATCTTAAATGGGGAGTGTATTTATGGTTCGCATATTTCAATCGATACCTGATTGAGGGTGGAGAATTCATAATTGAAGGTAATACCCTGGTTTTTGATTCGCTGTTTGACCAGGGCGCTAATGATGATAGTAATAATCAGATGAACATCGGTTTGATGAGCATAGTGTTTACGCTCGCAGATACCGGAACGTTTGGTAATGCTGAGCAGACAGATGATACACTGCTATTTCAGGTATTAATGAAGCTTTTGAGTGATAAACAATTGGCAGATAAATTGAAAAAGAATGATAGGAGTTAAGCAATTAAGAACGTTGTTTCAAGAGGTTGCAGCTGAAGTGAATGCTGAACTGGATGATAATATGCTTGCATTTAAGGTGAAGAAAATTATTGTTTCTCCTACCGAAAGTCATCTTGTGAAAAGCTGAAAGATCTGGCGGGTGTTGTGCTTGCTTTTAGAATGCCAAGCGCTGATAGTGCAATTATTGATGCTGATAATTATGCTGAACTTAACAAGCTTCTATTTTATATTATTGAGAAAGTTGATCCGGGCACTCACGATGATGAGCAGGAATTGGATCATTATAATATGCTGCAAAGTTAACATCGGCTTTCAAGCTGAAATTGATGGATAGGTTGATGGGTAATGATTTTGCAGTACCGACAATGAGTTGGCCAAAGGGTTTCATACTGAATTTGAATATCAGGAATTTGGAGGCTTCAACGGCCTAAGCGTGAGTTTTGATGTAAAGGACTTTTACTTATAAGTATTATGACTGAATTGTATGTGAATAATGAGCAGGTGGTGTTATCGGAGAATTTCTCAACAGAGATAATTGAGGGTAATCCTTTCATCAATCCAATTGGTGAGACATCACTTGACATAACTGTATCGCTTTTGGAGCCTCAAAATGCATATATATTTGGCTACCTGCAGCGGACTAATTCGCGCAAAGATACAACTCAGTCGTTTCCATGTAAGTTAGTGGTTAATGCTACTGAATATCATGGCCTCTGTATTGTGCTTGAATTCTCAGATGAAGTAGTGAGCATT
>JMBX01000429.1_pt1 | contig 10613 bp, 25 predicted proteins | sample 616521 | NCBI WGS metagenome assembly JMBX01 (sample SAMN02727906, study PRJNA239997) | anaerobic digester metagenome | biome: anaerobic digester; isolation source: mesophilic anaerobic digester inoculated with municipal waste water sludge... | place: Germany: Bielefeld University, CeBiTec ...
ATCCATAAAACAAATTCTATCAGATACATTTCTTGCAAAGTTGATTTCGTGTGTTACTATTAACATGGTCTTATTTTGTTTAGCTAATTTTTTTATTATAGATAATACTTCATTTACTAGTTCTGGATCTAATGCAGAAGTAGGCTCATCTAATAAAAGTATTTTGGGTTCAAGAGCTAATGCCCTACCAATTGCAATCCTTTGTTGTTGCCCACCGGATAAATTAGAGGGATAGCTATCCTTTTTATCTAACAAATCCATCTGCTCTAATATCTCCAAAGCTTTATTTTCTGCTTCAATCTTATTCATTTTTTTAACCACTCTTAAACCTTCAGTAATATTTTGCAATGCAGTTTTGTTATTAAATAAGTAAAATTTTTGAAACACCATACCAGTATTTCGTCTTAACCATAATTCATCCTGCTTTGTTATTTTAGTTACATCAACAGAATAATCTCCTATTTGTATTTTACCTTCATCTGCTATCTCTAAACAATTTATGCAACGCAATAATGTTGATTTACCAGTACCAGAAGGCCCTATTATGGAGACGACTTCTCCTTCTTCAATATCTAAATTGATACCCTTTAATACCTGTAAATCTCCAAAGCTTTTATAAATATTTTGCAGTCTTATCATACTGTTTCACCTACTGATTTTCCCAATTTTATTTCAATCTTCTTTTGAATAAATCCCAATACCGATGTTAATGCCCAATATACCAATAGTACACATACATAGGCTTCTAAATATCTATATCCTGAAGCTCCTTCCAATTGAGCTACCGCCATCATTTCCTTAACTCCTATTGCAAAAACAAGAGAAGTATCCTTTACTATGTTTATAAAAGTCCCAAATAAGGTTGGTATTGCCACTCTTATAGCCTGAGGTAATATAATACGAAACATTGCTTGCATATATGTCATTCCTATGGATTGAGCTGCTTCCATCTGCCCTATGTGTATGGAAGAAATAGCTGCTCTTAATGATTCTGCCATGTATGCAGCACTACATAAACTTAATATTATCAATGCAGCTCCAAAAGATGAAACACGTAAAGCTAATTTATTAGATAAAGGTAATACTCCAAAATAAAAGCAAAATAATTGTGCCATTAATGGTGTCCCTCGAAAAAAAAGATATATACAATTTAAAAAAATTTATTTAGCACTGGCACTTTTGCATGTACAATCATAGCGATAAAAAAAATGCTATCATAACACCTATTAATATGGCAAAAAGGATAGCCTTAAAGTAATAGTGCTATATTTTAACATAATAGGTATTACCCTAATCATAAATCCAAAATCAAAATTCACTAAAATCACCTATTCTTCTGGTTGCGTAGTATCAATATTAAACCATTTTCTGATAGTTTCTTTAATGTTCCATCTTCTCTCATAGATTTTATAGCTTCTGTAACCTCTTTTGCTAATTTTTCTCCTTCTTCATCTTTCCTAAATGGATATGCATTTATTTCATAGGTTAATTTTTCATTTAACTGCCTAATAGCTAAATCATTTTCTTCAATTACTGTTTTAGTCTTTATTTCTCCTTGCCATAATGCATCTATTCTCCCAATCATCAACTCTTCTTCTATAGATACACCATCATAAGTCACAATATCAAGTCCTAAATCATACTCTTCATTTATTTGCCTTAAGGTGGCTTCTCCATTTCCTCCTAACCAGCAGCCAACCTTTTTCCCTCTTAAATCTTCTTTAGTTTTATAATTACTATCTTCAGCTACAAACAAATCATAGTAACTATAAGCATATGGTTCAGAAAAATAATATTTTTCTTCTCTTTCTGGAGTAATTGACATTTGATGAGCAACTGTGTCAATATCCCCCCCAGCATCAAGCATTCCAACTAGTCCACTAAATTGTCCTAATTTAAATTCTAAATCATAGTCATTTCTCTTTGCTATTTCCTTCCAAACATCTATTTCAAAACCTTTAACTTCATCGTTTTCCTGAAAAGCCCAAGGAATATAGGATGCCGAAGTTCCTACAACTACTTTTCTTTTGCCCTCATTTTTTTTGATTGGTTTGTGGTCTCATTTGTTCCACATGCAGTTAATCCAAAAGCTAATGTGCATATAAGCAATAATACTATAATTCTTTTCATTTTCATTTACAATTCCTCCTTGTATAATATTTGGTAATAGCCTTCTCCATTCTATCTAATGCTTCTTCTAAAATAGAACGAGGACAAGCTATATTAACCCTTTGAAACAATTTACCTTCCTCTCCAAACATTGCTCCATGATTTAATGCTAGTTTACATTCATCAACAAAAAAATTTCCTTAGTTCTTCAGAATCCATGCCTAATCCAGAACAATCCACCCAAAGTAAATATGTGCCTTCTGGTTCTACTACCTTAAGTTGGGGGATCTTCCTTTCAATAAAGTCCATAAAAAAATTTTTATTTTGTTCTAAATATTCAATTAATGAATCCAGCCAATCTTCTGATTCATTGTACGCAGCTATTAAAGCTATCTGTCCAAATATATTAGGTCTACCAATATGATGTTTTTTCAATTCCATATTATATATTTCCCTTAAATCGTCATTAGGAATTATTATATTGGAAACTTGTAGTCCTGCTATGTTGAAAGATTTACTTGGTGATGTACAAACTATGCAATTATCTCTAATTTCAGAAGAAATATTAGCCATTACAGTGTGATTGTTTCCTTTATATACTAAATCAAAATGAATTTCATCAGAGATAATTATTATATTATTATTTAAGCAAATCTCCCCCCCAAGTTTAGCCAATTCTTCCTTAGTCCAAACCCTTCCAACAGGATTGTGAGGATTACATAATATTAATAACTTAGTTTTGGAATTTATCTTACTCTCTAAATCCTCATAATCCATATAATATCTGTTATTTTTATATATTAGAGGATTAGTAATTATACGGCGTTCATTATTCTCTATAGTGCTATAAAAAGGATGATATACAGGACTTTGAACTATTATATTATCTCCTGGTTTAGTAAAAGCTTCTATAGCATAGCTAAGAGCTGGTACAACTCCAGGGGGTAAATACAATCCATTTCTTATTTATATCCCAATTGTGTCTCCTCTTCATCCATCCTACAACTGCATTATAATATTCATCATCACAATATGTATAGCCATATATACCATGTTTAACCCTATTTTCTAATGCATCCATAATAGCTGGTGAAGCCAAAAATCCATATCTGCAATCCATAGAGGAAGTAGGTCATCTCTCCCAAATTGTTTCTTTAAATTATCCCATTTTGCAGACTTAGTTCCTCGCCTTTTTAAAATACTATTAAAGTCATACATTCCTACCACCTTTCTAATAATATACATCCCAGACTACTAATTCTTCTCCCATTCCAAATATGGATTATAACATCTGTAAGGCTACAATACCAATTAACTTTTTCTATAGCTTATCTGTAAATATAGATAGATAAAATAAGTACAAAGGTAAATTTATCTATACTGTTTTTTAATATAAAAAAAGATGGCTATCAAAAACCATCTTATCAACTTTACCTGTTCCTTTGCTTTTGGCTGACAATTTCTACTATTAAGTCCATGGTAGACCTTCACCATCAAGTTGCTGCCCATGCCAAGGCACTATTAAAAAACAGTGTGGATGAATTTACCACACTGTTTTAAATTAGCTATATGTTTTCCAGCAACCCTCTTTTTCTATTAAAAATATGATAAATCAATTACTTTTTATGATTGTTAGATAAATATTGTTTATAATTATCCAATATATTTATTGCAGCACTTGCACCTATACGTCCTGCACCTGCATCAATAAATTTAAGGGCAGTATCAAAATCACTAATTCCACCTGCAGCCTTAATTTTACAAACATCACCAACAATTCCTTTCATGAGTTTTACATCTTCCAAAGTAGCTCCCCCCCAAAACTATAACCAGTTGAAGTCTTAATATATGCAGGTCTTGCCATTCTTGCTATATTACATATTTTTATTTTTTTGTTCCTGATTAAGCTTACACATTTCTATAATTGCTTTATCTTCAATATTATTATTTCTACAAAAATCAGCAATTGTTTTCATTTCTTTGAATAAATAATCCCAATCAGATATTTCTAAATGATATTGGCTGATAACATAATCAATCTCATCGCCACCCTGATCAATAACCACTTGTATGTCCTGTAGTTTTGAATCAATAGAACTATCTCCACCTGGAAACGATATAGCACCACTAACTTTAATATTTGTATTTCTCAGCTGATCTTTACAATACTTCACCTCAAACATACCAGTTGCCAAACACTTAACTTTGTATTTTTTTTGCTTTTTGACAATAATCCTCTAAGCTCTGATTGTTGCCTCTCACATAATCAAAATATGAAGCCAATTCTTCTACGCTAAGTTTATTATCATTATTCATTTTAATAATCCCTTTAAATAATGCTTTCATTTTACTTAATAATCAAATTGCCTATAATAACGACGAATATCTAGATCATGACCAGTATATTTTTCATAATGACATGCCAACCGATCTACCAATAATGTTGTTGAAATAGTTGGTGATAGAAACGGTCTAAATTCATCATCAATTCCCTTTAACTCATAATCCTTCGTATCTATTATGTCATGATTCTTATTAATCTTCTTTAAAAAGCACTCTACTCTTTCATCAATTGGTCTGGTTGCATCCTCACCTTTTAATAACACCACATAAGTATCCTCTTCAATTAACTCTAAAGCACCATGAAAAAAACTCACTAGAGCGGACAGGGCGAGTTTTTATCCATTGCATCTCTTCCAATATACACATAGTAATAAGATAAACTTCTCCCCCCCAAAGTGTTCCCCCCCTCCAATCCAATATTGAATTGGCTCTTTATAATGTGTCTTTGCTATTTTATCTGCTATTGGTTCAAATTTTTCTTTAGCAGCAATTAAATTTCCTGGCAACAATTCCAATTGATTAGCAAAATCTTCATAGCGTGGAAAATCGCCTCTTAAATTTAATAATTTAAATAGCAAATACATCAATTGCATATATTCAAACTCAACTCCATTTAATGCCGGATTTGGTAAAGCATAAGTAGAATATTCATGTAGTGGTGATTCTTCAACACCTATAAGTGATACTACACGTATGCCTTTCTCTTTACACCATTTTGCCATTGCAACCGTTTCTTTAGTTGTACCACTTTTACTTGCAGTAATAACTATAGAATTTTCTGTAAGCATCTTATGATCAGTTAACACAATTTCAGCAGCTTGTTCGCAATAAATGGGTAAATCAGTTATGTTTTTACCATAAATTGTAAAGGCCAAGTTATAGAAAGAGAGCCACCAACTGATATGAAAAATAAATTACTGTAACCTTCTTCATGAATCTTTATTGCATGTTTTTCAATTAATTCTCTTGTTTCAATAGTTTTTTTTAGCATTTTCTAAGTAAGCTTTTTCATCAAATTTTAACACAATAAAAACCTCCTTATTTTCTTATTTAGAATACTAAACATAATATTTAACATTTACTTTATTTACATGTTTAAATTTATCCTGCAAATACACCTAATGCCACTCCAACAATTCCAACAATAATAGTTCCTAATAATAATGCAATAACATTAACACCTTTACCAAGTAATTTATAATACAACCATGTAACTCCCAATCCGAATATACCTGGCATTATCGAATCTAGTACCTCTTGTAAAGTTGTTGCTGTTTCTGCTGTTCCGAATTTTAGTGCTAATTCAGTATAAACCATATCTTTTGTCATACATCCTATAACCATAACTCCTAAAATTCCTGCTGCAAACATTACTTTATCCATCATTCCACTCTCTTGAAACTTGTCTAAATAATCAATTCCAAGCTCATACCCTTTCTGTGCACCTATAATACGTACTAAAAAGCTGGTATATTATATATAAGTAGATATAATATTGGTCCCAAGATATTCCCTGACATTGCTAAAGGCAATCCTACGCCTAAAGCAATAACTCGAATACAACCTAAGAATATAGAATCACCAATACCAGAAAGAGGTCCCATCAAAGCTGTCTTAATTCCTGTGATAGCAGAAGGCTCTATTTCTTCTCCTTTTGCATTTTTTTTCTTCCATTGAAACAACTATTCCTCCTACAAAAGGCGCTAACTGTGGAGTAATGTTAAAAAAAATTCTAGATGCCTTTTCAACGCTTCTTTATATTTTTTTGGATTATTTTTATATATTTTCTCTAATATTGGAATTAGCATTTTACAAAATGCAATATTCATTTGTCGCTCATAATTCCACGAAAATTCCATTCCCAAACTACCAGAATTCAAAGCCATTTTTTTTAAATCTTTTTTTATTAATCATATCTTCATTATTTTTGTTAGAAATCGTCATCTTCCATACCTCCCATCTTTTGGACTATTTTGGGATTTAAAAAAATCAAATTTAATCAATATAAGAATCACTCCTAATATTGCAACACCTAAAACTGGAATATCCAAATAAGCTGCCAAAACGAAGCCCAAAATATAATATGGTGCTAATTCTTTTGTTAATATCATACGCATTAACATCGCAAAACCAAATGCAGGTAATAGTCCTGCCGCCGCAGACATACCCTGTGTTAATACTTCTGGAATTTTATCTAAGATAATCGCTACTTTCGATGCACCTAATTTAAAGGCTAGAAAGACAAGTAAGAATCTTGTCAAACATATTATAAAACCCATTAAGTAATGAATAAATGTGATGCCTTTCGTATTGCCCTTTTCTGCTAAACTATCTACCATTCTTAACATAAATGGATATACTACAGCTTGAATAAAATTTTCAATTGCTAAAGAAAGTAATGCAACTGGAAGAGCTAATGCAATAGCTGTTTCCACTCCTTGACCTGAAGTAATAGCAAAAGCTGTACCTAAAACTCCTCCTACAATAACATCTGGAGGAATATATGCTCCTACAGAAATAGCACCAAGAAACATTAATTCAAGATTTGCTCCAATTATTAAACCTTGCTGTAAATCACCTAGTACAAGCCCAGCTAATGGTCCCAAGATAATTGGTCTAAAAAGATATAATGTACCCATTTGATAATCAAAAGAACCAAATGCAGCTATTAAACCAAGCAAAATAGCTTTTGATAATTGACTCATATTTTTTTTCCCCCCCCTTTATAATACATCTTGTAAATATATTTTGCTTTCTGTTGGAAGCTGTCTAATTTCTATCTCGATTCCTTTTCCCACAAGTTCTTTTAAAATTTTTAATTCTTCATCTGTTACATAAACAGCTTTCCCTAACTGTTTTGTTTCTCCTTTATTTATCACACCTCCTAAATTAATGCTTTTTACTTGTGGACAATTTTCAGCTAATTTCCTTGCATCTTCTATATTTTGAACAATTATTAAAAGATTATATTTATCAGTCACACCACTATTAATTGAATCTATTGAATCATCGATTCCTTTAATAACTAATTTTACTCCTTGTGGTTTAGCTAACTTTAAAGTAGTCTTCCAAATTTCATCTTTAATAACTGAATCGTTTGCAATTAATATGCAATCAGCCTCAACTGCTCTTGTCCAAGAAAAAGCTACTTGTCCATGCAACAACCTATGATCTACTCTAAGTAGTTTAATCACCTTAACCACTCCTTTATAATAAGACTTTATTATATGCTACTAAGTTTAAAAGTTTAATTATTGCCCTTTCAAAATTTAAATATAATACAAACAACTATATAACAACCTTTTTATCTTCTCTTTAGCGACTTAAACATCTCAATAGACTTTTATCTGCTTTGAAAGGCTCTTTAAAATATCTAGATGAAGCAAACTCAAAAGAAAGATAACCTTGATAATCATTTTTTTGAAAAGCACTTATATCCTCTAACATATTTCTTGTGCCATCACCCCCCCAAGCAAGATGCCCTGTTGGATTACCATCTACAAAATGGCAATGTATTATTTCTTTTTTTTAAAGCAATTAAAATACTCATCAATTGTTTCTCCTGCACCTGCACATGCTCCTAAATCTATGCATACTTTTAAATTATTATTTCCTACTTCAGATAACATATTATAAAGAGATTTTATGCTATTAACAATTAACGACTCTGAAACCTGTAATGCCTCCATCGCAAGGTAAACTCCTTTTTCTGCATATTTAGCAATCTTTGTTAACATTAAAGCAGAACGTTTCCATGCATCTTTCACAGGTTCATTATAATAAGACCATCCTGAAGTAATAAGTACCATATTACATCCTATAGCTACTGATATATCTATACAATTTTTGAAATATCGATAAACATCTTCTTGCCTATTTTCATCTTTTATTGCTATATTATTTGGCTTAGGATTTGTTTGCTCTGGACAAATACAAATTATATTCAAATTATATTTATCACTTAAATTCTTAATTTTATCAACAGATTCATATTTTAAATAATCTACAAAATAATGCTGAGGGCCCGTCCATATTTCTACATTCTTAAACCCATTTTCCCTTGAATATCTTAAAAAAACTCTTCTAATTCATAAAAACGATAATGACAATTCATTGCACTTAATTGATTTATTGTTATTTCTTCCAATAATATTCACTCCCTTATTTACTCTTATATGTTCTTCTTTTTTTTCTTTATTCAACATTTTATTTAAATCCTTACAATTATTAATTGATTTTCTTAATATCTTATCTGTTAATTCTTCTCCTAAATATTTGCCCCCCCTAAGTTCATCTACCGCTATTAACATTGCAATATCTAATCCTGATAAAGCTATTACATCATATTTACTTGATATAATTGCTGCGATATTAGATGTTGTGCCTCCAAACAAGTCAGCTATAATAATACTTCCCTTGGGAGCATCTTGTAAGAGATTTTCAATTTGTTCTGTATAATCTTTCGTAGAATGTTCTGGTAACAATGGAAAAGTATAAACATTTTCTATCTTTCCACATATCATTTCTGCTCCCTTTACTAACTCCTCTCCCCCATCTTCCGTGGGTTAGTATAATAATGTAAGGCAATTCTTCTTTTCTTATAATATAAGCTCCTCCTTCCTCGAATTTAAATTAAATCATAAACTACAATTGGTAAACTATCTGGTACAACTTGAATAACTACTGGAATATCTTTTCTTTAAAATATTCAATTATATCCATATCTTTATCAGATAAAAAAACGCTTGGATGAATTTTCTTTTTCCCTGTACCAGAAGGTAACCTGCCAATGTTTACTTCTTTGATTTTCACCCCTTCCTGATGCATAGTTCTCACTACCCATAGATTTCTTACTAACACAATTACATTGTCATCTGATTCATCTGTAGTTAAAATTTTTATTCCATTCTTCAAATCATAGATATCTAAATCTATATTTTAGGAACAGACATGTTTAATATGTTTTCATTACTGGATCATTTGACACTTCATTATCAATTATTAGTATTCTACTAGCCTTCTTTGCTTGAATCCACTTAATTAATATTTGACCATGTATAAGTCGCTCATCTACTCTTACCATACTAATATCCAGCATTAATCAACCTCCTAAATTCCATTGCTTTTTTTCTGTTAACTCATTTCTTATGTTTTTAATCCCATCAATGCCAATCTGTATAACTTTATCTACAAGATCTTCTAAATTATAATTATTTCTTGAATCTAGAGCTTCTATGAGCATGGGTAAATTAACTCCAGATATACTTTCAAATTGCAAATCCTTCATATTAATTGCAGTTGCATTAGAAGGACTCCCTCCAAATAAATCTGTAAAAACTAATACTCCTTCTCCTTTGTCTAATTTTTTTTACAGACTTATTTACTTTGTTGTATAATGCTTCTATATTATCACCTTGATTAAAACTTATAGTTTCAACGTTTTCTTGCTTTCCAATAATTAATTCAGCACTTTTTAAAAGTTCTAATCCAAAATTTCCATGAGTAACTATTAAAATTCCTATCATAAATTGTCCTCCCAACTTTAGTATAATGCCAATATTTCATTTACCTTTCATCATTATATTAGTTGCAACTCTCATGCCAAAGTACTGTGTCAAACTATAATAGCAAAGGCAGAAAGTGCTATATAGCACTTTCTGCCTTTGCTAAGTTATAATAACAACTTATTGATTTTAATTTTAATTTCTTACTTCATAGCTCACAACAATCAGTGTGTTGTTGTATGTCAAACATATCTATTATATACCCTATTTCTGTGTCAGGTATTGTAATACCAAAAAATTCTTCAATATCTATTAACGAAAATTTAATTTTTTTTCATATAGACTTGCCTTTTTTTTAATTAATTTATCTATATCTTTATATGGTAAAATTTCATCTCGAATAAGCCTCTCTATCATACAACAGCTATGAAAAATATACCTAATTTTGAGCTGAGTTGTATTATCTACTCCTAGTAGTTTAATTATACCTAAATAAGATTCATTGACAATATTATATGCTTTTACTGGATCTAAAATGTAAGCATCTCTTCTAATATTTTTATAAACATATTTTCTTCTGATAGTTTTACTCTTTCGTAATAATTATCTAAGCCGCTTATACTCTTCTCTAACTTTCTTATCCCATCTCCAATTATC
>JMBX01000430.1_pt1 | contig 10579 bp, 18 predicted proteins | sample 616521 | NCBI WGS metagenome assembly JMBX01 (sample SAMN02727906, study PRJNA239997) | anaerobic digester metagenome | biome: anaerobic digester; isolation source: mesophilic anaerobic digester inoculated with municipal waste water sludge... | place: Germany: Bielefeld University, CeBiTec ...
TTATAAATTTGTTTCTTTGTAGAGACGTGCTATATGCGCGTCTCAATGGATCAATTGTATTTATTGTTTTGTAGAGACGTGCTACACGCGCGTCTCAATGGTTTAGTTGTATTTGTTTTTTGTAGAGACGACCTATACGGGCGTCTCATGATTTAATCGTATTTATTTTTTTTGTAGAGACGACCTCCTCCTCACTTTTCTTACAATGCTCTCAATACTCTTTACCGTCTTTTTACTATAAAAAGGATAATATAACGCACAATAAAGAACCATCGATGCTATTACCCCCCCGTTAATTGCAGAAATGCCGACATTAACAAAAATTGCAATTGCAAATCCAACAGCCCAAGAAATCAAACCAATCCAGTTAACTTTTGGAATATTGTTCTGCCAAGCCTCTTTGTTTCCTTTCTTACAAATCCAATAATCCGCAATCATACACCCAGAAACAGGTGGAATCCCTGCGGTTAATATTGTAAGAAAAGATGTAAAATGATCAAGCAATCCAACCACAGCAAGAATAGTTCCAATAGCACCAGCGATTAACGTCATCAATCCTCTTTTTCACTTTTCAAATTAAAAAGATTTACTAAAGCAAGTCCGCCAGAATATGCATTAACTGTATTAGTCGTCCATGTTGCTAAAACAAGAATAATGCTACCAATAAGCCCCCAAACCTAATTGAGCAAGTGCAATTGTAATATCAAAAGTACCAGCTACAACAGTTAATAATCCTCCAATAACAACTAGAAAACACCAGCTGGCCATATTCCAATTAATCCAGACAAAATAGCATCTTTTCTTTTTCTAGCATAACGAGTAAGGTCAGCGGCAATTGTTCCACCTACTGCAAAACCCCCAACAGAAAGTCCAATAGCATAACTCCAAGAATAATTCTCTTTTGGTGTATATGACTTCAAACTTATAGCACCAAAGTTCTTAATAACCATTACAACGCCTACTATACATAATATAATCAATGCCGGAATTGCTATGTAATTCAAATATTCTAGTGCCTCATAGCCATATACAGCGGTTAACAACATAATAATACCCCCCCAAATTAAACCGCTCAACCAAACTGGAATTTCTACCCCCCCTAACCACATATACATTATTTGAGAAAAAGCAACTCCGCAAATTCCAGTCTGAACACCAAACCAGCCTATGCAAGAAATAGCAAGAATCGCTGAAATTACGTATTTTGCGCCTTGTGAACCAAACGCAGAAGAAGCCGTCATAACTGTAGGAACACCGAAGTCTGCCCCCCCATCATACCTTGAAAAATCATCAAAACTAAAACTATAGTGTAACCAATAGCCCCCCCGGCTATTATGCCTTGTACTAAAGGCATGCCTTGAACAATAACTCCACCAACCATCAAAGCCGAAACACTAATAATAGAACCAGCCCAAATTAGAGCAATACTCCACCACGACCTTCGCTCTGAATCTGGGATACGATCCAGTGCATATTTTTCCAATACCCTCGCCTCCTGGAAGAAGTTATAAGTTTTTTTTAAGTTAAGAAAATATATATTTTGAGAGATTATATCATAAAAATATCCTTAAAACCTAATGTTATATTAAGTTAAATTGAATTTTAAAAAGATTTAAAAGATAGTAAATTTTAAAAATATAAAAATAAATAACCCCCCCAAAGATATTATTCTTTGGGGGAAAGAAACTTACCTATGAATCAACACTAATGTATGACAAGAAGAAGAGGGGTTTATCTTGTTATACTAATTAGTTTTGGTTTAACCTTTAAAAATTATATATAACACCCAAACCTAGTTTTAAGCCGTTTAAGTTAATAGTTATATGTTCCAAAGCAGTTCCTTCTACCTCTAGATTACCTATTTTAGAAAATATTGTATATCCAACATCAGCTTTTAGTTGCAAATTGTTAACGTTGATAGAAAAGATTTCAGGAATCGGCTTAATAGCCTCTGCTCCAACATAGACAGCAAATCCATTACCTGTTAATTTTGAGGAAGTTTCCGTACCATCTTCCTTTTCTTTATTTGTGTCGGAATAAAAATAATATCCTCCACCCGCTTTTAAATTAACAACAGCAGGGCTAGTCAAAAGGTTATACTTAAAGTATCCAGCGGGTCCTAAAAGCTGAGAAATTTCTTTTTCTGAATAAGAACTTCCTTCATACTTCTCTGAATAATTATAAATAGTAGCTCTTGAAAAATCAAAATCTACTTCCACACCCATTTTCTGATTAAACCAGTAAGTACCATTGACGTTAATCCCAAATGCAGGAATTGGTATGGATAATTTAGATACTTCATGTCCATCATCATATACAAATTCATTACTAATACCACCATACGTTATTCCTCCGCCTACTTCAAAGTTTGCGGCAAAAATTGTGAAGGATAACACTATAAAATACTAATAAGCAAAAAGACTTTCTTTCCCATATATCCCACTCCTTCTCCTCTTTTATTTCACACCATTTTTTCCATATTCAAAACAACGAAAAAACATCTCTCTAACTAAAAAAAATTTTACCATAATTTTAAACTAAAGTCAATATATTTAATACTAATTTAATTTACATTTTTTTTAAAAAGAATATACATTTAACATTTCTAATACATTAGAAACATTGAATTTATCAAATAGTAAGCAAAAGGTTAAAATCTTGAATAAACAATTGTATAAACTACCCACATGCGTCTGTAACATTAATTTTTAGTTGTAGAGACGACCTACAAGGGCGTCTTCAAGGTTTAATTGCATTAATGAATTTATTTTTGTAGAGACGTGCTACACGCGCGTCTCATGGTTTAATCGCATTTATGAATTTATTTTTTTGTAGAGACGAGCTATACGCGCGTCTCCAAGGTTTTAAACACATTTCAACAATCAATATGTCTTAAATTCAAAAACAAAAGACGCTCGTATAGAGCGTCTCTACAACTATCAATCAACGTTAAATGTAATCAATTTACAAAATTACAAAATTATACAAAACTAATTTTAAATATATACCTAAAAATATAACATTAATACCCTAAATGAACAAATGTAGAGACGTGCTATACGCGCGTCTCCAGGTTTTAAATGTTTTTGACCTATACGCGCGTCTCCAAGGTTTTAAACACATTTCAACAATCAATATGTCTTAAATTCAAAAACAAAAGACGCTCGTATAGAGCGTCTCTACAACTATCAATCAACGTTAAATGTAATCAATTTACAAATATCCTATTCATTATAATACTCATCTTTTATCCAATTAACCGGATTATTGTCTATATATTCAACTATCTTATTATATGCTTTTTCATTCCTTATTATATGATCATAAAATCTTGATTGCCATCCAAAATTGCGATTAATTTTTTTGCATTCAATGTACACGCTCGCTTATATTGATTTATTATTACACCCAAACTTTCTGGAGTCCAGTTATTCGAATACTCTTCTGCCGACTCTTCTAAATTGACATCTCGATGAATTGCTATAATTGAATGAATGTGATTTGGCATAATTATGTAACTACCTAAAACAACAAATGGAAAATGCTTTGGAATTTCCAGCCAATATTTATTAGCGATCATACCGATTTCAGACAATAAAACAACAGCATTTTCGTGACTATCCATATAAATTCTTCCAAAAAAAATTCTCTTTGTTTTTAGTACATATCGTAATAAAATAAGTTGCATTCCATTCATAATTCCACCAGTTTGCCCTATTGGTAGAAATTCTATAGGTATCTTTATACAACTTATTGTTCTCTTCAAAATTAATTGGCAACATACCCCCCCCTTTTGTAGCAGATTTTATTAAATTATATCATTTTAGTAGAAACCTACCAACAAAATATTAAAACCCTAAATTAAACAATTGTAGAGACGTGCTATACGTGCGTCTCCATGGTTTAATCGTATTTATGAATTTATTTTTTTTGTAGAGACGACCTACATGGGCGTCTCCATGATTCAATCGCATTTATGAATTTATTATTTTGTAGAGACGACCTACAGGGCGTCTCCACGGTTTTAAATGTTTTCCTAAATCAATTTACGTTTAAAATTCAAAAACAAAAGACGCTCGTATAGAGCGTCTCTACAACTATCAATCAACGTGGATTGTAATAGATTTACAAAATTACAAGCCATCATACTTTAAAATTTCATTCTTTAGCTACTTCTGGTGTAATTATAATTGAACGATATAACTCTTTTAAAATAAATAACATATCAATATTATCTAACACAATCAAGCAACTTGTGTTAGAAATGTAATTAGGCATTATTAATATCATCACTAATTCATCGGGAGTATAGTTAAACAATGATACATTAAATTGTCCCAATAATTCAATAAAGGCTCTTTTAGATACTTCTGCCAATTGTGCAGCTTCTCCCAAAGATAATTTACCTTCTTCATAGAGTTTTGCAGCAATCAACATTTTAATTTCTTTTTCATCTAACCCGAAAGAATCAGGAACATTTAATATAATTGTTTTCATTTCAAATCACTCCTAAAAAAATTTCATTATTATTACATTCCTTCAATCCAAAACTTCTTAAATCGGATCATTTAATTTTTTTTCCAATTTTCGACAAACTTTTCAAACAATAAAACTTTATTCTAATTATATATTTGACTTTTCTGAATTAAACTTCATTAGAATTATATCATAAGAAATTAAAAAAAATACAGAAAAAGGAAGGAAGCTAAAATGCTTTTAAAATTCAAAAACAAAAGACGCTCGTATAAGAGCGTCTCTACAACTATCAATCAACGTTAGATGTAATAAATTTACAAATAGGTATTAATACAAATCCAAAGCCCTTTTAAAAACCTCAAAACTTCTTTAATATCCTCTTGCCACAATAACCAATTATGTTCCCCCCCATCTCTTATATACAACACCGATTCAATCTTTGCTAGCCTTAATTCATGATACAACTCCGTTGCCCCCCCCAAATACAAATAAAAATAATCCTCATTTCCACAAGACAAATACACAGGCAAAGTGAGCCCACTATTTTTGACGTTATCGACCCAATTAAACACATTCTCCTTTTCCCAAAAATCCGGATCAAAAGGATCACCAAACACGTCATGATAATAATCTTCTCTGATATGAATCACATCTCCGTTTATATCAACATCTGTCTCAGGAGGAACATCTCTTGTTATTCCCCCCCGCTCAAACTTGCTGCCGATAAAAACATATCAGGATGCTTAAACGCAAGCTTTAAAGCTCCATATCCTCCCATCGACAAACCTGCAACAAACCTATCCCACGAGTATTTCTTACCTTGTAATGTCCTTCAACAAAACCAATCAAATCCTTAATAATAGCAGTTTCATACTTTTCGCCAACAGGAGAATCAACATACCAACTATTTTGAGCATCTGGCATAACCACAACAAAAGGAGGAATCTCACCTGAATTAATCATAATATCCAAAGTCTGATCAACATGCCCTTTTCTAAGCCAACTCACCTCATTCCCACTATGACCATGCAAAAGATAAATAGTTGAATACCGTCGAGAATCCTTTTCGTACTTAGCAGGAAGATATATAGAATACTTCAAATCTCTTTCCAAAGTTGGAACTAAAAAAAGACAAAGACTCATACACTGTACCCTTAACCAAAGACGTTCACTCCCTTATCAAAATAAAATATTAAAGCCTCACAGATTCATTCGCCTTCAACCTATCCTCAGACAACAAAGAAACATAATACAATTCACTCAACAAATCCAAAAAGTCCTTAATAGAAGTCTTCTCATCCAATACAATCTCGTTGTTACTCTCAACTAGATTTATCTTCAAATTAAAATTAGTTATAACCTCTTTTAACTTTCCAAACTCAAAATTCACATAATTCCCCCCCTTTTTATAAATCCCGTGAAGTTTTTTTCAAAAAAAGTCTTCCTCTCAGAAACATACTTATCAAAATAATCAATCCCCCCCTTAAGCCTAATATCTCTCCCAAGAACATTATTATTCACCTTTATCTCCTTAACAAACTCATCCTTTGAAGTAACATACTTCTTAAAAAAAACTGAAACTTATTCTCAAAATAATAAACAGACCTAATAAACAAAATATCTCCAACAACAAAATAATCAAAAAAACTCCTTAGGCTTTAAAATAATCCCCCCCTGTTCCGAGATTTCAAATCAGCACTATCTAAAAAAAAGCAACCTCTTCACATCAAAAATATGCCTCGAATCTAGCTCCTGAAAACCAATAATATTAGCCCCTATCTCCCTGTAAAAATATTTAACAATAATATCAAAATTCTTATAATCCTTAAAAACAGACTTATCTAATCTATAAAGCGAAGTACCAGACAACAATCTACTCTCAACATCAACTACCTGGGGGCACTTCTTGCTTTTCGAGGTATAAAAAGCGTTTATCATAAATCGAATCCTCATAACTTTGAACCTCAGCCAAATCATCACTCTCAAGTTCTTTCATAAACTCTCTAACAGAATTAACAACGATCTCCTCAAAAAACGAGGCATCATCACACGTTAAATCAAACAACTTACCATCCTTGTACAAACATATTTCAACTGGTTGAGAAACCGTATTATTCTCCAAAATCCGGCAAATCTCATTCAAAACTTCCTTCTTATAACCCAACTTAAAAACTCTTCTCGCTTATCCACAATCAATCACTTCTTTTTACTTCTAAAATGGATAAAACTCCCTTACTCATCTCAACCTTCACACCAACATCATCCAAACCCCCCCTTGAAATCAAATACCCCCCCTCTCTAACATGAGACACATCATCCTCGTATCGATAACTAACCTTGTAAATACTATAACCCAAAAGAGAAAGCGTTGGATTAACCGCTATCAAATCACTTTTAATATAAATACTACCAATTATAACAAACAGGATCAAAAAAAAGAAACAATCTCCCTCTTATCAAAAGCGCTAATAAACGGGAAAATATACACAAAAATATACTCAATAAGCATATTATTAACTAACTCATGGCTCTCAACAATCAAAGATCGTCTTTTCCCCCCCGACTTTTTAAGCGTACCTAAACATCAAATAAACATAAAATACTAACAACCACAATAACAACCAAAAAGAATAAAACACAACAAATTCACCATGAATCACACCATTAATCGCATATATTAAAAACAAAGGAAGGTAAGACAACAAAAACAGAAGAACCCTTGAAATTTTACTAAGCATACCGCTCACCCACCCCCCCATCTACAATAGTTAAACAAACAAACTAATTATATCATACCAAAATGAACCATAAAAAAATGGTATAATTAACCAAACAAAGGTAGAAACGACCTACAAGGGCGTCTCCAAGGTTCAATTGTATTTGTTTTTTTGTAGAGACGTGCTACACGCGCGTCTCATGATTTAATCGCATTTATTGTTTCGTAGAGACGACCTATACGGGCGTCTCCAAGGTTTAATTGTATTTGTTTTTTTTGTAGAGACGACCTATACGGGCGTCTCCCGGTTTTAAACAAATTTACAACAACGAGGTGAAAATACAATGAAAAATCAATACTTACAAAAAAATCGAGCAACTTTGGTACAAACTCTATCCAAACCAAAAAGAAAAACTCCACGAACTAATTGATTTCCTAAACTCCAAAAAAAGACTCAATCACCTACGCACCAGACGACAAGCTCTGGTACAAAAAAGGCTTAGTCTACTCCTGCTATGTTGACCTCTTTGCAGGAAACTTCCAAAACATGAAAACAAACTAGACTACCTACAAGATTTAGGAGTAACCATACTCTGGTTACTACCAATACTTGAATCACCAATGAAAGACCAAGGATTCGATATCTCAGACTACTACAAAGTAAGAGACGAACTAGGTGGCAACGAAAGCTTCTTTGAGTTTGTTGAGCTAGCCCATCAAAAAGGCATCAAAATCCTTTTTGACGTTGCAATAAACCACACATCAATCGAACACCCATGGTTTCAAGACGCTAAAAAATCAAAAAAAACTCAAAATACAGAGACTACTACATCTGGAGCCCAACAGACCAAAAATACTCCCAAGCACGCCTACTTTTCAAAGGCATGGTTAACAGCAACTGGACATACAATCCTGAAACCCAAGACTACTATTTCCACAGATTTTACGAAATACAACCCGACTTAAACTACAAAAACCCTGACGTACTAATAGAAATGATAAAAAATATTTACTTTTTGGAAAGAACACGGTGTAGACGGATTCAGAATGGAGCTGCCCCCTTCTTATGGAAAGAAGAAGGAACAAACTGCGAAAACCTAATCCAAACAACACTGGATACTAAAAATAATTCAGAGCAAGCCTTGACTATCTAAAAGAGGGAACCGCACTAATAGCAGAGGCTAACCAACCTCCAAAAGATGTTGTAGCATACTTTGGAGACTCAGACGAATGTCATGTTGCATACCATTTCCCGTAATGCCAAAGATATTTCTCTCAATAGCAGAAGGAGACCCAAATTACATAATCGACACACTCTCAGAAAAAGTCACACCCCCCCAATACCAAAAGATTGCCAGTGGTTTGTGTTTCTAAGATGTCACGACGAACTAACGCTTGAGTTTGTCGAACCAAAAGAAAGAGAAAAGATGCTAAAATACTATTTGCTAGACCCAAGATGGAACTTCAGAGAAGGTGAAGGAATCGCAGGAAGACTATACAACCAAATGAACAAAGACTACAAAAAGGTGCTACTTGCCTATTCCGTATTATTTTCACTCCACGGTACCCCCCCTATAAACTACTTTGGCGATGAAATAGCATGGAAAACAACGAAGAATTCTACAAAAAAATGACAGAACTAACAGGCTACAAAGACTCAAGATACTTCAACCGTGGACCATTCGACGAAGAAAAGATGCATAAAGCACTAACAGACCCAGAAAGTGACAGCTACAAAGTATTCCATGGAATAAAAGAGATGTTGACTATAAAAAGGGAAAACCAAGATCTCTTCACCACACAACCAACATACCAAACATAGATGGCATATTCAAAGTTACAAGACAAAAAGAAAATAAAACCCTAACAATGTACAACAACCTAACTCAAGAAACAAAACAATAGATAACATAACATTAAAACCATATCAATACAAATGGCAAATAACCAAACAATAACTCAAAGATTAAGGGGGGGGCAACTGCCCCCCCTTAATCTTATACTTCATCTAAATTTCCAATCAATATCTCATTCAAATTCCTTAAATAAAAGGGGGCATCTTTGGGAACATGTGGCATCTTAGCCTTTCTTTTACCAATATCGTCTTTAATCTTCCTCTCAATATAATATTTCATATAACCTCTAAATTGCCCCCCCTTAAGATTATAGGTATAAACAGACCATAAAAATAAATAGCATAAAGAACCAAACGTATCGTCAAAATCCAACCCACAATTTTCTACAAGCTTGTTAGACTCATTTACAAGAAACCCTTTATACTTCAAATATAACCTTTCCTTTGCACCCTGATCACCCTGTTGAGCTAACTCTACCAGCTGATTGTCAGTAAGCCTGTTAAGATTAAGACGAATTCTAATTAACATCTCCTCCCTTTCTAATTTTTTTGAGAAACCCTAAAAGAAAAATGACCATTTTTACCCTTATTATACGTAAGTATACCACAATATCAAAGAAATAAAAAGCCCCCCATGTCCAAATTTCGGACATGGGATAAAACATTAATTTTCTATCAAATTAAAAATCTCTTCAGTAGTAGTTTCTACTATAGATGCTTCATCAACTAAAGAAGAATCACTAACTAAAACCCCCCCAATTAAACCCTCCATAACTGGTTCAACATCGTCTTGAGTTAAACCGTCAATAACACCATCAATCGATATTGTCTTACTCTTTTTTCAACAGGATCATAAAATTTCATTCTCAATCTTTCAATTTACTATCCCCTTCCAAATAATAGAAATTAATAAAATAAACCTTAAACCAACTCATACTCTTGTGAAAATAATATGTTGCATTAGTATTTCACATAAACCAACAAGACCTTGTAAAGCATTTTATCTCGGTTTCTTCCTCAGAAAAAGATCAAAAGACTTAGAGACCTTCTTCTCTTTTTCATTTACTACCTCCACCCAAACAATCTTTGCCTTTCTTGCATTAAGATTCATAGCCAAGAAATTCACCTCCCCCTATAAATTGATGAACCTACAACAACCCTAAACCTTTGTCCTACTGAGCATGTTTAGGAAACAACAACGCAACAACCCCATCAATCAAAACTGAAAGAATAATATCCAAAAACGGCGAATACTTACCAATAGACTTAAGAAACTCCCTCAGCGCTTGCATAACAATCTCTTTTCTTCTTTCCATTACCAGGCATTTCAACCATACTAACAAGATCAGGTATTAACCCCCCACGATCTCCTTCAACCGTCAACCCCCCCTTCATTAAAAAGAACAAACCCAACTTTTATTAGCCATTCATTCTCAAAAAAATTCCCTTCTCATAAGTAATATCCGCAAAATAAATTAACTCCAAGTAACTCTTTTGAAAACACTTGTATCAAAATGCAAACAAAAGATAAA
>JMBX01000432.1_pt1 | contig 10574 bp, 12 predicted proteins | sample 616521 | NCBI WGS metagenome assembly JMBX01 (sample SAMN02727906, study PRJNA239997) | anaerobic digester metagenome | biome: anaerobic digester; isolation source: mesophilic anaerobic digester inoculated with municipal waste water sludge... | place: Germany: Bielefeld University, CeBiTec ...
AGACCGCGTGTGTTGTGGAAGAATCGCTTAGCATCAAACCCTATTCTCATATTATTCTCATAATTTTAGAATATATCAAGTTGGAGCTTATACTTTTAAGACATGCCAAATCTCCCCTGGCACATGTTTTGTTCCCATAAACCGAACAAGGACGGCACTCCAGATCTATCTGCACGGCATTTCCAGGAGATTGCTTAAATCCGTAAAAGCCAAAACAAGGGTGAGTTGCCCCAGACTGAAATCACCGGGATGCGCACGAGTGATGCCAGATGCATGTTTGCCGAATCCATGGAAATTAATACGTTTAGCCTCGACATCAGATATAGCTCCTGTTCGAGTGTCAGAATTTCTGTAACTGAAATTGTGTTGTACTTCTCATGCCATCCCGATAGCAACTCCATTTCCTGCTCATTTCCGAACAGGTAAATGTTAATATTATCCAGTGCTGACAGTCTGCTAATAAGCTGCTCCATCTGATCAAGTGGATACATTTTTGTGTTGTGTTTCGCAAAAGGGGGGGCAATGCCTATATTTTTTTAAAGCAGTATTAAAGGGAAAAGAATCCGGTAAAGAGACTTGACTTGGCCTGTGGCTGAAAAAAAAGACTCAAATTGCATCTCTGCAGGATATCCCAACTTAGAAAAGACATCATGATATCTCTCTGTAGTATGTTTCAGAGGATGAATCGGGCTCTTGCGTGAGAGAATTAGCTTTTTTTTCGCCTCTTCCCTTATCTATATGTTTCACTTTTATATTTCTGAGAATAAAGATTACACGCAACAATTTGCTTCGTATCACATCGTGCACATCTGCTACCTTGTCAATATTTAATTTCACGAGATCCTTGGCGAGCCTGAAAATTCCAAAACCCCCCCTTTGTAGTCATTTAAATCAATTCCTATTGGCTCCAAATTACTTAATAATCCTTTGAAAAGGGGGGGTTCGAAGCGCTTATTTGTAAGCACAAAAAGTGATCACCCGGATAACTTCGTGCTACCGAATATGCTTCGGGAACAAGCATTGTTACATCTCCGAAGGCCGAAAAACGGATAATCAAAATATTTGCCATAAACTTTAAAGCTTTTGACATTTTTAGCATATAGTACAGGATTAAGCGAAGGATCATTGTACATTTTCATCTGCCTGTAAACCTTCATATATTTTTTTCCTTGTTTAATCTCATCAAGAAGGTTATCGATTGCTGAAGAGAGATCAACCCGTTGTTCCAACAATACATCAAGTTTGCCGCGACAACTGTCCAGGTGATCAGGATCAGTATCGATACGAAGAGTCTGTTCGCGCATATGGTAAATCTTCACCGCCAGAATAGATAGGCGGTCTATTGCCCAAGCAGGACTCTCAGTGTTTATTGAAGCATTAGGCAACGTTTTTACGCCGTTGTATAAATGATAAAATATGTATCAATCTTCTCAACTAAATCTGTTCGCTCCTGATTAGAACGATCAATCCATCTCTTTATCTCCAACGCCTTAACCGGGTCTATCTCCGGATCCCTAATTATATCCTCAAGATGCCATTGAACTACATCAATCCAATTCTTTTCATATAGATAATTATCTATTGTTTCAGGTTGAAATGGATTGTTCATAACTGAAGTTACATCATTTTTAATATGATAATCCTCAGTGGCTCGATCAAAAATAAGATTAGCGTTGTTGCAAAAATTTCTCTTCATTGTCTTTAAATTTAGTATTCGCAAAGATAACTACCCTTTTTATAAAAAAATATCTTTTTTTGCAATTTCATACGATTATTTAATTTCCTTTATGCTGTTTGAAATATGTGGTGTCGATTCGAGAGAATTCTTAACAGGTATTACAACATGTAATGGAATTAGTTTCAAATTCTAATAATTAATTACATTCAGAATCACAATAAGGTGACTTTTTCCACTGACAAAGTTATACAATATTTTTATCTTATGAAGCAGGAGGATGTTTTAACTGTTTAATAATTACTTTAGATGATAAAAAAGTAGTATTTTGCAAATGATTGTACACTTTATAAGGATTCCTCATAAATAATGAATAAAATTGTAGCAAAAGATAACCTCTCCGACAGAGTAGTTCGATTTGAGGTTGAGGCTCCGCTGATTGCGAAAAGCCGTAAACCAGGCCACTTTGTAATTGTACGTGTAGGTAAAAAGGGGGGGAACGCGTTCCTTATACCATTGCCTCGGCCGACCCTAAAAGGCACTATTACTCTTGTAGTACAAAGAGTAGGCAAATCGTCCGAAAAGCTTTGTCTACTAGAGTCAGGTGATTACATCACCGACATGGTGGGACCGTTAGGGAAAGCTACTCACATCGAGAACTTCGGCACGGTAGTCTGTGCTGGTGGAGGTGTTGGAGTAGCTCCAATGCTTCCCATAATTGAAGCTATGAAAAAGCAGGGAACAGAGTCGTTTCCGTACTGGGAGCCCGTACCAGGGAGTTGATTATCCTTGAAGAACAGGTTCATGAGCATTCCGATGAAGTGGTAATTATGACCGACGATGGTTCTTATGGGGAGAAGGGACTGATTACCGCCGGAGTGGAGAAAGTAATAAAACGAGAGAAGGTGGACCTGTGCGTAACCATCGGTCCCGCCATCATGATGAAGTTTGTGTCGGAACTGACAAAAAAAATACAATATACCCACCGTGGCATCACTCAACACAATTATGGTGGATGGCACCGGAATGTGCGGTGCATGCCGTGTAACTGTTGGTGGGCATACAAAATTTGTTTGTGTCGATGGTCCCGAGTTCGATGCACATCAGGTAGACTTCGACGAGATGCTTATGAGATTAAGAGCCTACGACAAATAACTCAAACACTTGCATCTGTCTTTTGAATCTTGAAAAGTGAGCAATAAAAATATGAATGACTATTTAAAAATGAGCGGTCGCAAGAGTGGCGTGAGACTTTGCGTAAGTCTATGAAGAACAAAGGCCGTACTGACATTCCTCGTGTGAAGATGCCTGAAGTGGATCCGGTGTTACGCAGTCGCACCTACGATGAGGTAAACTTGGGACTGACCAAAGTGATGGCTGTTAACGAAGCTCATCGTTGTCTTGATTGTATTGATCCCACCTGTATAACCGGATGTCCCGTTGAGATAAATATTCCCAAATTCATTAAAAATATTGAGCGTGGTGAATTTCTGGAAGCGGCCAAAGTGCTAAAGGAGACCAGTGCGCTTCCAGCAGTTTGCGGACGTGTATGCCCTCAGGAACGGCAGTGCGAAAGCAGATGTTTCTACAATCTGAAGCTGAAAAAAAGAGCCGGTAGCCATTGGTCATCTTGAGAGGTTTGCAGCCGACTACGAACGTATTAGCGGAAATATATCGATACCGGAAACAGCTCCAGCCAACGGTATAAGAATAGCGGTCGTGGGCTCCGGCCCTGCCGGGCTGGCTTTTGCCGGTGATATGGTTAAACTGGGGGGGTACGACGTTACTGTCTTTGAGGCGCTCCATGAGCTGGGAGGCGTTCTGCGCTACGGAATCCCCCCCGAATTCCGACTGCCAAACAATATTGTGGACATTGAGATTGACGGGCTTAAAAGATGGGAGTAAAGTTTGAGACAAACTGTATAGTTGGCAAAACTATCTCTCAGAAAGATCTCAAGCAGGAAGGGTTTAAAGGCATTTTCGTGGGAAGTGGTGCCGGATTGCCCAACTTTATGAATATTCCCGGTGAGAACCTTATTGGTGTAATGTCGTGTAACGAATACTTAACCCGGGTGAATCTCATGCAGGCAGCAGACCCCCCCGATAGCGACACACCTGTCTATCACGGAAAGAAGGTAGCCGTTATAGGCGGCGGCAATACCGCTATGGACGCCGTACGCACTGCACGGCGCCTGGGTGCCGAGAGAGCAATGATTATCTACCGCCGTTCTGAAGAGGAGATGCCGGCAAGGTGGAAGAGATAAAACACGCAAAAGAAGAAGGCGTAGAGTTCTATACATTGCACAATCCTCTTCGCTACGAAGGTGATGAACGCGGGCGTGTTCAGCGCATGCTGCTGCAACGGATGAAGCTGGGCGAACCCGATCAGTCGGGCCGTCGCCGCCCCCCCATATCAATTGAAGGTGATACTGTATGGCAAGAGGTTGACGAGGTAATTGTGAGCGTGGGTGTTTCTCCAAATCCGCTTATTCCACAGTACTTCTCGGGTATAGAGATTACTTCCCGGGGTACCATAATAGTAAACGAAACAACCTTGCAGACTGCCGATGAGATGATCTTTGCAGGCGGTGATATAGTCCGCGGCGGAGCCACAGTTATTCTTGCAATGGGCGATGGCAGAAAGGCAGCCACCGGAATGGATAAATATTTAAAAAGCCAGTTATGAAAATAATGGCTGATGCACATATCCCTTTTCTAAAGGAAGTTGCCGAACAGTTCGGCGAGGTGGAATACCTGCCTGGAAATCAATTCACCCGGGAGGCCATCAAAGACAAAGACGCACTTATTGTAAGAACTGTAACTCATTTCGGAGAAAAGATACTTTCAGGCACTAACGTAAAACTTATCTGTTCTGCTACCATCGGCTTCGATCATATCGATACAGTATGGTGCGATACACACGGAATTGCGTGGCGAACAGCTCCCGGCTGCAATGCCAATTCAGTAGAACAATATTTAACAGCATCACTTCTGTATCTGGCCGGCAAGTATCAATTCGAACTTAAAGAAAAAAACCATCGGCATTGTGGGTGTTGGAAATGTAGGGAGCAAAATAGAGTCAGCCTGCCGGAAACTAGGTATGAATGTATTGCTGAACGATCCTCCAAGGGAAGAGCGTGAAGGCAGAGGCCTTTTTGTGGATATCGCAACTATCAGACAGGAGTCTGATATAATCACCTTTCATACCCCCTTTGACCAAATCAGGCAAATATAAAACTTTTCATCTTGCTGATGAGCGCTTCTTTGAAACGGTAGCCAAAAGCCATTTATAATAAACGCTGCACGTGGAGGTGTCACAGACAACATCGCGTTGAAAAAAGCTCTTTCTCAAGGAAATATTTCAGGTGTAGTAATCGATTGCTGGGAAAATGAGCCCGATATTAATAAAGATCTCCTGCAGATGGCAGATATTGCCACGCCCCCCCATATCGCAGGCTACAGCGCCGACGGCAAGTGGACAGCAACAAGGATGAGCCTTGAAAATCTGAACAGCTTCTTCAATCTTGGAATAGAGCCTGACTATCAGAAGATTCCCTATCCTGCTAAACCAGTTATCAACCTGCAAGGAATTGCACCCGAAAATCAACTAGCACACGCTGTATGGCACACATACAACCCTATGAACGAAACAGCAGCATTAAAAACCGAACCCGGGAAATTCTACCACTTCAGATCGAGCTACCCTTTACGAAGAGAGTACAATGCTTATAATTTTGTGAACGCAGCACCTACTGTGTCTGAAATATTGTTGAAAATGGGTTTTAAACATACAAATATGCCGTAATAGAAGATCAAAATCAATCCAATAATCAAAAGGTAACTAACAAAAAAATAGATATACTTATTTTTTTTATTAACAAATAAAAAGTAAATTCGCTATTGAAATAAAAAAAAGGAAGGAAGCTTAATTTATTAAATACTTACATCATGCAAAAAAAATCTAGTTATTTGTCGCTTCTGCTTCTGCTTTCAGTGGCACTTTTTGCCATATCCTGCAGCAGCAAGCTCAAGCCACTCTCGCAAAACAATTTTAATGTTACCCCCTCTCCTCTCGAGACAGTGGGAAATCAGATTCCGGTAACCATCAACGGGACATTCCCTGAAAAATGGTTTAACAAGAATGCAACAGTAACCATTACTCCTGTTCTTAAGTACGGAAATGGTGAGATAACCGGTACACCATACAGTTATCAAGGAGAAAACATTTCAGGCAACAGGGTAACAATCCCTCAAAACCAGGGTGGTAACTTCACCATGAACAGTACATTTTCCTACATTCCCGAGATGCAGTCATCGGAACTATTTCTCCGCTTTGACGGAAGAATTAAAAACAAACCAGCTAAATTGCCCGATCTGAAAATAGCTGATGGCGTTATTGCTACATCTGCCCTGGCTGATGTCAAGACAACCACTCCTTCTGTAGCTCCCGACGGGTTCCAGCGCATCATTAAGGAAGCTCAGGAAGCCAGTATCATGTTTGTGATTCAACAGGCAAACCTTAGACAGGGCGAACTTAACAAACGCGATATGGCTGATTGGAAACAACGGGTGGAACAGGCTTTCAAAGATCCCAGGCAAAATGTGAATGTAGAAGTTTCGGCCTACGCATCACCTGACGGCGGATTTTCTTTAAACGAAAGACTGGCAGCACAACGTGAAAAAAAACACATCGGAGTATCTTGAAAAAGAGTTGAACAAAAGAGATATCGATACTGATGTATATGCACACTATACCGCACAGGACTGGGAAGGATTCCGCAAGTTGGTATCTGCATCGAACCTGCAGGATAAAGAACTTATACTGCGCGTACTGGAGATGTATCCCGATTCTGAAGCACGTGAAAAAGAGATAAAGAACATCTCTTACGTGTTTGAAGAGCTTGCAGAGACTATACTGCCGCAACTGCGTCGTTCGCGCATCATAGCAAATATTGAGATAGTTGGCAAGTCTGATGAAGAGATTATGACAACATGGAAAAACAACCCGAAGGAGTTGTCGGTAGAGGAGTTGCTTTATGGCTCAACATTAACCGCCGATGAAAAAAGAAAAAGAGAAGATATATCAATATGTGACAGCCAATTTTTCGAACGATTACAGGGGGGGATGGAACAATATTGGAACAATGTTCTTCAAAAGGGGGGGAGAATATGCAAAGGCAAAACAGTCATTCGACCGTGCAGCTCAGGTAAATCCGTCAGCCCCAGAAGTGAATATGAACAAAGCTCTGCTTGCAATTATGGACAACGACCTATCAACAGCGAACGAATATCTCGGCAGGTCTGCCGGTGCCAGTGGCCTCGATGAAGCAATGGGATTGATAAATTTGTTGCAGGGTAACTACAATCAGGCTGTTGGTGCTTACGGAAACGGCAAGTCCAACAATGCAGGCCTGGCACAGCTATTGGTCAGGGACTACAATAAGGCAAAACAGACATTGGAATCTGTTGAAAACCCGGATGCAACTACCGCCTATCTGCTTGCTATCATCGCATCAAGAACGAACAACTTCAATGAAGTTATCTCTAATCTCCGGACTGCAATCGGTCGCGACAGAACAATAGCTTCACAGGCACTTAAAGATCTGGAATTTGCGAAATATCGCACCAACCAGGAATTTATGTCGGTTGTCGGTTAAGACAAATTCATCAATAATTACAAAAAAAGTGGGCTGGTTCAGCCCACTTTTTTTTATCTCAAAAACCTGTAATCGTTTATTCAGAAATGATCATAACCGCCAATACCAATAAAACCTATTCCAGCGAAAAAGTCACGTTCAGATGTTTATCGCTTCTAACATAAGTTGAAGTAACATCATATGAGAGCGATTGCTGTCCTTCTGCAGCAGAGATAAGCTGCGTTGAACGGGGGGTAAAGAGTAATACTCCGGGTGCCATTGCCCAATGTTAATTTAAGTTCGAAATAAAGATCGCTGTTATTTTTTTTAATTCGTAGAATATCGTTTTTTTCACCATTTTTATTTTCCTGTATATAGTGCCCCGGCATTAGCTTAACACAGGCATTGAACAGACTTCTCACATTCTCCTCTTTACCTGCCAGTATTTGCTTGCCCAGGCAACGGTACGGCCTGAATTCAACGCTTCACGAATAGACTCGGGCGTTCTCTCTTTGCCATCACCAATGTCATAGTTCTGTGCACATAATCTTTGCTTTATCATAATCATGCCCTATCAGGTTGTGTGCATCAGTACTGCCCATCACTGTCAATCCTTTATCAACGCACCAATCGAGTGCTTTCATATGTAACCCAAAACCGTTGATAACCTCAATTCCGTGCAATGCCCCCCACTTTTATAGAGATCTTCGATTAACGGGAGCCATTCATATGATCCTTCTATGCCTGGCTGCCAACCGGGATGGTTCCAGAAGATAAAAGCATCCTGCTCTGCCGCTTTCATCACAGCAGCCTTGTTATGCTCATTGCTTCTATCCTCTATAAAGGGTGATGAATCCTTAACATAAATTGCATTAAAGTGGCCCGGAGGAGTATTACGGGTTATTTCCGATCCATTTACCAAGATGATGTTATTTTTCGGGGGGGCAACATCTTTAAGAAGCTCATACCCACGGTTGTGATCAGTTCTCACATCTGCTTTATGTGGCTGATACTCTATATGATCTGTCAGGGCAAATGCATCCAGACCCTCTTCCCATGCCTCCTGGTTACGGATAGTGGGCCACACCTGTCCGTCGGAAAAAAACCGAGTGCATATGGAAATCACATTTAAGTACTTCATACCCATTCACTTCGGGTATGATAATATTTTCACGATACACAGGCCGCCTATTTTCATCGAGGTACATCATTCCCTCAACAGTGCCTCGTTGTCCGAATATCAGCATAGACAACAGCAAAAATCCAATCAGTAAAATGTTTCTTTGTGTCATTATAAAAAAATTGTTGGTTTTTATCTATAAGTCAGCACCGAAAACCTTGAACATAAACATAATACATTATATATCAATATTTATTTTAAACCAAATGCAATAAAAAAAGACTTTCTGGCGGGGGATTCATATTTAAAAACAGTTAGTAATTATCCTTATAATCAGTTGGTATTTCTCTGTAAAACAAGTTTGAATAAACATCTAGTATTTTTCCGTAAAAAAAGTTGATTATTCTATACTTTGCCAAATTAGTTTATTATTTTATCTCTGCCAAATTAGTCAGGTACAAAAATCATCTGCAACCATATTATTCTTAACCTTCCTTAGAATTCATAAAGTTGTTACACTGTTTTATACGGAACATTTTAATTATAAACATTTAATTTAAAGTTGTGCCTCTGTCATCTGAAAATGCTTCGTTAAAACTTCATTTATAATACTGACAGTCAATAAGTTATACCGCACCCTCAAAAGGTGTCGTACTCTATTGATATTCAGTGAATTATAAGGACCATTTTAAAAGTATTACCGAAGTATTGATATGACAAAAGGTTCATAAAAAAAATAAAAAGCTCACAAAATGGGACAAACAGATAAAAAAACGATTAATTTTACAGCCTGATTGAGGTTGATTAAAGTATTGTAATTAGAAGCCGCTCAAAATTGCAAATAATCAGGAAGATATTTTGGCTTCTCCTGAAAAACTGAAAATTTAACATAAGATTTATGATACGGACAAGGGCTGTAATAAAATATTTAGGTTTCATTTTACTATTCAATTCGCTGTTTCTCTTCATTGCCGCTACAATTTCCTATGCATATAAAGAAGACTCCTTTAATGCTCTGTTATTCAGTGGCGTTTTTGTGCCGCATCGGGAATCTTACCACAGCTTTTTATCAAAAAGATTGATGAGATTGTGTTTCATGAGGGATTGGCAATAAGTGTTCTGGGATGGATAATTACCTGTTTTGCCGGTATGATTCCGTACTGTTTTGGGGAGGGGAGTTCACACTTGCAAATGCGCTGTTTGAAAGTGTATCCGGCTACACTACAACAGGAGCAAGCACTTTGAGTAATGTGGAAGCATTGCCTAAAGGGTTGCTTTTCTGGCGGGCATCCACCTCTTTCATTGGGGGAGTAGGAATTATCCTGTTTGTATTATTGATCCTTCCAGAAAAGAAAGGTGTTATATCCAGCTTTTATCGTTCAGAGGTATCAGATCTCTCCAGAATGAGTTTCAGAATAAGATCTAAGCATATTACCCGCATAGTTGTTTCGGTCTATTTAAGTCTTATTATCACTCAAATAATTCTTTTGAAATTATTTGGCATGAGTCTTTTCGATGCTGTCTGCCACTCATTCTCCACGGTTGCCACATCGGGATTCTCTACAAAAAAAACTTAAGTATAGCTTCATACAACAACTTGGGAATTGAGATTGTTACAATGTTTTTCATGCTGGTAAGCAGTATGCATTTTGGATTGATCTATGCTACTTTGACAAGGAAAAAAACTCAATATATTCACTTCCCATCCAACACAAATGTATATGCTCGTTATATTAATCGGGATTATATTGATAACACTTCAACTCACCCATGAGAAAATATTTGGATTTTGGGACTCCTTACGGCATGCAGCTTTTCAGGTGATCTCACTAACTAGTACTACAGGCCTGGTTACAGCTGATACTTCAGTTTGGCCTATTTTCTCAATCATCATATTATGCTATTTCTCTATTCAGTGTGGTATGGTAGGTTCTACCGCAGGAGGGATTAAATTCGACAGGGGTTTACCTCTTCTTCTCCTCTGTAAAAAAAACAGTTAAAAACTAATTCTTCACCCAGAAGGAGTTTACGCCGTGAGAATGAACAAGATAGTCATTGTGCACGATCTGGAACTGCAAATCATGGTGTTCATTATATTCTATATCCTTACTTTTTCAATTACCACTCTCATACTCTCTTTCAT
>JMBX01000433.1_pt1 | contig 10562 bp, 18 predicted proteins | sample 616521 | NCBI WGS metagenome assembly JMBX01 (sample SAMN02727906, study PRJNA239997) | anaerobic digester metagenome | biome: anaerobic digester; isolation source: mesophilic anaerobic digester inoculated with municipal waste water sludge... | place: Germany: Bielefeld University, CeBiTec ...
GGGACAAGGGGGGGTCTGACCCCTTGTCCCACAATAGTTTTTTTATAGCTCCTCGGTGAGTTTAATTATCTCATCTACTATATCCCCCCCAATATATTCAATAGTATTTAACAATGGCTCTTCCGTGGTAATATCTACCCCTGCCTTTTTAGCAAATTCTATTGGAGTATATATACCTCCAGATTTTAGTACTGAAAGCCAATCATCTATAGCTTTTTCTCCCTCTTTTAATATCCTATTATTTACCTCTGTAGCAATGGTCAAACCTGCACTATAGGTATATGGATATAATCCCATATAATAATGGGGGGTTGTCTCATCCAAGTAAGCTCTGCTCCCTCATTGATTACTACAGCATCCCCCCAGAATTCTTCCAGTACTTTCCTCTTTGTTTTATTTAACAATTCTGCATGTACAGATCCTCCATTATCAATTATCCTATATACTTCTCTTTGAAATGCTGCTTCCAATAGATGGGTTACAAAATTGTGATAATAGGTTCTGGATATTATAGATGATAAAACCCATCTTTTCATCCTTTTATCCTGAGTATTTTCCATCAAATAGTTTACCATAAGGAGTTCATTCATAGTAGAAGGTGCCTCTACATAGTATCTAGAAGGTCTTGTATTAAATATATTTTGATTTTTATGAGACAAATAAAAATGCCCAGCATGGCCTAATTCATGAGCTAAAACGAATACCTCCCTCATTCTTTCCGTCCAAGATATAAGTATATAAGGATGACTACCATAGGGGGGCTGGAACAAAAAGCACCAGTAGACTTACCCTTGTTTTGGACAAAATCTATCCATCTTTCATCAAAAGCCCTATTGACTACCTCCATATACTCTTCCCCTAATACTGACAATGCCCCCTTCCACATAGGGTCGAGCCTCTTCAACGCTTATCTTTGGTTCAAATTCTGGGTCTATAGGCAATTTTAAATCCATGAAAGTCATTTCATCTAATCCGTGGATTTCTTGTATTAATTTTGCATATTTCCTCATATGAGGGGGGGCTAATTTCCCCCCCATTATTAAATCAATCTGTCTATCATATAATTCTATTTCCACCTTTTGAGGAAATAGTAAACTATCTATTACAGAATCAAAGCCTCTTAAATTTGCTATAGTCTTCTCTTTTTGTACTTGAACTTGATATACAGTGGCTATGGTATGTTGATACTCCCTTAGTTTATTAGAAAAAGCCTCTGCTGCAGCTCGTCTAATCTTTGTGTCCTTCTCATACTCCCATTTACCTTCAAATAACACAAAACTTAATGGATACTCCTCTCCTTCTACAGTAAAAGTACCAAAATCCATATCGGCTAGTTTAGCCCTATTATATATTTGATAAGGTGCATCTAATACATTGGAAAGAGCTAATAAGGTTCTCTCCACCTCAGGATGTAGGGTATAAGGTTTTTTTCTCATTATATCCATCAAAATAGTGCATTTTCTTGGGACTTTTCTATGGCTTCTTGAATTGTTTCTTCATCTAATTGAACTATCTCTGATTCAATAAAGCTTAGGCGACTACTTACCTCCGATAAAATATTAGATGTTTTCATTTGTCTAGTTTGATTTTCCATATCCCTCTGATCTACTGCTACTGATAGATAAGAATAAGTTCCCAATAAACCCCCCCAATCTCTAGTAAAACTTTAAACTGATCTAAACAGGCGTTAATCTCTTTTGCCCCCCTTTTAATTTTCCTTTATATTCTTTTTCTATCTCCTTTGAAAGCTTAACTACTTCTTGGAGCTTTTGTTCAAACTGTTCTTCCGATTCAAATATTGATGAAAGATCCCAAGTATATCTTTCATCCACATCTTTCCTCTCTAGAAGCTCTTTACCCATGCTAAAACCTCCTTATAATATTTCGATTGTCTAAGTAAATTATATTATAAGAAGATTCTTAATACAAGGAAAATGATTGGAACAAGGGGGGGACAGTTCTCCCTGTCCCACAAAACTATTTCCCCCCCTTTAAGTCCTATTTGCTCTTTTTATTTAAAAATTCCAATATTTTATAGACATAGTAATCCTAAATAACTCATCTCCATTATTTAAATCTATATTGGTTATTTCCTTAATCTTATTTAATCTATAGTTAGTGGTATTTCTATGGATAAACAATTTGTTCGATGTTTCTATTGAATTTTTATCCTCTTCAATATAGGTTTTAAGAGTTAAAAAAATATTCAGTATTATTTTTCTTATCATATTCTAATAGTTTATAGACACTTTGGCTGCAATAATTACTTAAATTAATATAATCTTTTACATCTTGAATAAGATGGTAAAATTTCAAATCCTCATAATAAAAAAATATTTCCTTCCATATCTAATATATGTATTATTTCCATACTATCTAATGCTTGTTGATAATGTTTACTCAAATCCAATATATCGCTAAAATTATTGCTTACTATCAATATAATATTATTTTCTTCTAAAAAGCTAGTAATATCTTTATCCATAAAATATTCTACTTTTTCTTCATATAATAGATCTAATACAATTAATACATGTTCTTTATAAAATAGAGATTTGTGTTTTGGGAAAAGTTGTTCTAAGGATCCTTTCAAAAAAATTAGGCTTAGTTACATTTGAATTATATTGGGAAATATCCAAGACTAGAAGGCATAAATTATCTCCGAAACTACAATCAATGGATTTCATCCTCTCTTTAGAGCATACTCATCAATTATACTTCTTTCCAGTATATCTATTAATAGGTTTTCATATCTTAATCCACCTAAATTTCTATATACCTGGTCCTTTTTAAGTTCCTCGGAAATTACATTACTCAAAATTTTTATGGTTTCATAGCTACTTTCCGTAAACTTTTCTATAGATTCTAATAGTATTATGTATCCAACAATATTCCCATCGATTATAACTTTGCTTACCAACTTCCTAATAGGACTTTCCTTACAAATAACTATGAAAGGTTCTGTAGAATTAGGTGCATTTCGAAAGGATTTTATCTTATTTACTTCAGATATGAATTCATAAGAGCAGTAACCTAAGTTGATGTTTCTAATCCAAAATGGTTCGGTGATATATTTAATATCTGAATGAGCCAATACTTTAAAACATGAATCTATTAGAATAATAGGATTTTGTAATACTTCTGAACTAATATTTATTATATAATTCAATCCTCTATCACTAGTTAATGCATTAAGAAAGTCAGCAGAATTTTGCAATACCATATAATTTTCAATAAATAGATTCTTTACTTTAACAAATAAATCCTGAATGTCTTGTACATTAGATACTTCTATAAAACTAATATTATTATTAATAAACCAGTTATTATCGTATTCTTTGTCTACTTCAATAAGATATACCCCCCCTTATTCAATTTATCCCTATGAATATTAATAAATTGAGAGGCTTTTCCTATATACAATATTTTTTTCATGAAATACATTTTCATCTGGTGAAAATAATTCTACATCTACAAGGATTTCTTCCCCCCCTCCAGACTTGGAATAAAGTGCAGGGGAATACTTTGACAATTCTTTATATACTTTATAAAGCTTTACAGCCATATTAATACCCCCCCCTTTATATTATTATAGTGCACTATGCACAAAAAAACACAATAATATTTGTATTGTATACCCATGTTATTTAGCCCAATATTATATTAAAGTATATATAGAAGGCATGTTAAAAAAATTATCAGGGGGGATTTTGATGAAATATGAAAATCTTTTTCAAAGAGGCAAAATTGGTAACTTGACATTAAAAAAACAGAATTGTGATGCCCGCAATGGGAACATCTTTAGCTACATCTACTGGAGAAGCATCAGATGAAATAATTAAATATTATGAAGAAAGAGCAAAAGGAGGATGTGGTTTAATAATTACTGAAATTACAAGAATTGACAATGAAACAGGAGTTGGTATGCCAAATCAGCTATCTGCTATGGAGGGAAAGCATGTACCAAAGCTTGAAAGATTGGCTAGAGCAGTACACAAACATGATTCTAAAATATTTCTTCAATTACATCATCCAGGTAGACAAAATAGAAGTGATTTAATTGAAGGCAGACAAATAGCTGCTCCCAGTCCTATACCATGCAAAACCATAGGAGAAATCCCTAGGGAAATGACTACAGAAGAGGTAGAAGGGCTTGTGAAAAAAATTTATAGTTGGAGCTAAAATAGCACAAACAGCAGGAATAGATGGTGTTGAGCTACATGGTGCTCATGGCTATTTAATAGGCCAATTTATGAGTCCCCTTACCAATAAAAGAAATGACAAATATGGTGGAAGCTTTATGAACAGGATGAGATTTGTAACAGAGATTATAATGGGGGGATTAGATATATATGTGGCCCAAATTTCCCAATATCTGTAAGAATAGATGGAGATGAGTTTGTAGAAGGAGGTATTACTTTAGAAGAGGCTATAAAAATAGCTAGATATTTAGAAAGCATAGGAATAGATGCACTCAATGTAAGTTCTGGAACATATGAATCAGCAGCTACCATTATTGAACCTATATCTTATCCAGAAGGTTGGAAAAAAACATCTATCCAAATCTATAAAAGAGCATGTAAAAATACCTGTTATAGCTTGCAATGCTATAAAAACACCCGAGATTGCAGAAAAACTACTAAAAGAAAAAGATTGTGATTTTGTTGCATTAGGTAGAGCCCAATTAGCAGATCCAAATTGGGGGGGCAATAAAGCTAGAGAAGAAAGAGAAAAAGAAATAAGGCCTTGTATTGCCTGTCTTAATTGTATAGAAGCTATTATGAATGGAACAAGCATAAAATGTGCTGTAAACCCTAAATTAGGATACGAACTAGAATATAAAGACTATGATTTAGATGGCCAAGGACGCACAGTAGCAGTTATAGGTGGAGGTCCTGCAGGCATGGAAACATCAAAAATATTAGCAATAAGAGGATTTAAAGTAACACTATTTGAAAAAAAGAGATAAATTAGGCGGAAATGTATATGTAGGAAGTATACCTCCTCATAAAGAAAGATTAAGAAATCTAATAAGCAATATGGAATATGAAATTAGAAAACTTGGTGTAGATATTAAACTTAATACCGCTCCAACTATTGAAGAACTAAAAGAATTAAATCCTTATGCTATATTCGTTGCAATAGGTGGAAAAAAACATTGCACCTCCAAATGTTGAAGTAGATGGAAGTAAAATATTATATGCAACAGATTTACTTGAAAGAGAAATGGATTTAAAGGATAAAAATATTGTAGTGATTGGTTCAGGAATGACTGGATTGGAAACTGCAGAATATTTAGCTAGTAAAGGCAATAATGTAACAGTGGTGGAAATGTTAAAACAAATTGGTCCAGATGTTTATGATGTAGTATTATACGATATAATTACAAGATTAAAAAAAATTAAATGTAAACTTAATGCCTTCTAGCAAATTTGTAGGATATGGGGGGGAGAATGGTGCAATAATTCAGAATACCTATAATAATAAAAAAATCTGTTATAAAAGCAGATCATATAGTCTTAGCACTAGGAGTTAAAGGATTAGAAGAAGATCCATTTGTTCAAGAATTATATAAAAACTTCAATATAGTAAGATTACTTGGGGGGGATACAAGGGGGGGAGCAGGTAAGATTTATGATGCAGTTAAAACAGGTTTTGATATGGCTTATGTACTAAAATAAGTGAGGAGGGGGGGAACAATGAAAGAATTTAAAGATAAAGTTGCCGTTATAACTGGTGGAGCTAATGGTATAGGTTTAGCAATAGCTGAAGAAGCCATAAAACGGGGGGGAATGAAAGTGGTTATAGGTGATATCCACAAAGAAGGACTTGAAAGAGTTGAAAAAATTTTTAAAGAAAAAAACGCAGACTTTATTACAGTATATATGGATGTAACAGAATTTGAAGATATGAAAATGTTAGCTGAAAAAAACTATTGAAAAATATGGACAAGTTGACTTATTCTTTAATAATGCAGGAGTAGTAGTACCAGGAGATATTTGGAACATACCATTAAATGATATAGATTATATAATATATTCTAACTTGTTTAGTATAGTATATGGACTAAAAGTATTTATACCTATAATGGAAAAGCAAAAAACATAAGTGTCGTATAATAAATACAGCAAGTGTAGCAGGATTACTTTCAAGCCCTGGTATGCCAACCTATCATATGACTAAGTTTGGAAATATTGGCCTTTCTGAAGCTGTAGATTTGCAATTACAAGAAAAAGAATCCAATGTAAGATTAAGTGTATTTTGTCCAGGATATATACAAACAGATCTCCATAATTGTGATAAAAGAAGACCAGAAAAATTTAAAATAGATCCTAATGAACCCTACTATCAAAGTGAAGAATATAAAGAAGGACTTAAAAAAAGCTCATTATGTGATTACTACAGGAATACCAATAGATAGTATAGGAATGAGTGTATTTCAAGCTATAGAAGATGAACAATTTTATATTTTAACTCACCCAGAATATATGCCTGTTATAGGATGGAGAGTAAAAATATATTAGATGGAAAAATCCTGATGTGAAATTTTTTTAAATCATAAAAACAATATTGGGGACAGGGAGAAACATCTGAATAGCCCCCCTGTCCCATCCTATAATACTATATCCTAACCTTATCTAGTTTTATCAAATCATACTGTTTTATTATCCTTATCAATTTCAATGCATATTCAGGATCTGTTGCATAGCCTGTTCTTTTCAGTGCCCATGCTCCTGGGATGCTATCATGCATTACTTCCTTAAAAGGCTTGTACCTTTCAGAATTCAATAAAAAAATTCTTATGATCTGCCCAACTTTCTTCAACGCTATTATAGGCTCTAAACTTTGCATCTACGTAATAAGTTTTGCCATTATATACTTCCCATGTATTGTATATAACTGAACCCTTAGGACCTTCTCCCTTTATTCCAAATAGATTATATGAAAGTTTACCACTGTATTTATCTACTGGAACACTTTGTCCCCATCCTGTTTCTAAAATAGATTGAGCAGTTTGAAGAGCTGCTGACATACCTGTCTTTTCCCAAGAGTCTCGAGCAAGAGTTGATGCTAAATTTAAAAATTTATCTTTTCAATTATAGGTACTGCTTCATATATTTTACCCAAATATACTCTAATTGGAACTGGCTCACTTTTAATTTCTTTATTTCCATATTTACCAATAGCTTGTATATTCCAATAACCTTCGTCCTCTTTTTCAGGAGTATAGGTATATCCCTTAAGGGGTCTTTATTTATTGCTATGTTTTTTTTATTTTACCTGTATCCCTATTAATAAAGATATAGCTTACGCTATCTAATTTTATATTACTTACAACTTTTAAACTAGTAGGTTCTCGTAACACCTGATTAGGACCTACCCCCCCTTCCAATAATACTATAGGTTTCCCTGCTAGCTTGATTTTGATTGGTTTACTCTCATATTCTACCCCCCCTTTGGTATCCTTAACTCTAACCAATACTTCCTTTTCTCCAGAAATATCAGGCTCTGGAAACCATGTATATCCTCCATAGGGTTTTTTTAGCTAGGACTTCCTCCTTACCAGAAACTGGATCTCTCAATATATATTGAGTTTCCATTACGTCAAAATTCCTAGTAGCCAAAAGATTCACAGGTTTGCTGATTACTTGTCCCTCCGAAACCCCCCCTGCTAATGTTAATTTAGGATTCACTTCCACCTTAGCTATTACTTCATTACTTTCATAACCTTGGTTGTTGCCATCATATGCAATTGCCTTAAAAGAATAATTGCCATTTTCCCTTACATTAGGCTCCCACTTGTATTGACCATAAGGATCTATAGGAATATCTTCTCCTATTATATTAGTCTTTCCTGTATCCAAATTGGTAATCTCATACTTTACATAGGATGCTACAAAACTAGTATCCACTCCCATATATATGGTATTATTATCCAAAGTTTCACCTTCCTCTATTCCTGTTAGAGAAACCTTAGGAACCACATCCAATACAACAGAAATAGCATCCCCCCCTGCTAAAAAAATTCCCATTTTTATCATAAATAGCTGCTACTAATACCTTCTTCCCCCCTTTTTCCTCTAAATATGGAATCCAAGTATATCCACTAGTTAAATCTTCTCCCCCCCTAGCCACTACAAATCCCTCAGCTGTATTTGGATCTAATAATAAATATTTTATCTCTTTAGCATTGGGTAGATTCCCTTCAGGTAGTTCTATTTTTAATTCAGTTTTACCCTTTATAGTTTGTCCAGATTTTAATGTGGATATATTTATATCGAAAAATGGTTCTACATTTCCTTCTCTATTGGAATCTACATAAACGGTTCTAGTAGATTCATCCCACTGAACTCCTACCCCCCTAGTGCATTTGCTACAAAACGAACAGGTACAAAGGTACGACTTTCTATAATCTTAGGTGGTACATCTATTATGCTATAGTTTTTATCTCCATCTTCATAAGAAACTAGATGACTCCCTATTTTTAAGCTAACTACTTTATTACCCATTTGAATAGTTACTGTTCTATCCTTGTCATTCCATTCAACTTCTCCTCCCAATTCTTCCGATACAAATCGAATTGGTACCAATGTTCTTCCACTTTCAACTATAGGACCCATAAGAGAAGTAATGTCTTTCCCATTCACTACTAGTTTAATGGGCTTGGCAGCAAAAGAACAGGTACTAAAACATTGTGAACAGAGTAATAGTATAAGTAATAAGGAAAACAAAGTTACATTAAGTACATTTCTTTTCATGTTTTTCCTCCTTCATCTTTTAAAGAACATCTACTTATAGTATAATCATAAATAAACAAATAAGCTAGCCTAATCTGGCAAATTATATATTTTTCATTATAACTCCTTCCACAGTTTGGGCCACACTTTCGCAGGCATCACAACAATCCTCAAATACTTGGAAAAGTCGTGTCCATACTATTACATCCATTATATTTATAGGCTCTATATATAAATTCCTTATGGCTTTTATATAAAATCTATCTCCTTCTTCTTCTATTTGATTTATATCTACTATAAAATCATGTATATTATTTGATTTTCTAAAATTAGGAAACTCCTTCATCATATCTTTAATCTTTTCACAACCTCTAACTATGATATCCACAAACCCAATAGCTTCCTCCCGTATTTCATGAACATTGTACATATAAAGTCTTAGCAATATATCTTCTGTAGAATCTATAACCTCATCAAGCCCTTGTGCCAATAGTATTATATCTTCCCTTTCTATAGGAGGTACAAACTCCTTAGCAAGATTTTTCATCATATCATGAACCTCTTTATCAGCTTTATATTCCTTTTTGTGCATCTCTTCCATAGCTTTAGGAAGTTTTTCTACATCAAAATTTTCAATTATAATTGCCAATTCTTTAGATACCTCATACGTATATTGTCCCATCCTCATAAACATAGCATAATAATCATATCCCTTTTTTTCGTCTCACATAAATCCTCCTCCAATTTAAAATAGTACCATAAATAGTTTAGCCATTAAAAAAACCTATCATACCGCAGCCAGGAAAAGTCAACACCCAAGTCATAACCATTTCCTTGACCAAAGACCAGTTTACAGAAGATAATCTTCTAGCTGAACCTACCCCCCCATAATAGCTGTGGTTTTTGTATGAGTAGTACTAACAGGCAATCCAAATATAGAAGAAAAAAAGCAAGCAAAGAGCTGCTGCTAGATCAGCTGAAAACCCTTGATATTTTTCCAACTTTACCATATCCATACCAACTGCTTTTATTATTCTATACCCTCCCATAGATGTACCTAATGCCATTACTAAGGAACACAATATCATAAGCCAAAAGGGTATTTGAAAATTGGATACATTACCTTGCCCTTTTGCTAAGAAAATACCTAGCATAAATACCCCCATGAATTTTTGCCCATCCTGAGCTCCGTGCATAAATGCCATAGCAGCACTACCAAATACCTGAGCTCCTTTAAAAAGCCTACAGTTTTTCTCCTATCCATATCCTTGCATATAAACTCCACCAATTTTACAATGACAAAACCCATAATAAAACCAAATATAGTGGAAAAAAAACTAAACCATACAAAACCTTAACCCATTCAGAACCATTTATACCAGAAAAACCTCCTTGTAAAGCTATAGCAGCACCAGATATGCCTGCAATAAGTGCATGACTCTCACTAGTAGGTATGCCAAAATACCAAGCCATAGTAGCCCAAATAACGATTGCAAAAAGTGCAGCACAAAGGGCCACAAGAGCAGTATGGGGGGGATCGCCGCCAAAATCTACCATATTATATACAGTCATAGCGACAGAACTGTTTACCATGGTCATAATCAATATCCCTAAAAAATTAAATATAGCTGCCATAGTTATAGCACTTCTCGGCCCTATGGAACGGGTAGCAATAGCTGTTGCAATTGCATTTGGAGCATCAGTCCAACCATTTACCAGGACTACTCCCAAAGTCAATATTACAGTAATAAGTAATGTAGAATTGGTCACTAATTGTTCTAAAAAAAATCTTCAAATAAAATAGTCACTTTTTCACGTCCTTTT
>JMBX01000434.1_pt1 | contig 10562 bp, 21 predicted proteins | sample 616521 | NCBI WGS metagenome assembly JMBX01 (sample SAMN02727906, study PRJNA239997) | anaerobic digester metagenome | biome: anaerobic digester; isolation source: mesophilic anaerobic digester inoculated with municipal waste water sludge... | place: Germany: Bielefeld University, CeBiTec ...
AAATAAAACCATCACCACAACATTTTCGAGGAAATTCCGGTGCGCCGGTGATCAGGGCCTGGGGGGGGCAGCACTCGACGTGGGGGGGTAGTGGGATCGACTAAATAAGCCTCGACTTTGAGTTCTCGGCCGTTAGGCCGGCTAAAACAGGGCCGATGCCCAGTTGGTAACGGGGGGGCAAAGGGGGCGTAAGCGATATAGCCCGCTTTCGCTATCTGCGGAAGATAGGCGCTAGTAACGACAAACTGTATGGAGTGGAGAAGGTTTTCTCCGCTGAGCCAGGGGATAATCTGCTGTTTGACAAGCTGCTCGGGTGTGGTGGTTAGGGCCCGGGCGGCTGTTTTGAACTTGCCCTGGCGGCCCACAGCCAAATGAAGCGCAGACGGTTGGGGATAAAAAGCTAAGACACTCACGGGCGGACCCTTCCTTCTTGTTAAAATTAAAAGCAGGTATTTGGTTTGTACCTGCTTCATTATCTTTCCATTAAGTTATTTCTCTAAGAGAGTTAGGATTCCTCCTCAGGAGGCAAAGTCTCTTTGCGCGAAAGATTGATTCTGCCCTGTCGATCAATTTCAATTACTTTCACCAGGACCTCGTCACCCTCTGAGACGATATCTTCCACCTTATTCACCCTATGGTGCGCGAGTTGGGAGATATGGACCAAGCCCTCTTTACCCGGTAAAACTTCCACAAAAGCACCAAAGTTCATGATGCGTTTCACGGTACCAAGGTAAGTCTCGCCCACTTCCACATCTTTGGTGTAGTATTCCACAAGCTTGCGGGCCCTTTCGCCGCCGCCGCCTTCGGTCGAAGCGATATAGACGGTGCCATCATCTTCAATGTCGATGCTGGCGCCTGTTTCTTCGATTATCTTGCGGATAATCTTTCCGCCCGGCCCGATGACATCCCTAATTTTATCAACCGGAATTTCCAGCGTAATGATGCGGGGGGCGTATGAAGATAATTCGGCTCTTGGTTTGCAATGGCTTCGCTCATCTTTCCAAGATGAAATCCGGCCCTGTTTGGCCTGCTCCAGCGCCTGGCTCATAATCTGCCGGCTTACTCCGCCGATCTTTATGTCCATCTGCAGAGCGGTGATGCCTTGCTCAGTTCCCGCCACCTTAAAATCCATATCCCCCCCTAAGGCGTCTTCCATGCCTGAATGTCGGTGAGAATTGTATAATCCTCATCAATCATCATCAGGCCCATGGCTATCCCGGCAACAGGCCGTTTAAGCGGTACTCCCGCATCCATGAGTGAGAGGGTGCTGCCGCAGATGCTCGCCATGGAGGAAGAACCGTTTGATTCCAGTATTTCCGAAACAAGGCGCAGCGTGTACGGAAATTCCTCTGTTTTGGGGATGACAGGCAGCAAAGCCCGTTCCGCCAGCGCTCCGTGGCCTATTTCCCGGCGTCCGGGCCCGCGAATGGGGCGGACTTCCCCCCCACACTGTAGGAAGGGAAATTGTAATGGTGGATATACCGTTTGCTGTCTTCATCCGTAAGATTGTCAAGCATTTGTTCATCGGATTTCAAGCCAAGTGTTAACGCGGTTAACGCCTGCGTTTGCCCGCGCGTAAACAAGCCGCTGCCGTGCACTCTGGGTAAGACACCAACGGAACAAGTTATGGGCCGTATTTCTTCGGGTTTGCGCCCATCCGGCCGCAGCTTATCCTTTGTTATCGAGCGCCGCACTTCTTCTTTGAGCAAGCGGTCGAAGGCAAAAGCGAGGTTTTTCCGCTCTTCGGTGTACTTTTCTTCGCCGAAGGCCGCTGTGTAAGCGCTATGTACATGGGCCTCCACCTCATCTATCAGACGTTCCCTCTCCAGCTTCTCCACCGTTTGCACCGCTTGAGGCAAACGCTCTTCCACCTGTTCGCGCACCCACTGCAGCATGGATTGTTCTACTTCGAATACGGCGACCTTTACTTTTTCTTTGCCGATTTTATTCCGGATTTTTTTTCTGCAGCTGGCACAGTTCTTGAATTTTTCTGTGGCCGAAGGCAATCGCTTCCAAAGCGGTATCTTCATCTACTTCGTTGGCTGCCGCCTCCACCATCATCACAGCTTCTTCCGTGCCGGCAACGGTAAGATCCAGATCAGATTTTGCCTGCTGATCAAGGGTGGGGTTAATGACAAAGTTGCCATCGACCAAACCGACATTTACCCCCCGCCGATGGGGCCGTCAAAGGGAATATCGGAAATGTGCAGCGCGGCACTGGCGCCAATCATGGCGGCAATGGTCGGCGAATTGTTTTTATCCACAGACATGATCGTGGCCACTACCTGCACATCATTGCGAAAACCATCCGGGAATAAGGGGCGCAGGGGCCGATCAATCATTCTCGCGGAAAGAATCGCCTCTTCACTCGGCCTTCCCTCCCGCCTGCCCCCCCAGCCACCGGGGATTTTCCCCCCCACCGAATACAGGCGCTCTTCGTAATCTACTAACAACGGAAAAAAAATCAATTCCTTCTCTAGGCTCTTTGCTCATGGTGGCCGCTACTAGTACGGCGGTATCGCCGTAGCGGACCAAGACAGAACCGTTGGCCTGTTTTGCCAGGCCACCAAATTCGAGAACGAGCGGCCTACCGCCCAGTTCCATGCGAAACTCGGTTACCATGGTGATCATACTTTAACCTCCATTTATGTTGTTCTAGGCTTTACAATAGTATAGCCCTTACTCTAGTTATTCAGTTAGTTACAAAAAAAGCGGGGGGGCTGCCCGCTTCTTATTTATCGGCGCAACCCGAGTTCTTCAATGAGGGTACGGTAGCGCTCAATATCTTTTTTCATCAGATAATTCAAGAGTCCCCCCCTTCTCTGCCCGATCATTTTATACAGCCCGCGGCGCGAATGATGATCATTTTTATGCACCTTAAGATGCTCAGTAAGTTCTTGGATCCTCTTGGTCACTAAGGCAATCTGCACCTCGGGTGAGCCCGTATCGTTTTCATGCCTGCTGAACTGATCAATAATTTTTGTTTTTGCGTCGTGCGTAATCAAAACAGCACCTCCAAAATTTTGTAAAACTCCGCTTCCCAAGAAAAACGCCGGAGATGCGCTTTTCCTAGTAAAGGGTTTCCAATAGCTATCGTAACACAATTCGCCCTTCTTGGCAATGAAATCCGCCCAAGAGCCGCCTGGCGGCTGAGATGTCCGCGCCGATCTGTTTTGTAATTCCGCGGGAGAATCATATTTACAGATGCCCCCCGCAGGCGCTGCAGGAACTGAATTTCCAACTCTCGGTGGTAAAGATCCCCCCCGTCGAAATCCAAGATATAGGCTTCGATTGTCTGCACCCGGCCCGCAAAGGTGGGGGTTTTTACCGATGGAGGCCACCGCGGGGACTCCCAGGTTGTTTTCAAGAATGCACCAAGTGAGATAGACCCTTCCGCGGGTAGAAGCAGCAGCGGGTTGATTTCCAAATTGGCGGTGGGAAAACCCAAGAGCCTGCCTCGGCCCTCACCGTACACTACCTTTCCCAAATAGGCCGGATAATGGCCCAGATAGCGGGATGCTTGCTCTAGTTTCCGGCGGCAATGAGGCGGCGTATGGCGGTGCTGCTGATTGTTTCGCCTGCACAGCCCGTGACGGGGGCCCACTTCGCTGACTTCGTAGCCGTAGCGAGCACCCATCTTCTTTAGATAGGCACCGTCACCTTCGCGCCCGCGGCCGAAGCGAAAATTAAAGCCGCAGACTACGTGCCTTGCCGCCAGCTGTTTTACTAAGAACTCGGTTATAAAATCTTCCGCCGCAAGGGTGGCAAGTTCCTGATTAAAAGGCAGCCAGGCTATTTCCTCTATGCCGTGGGCCAAGATTTTGTCTACTTTGGCCGGGAAGGATGTGAGCAGGGCGAAACGGCCACGAAAATACTGTTCGGGCGGCACGTCAAAGGTGAACACACAGCTTGTTCCCTGTGTGGGGGGCGCCGCTTACGCGTCTCTTCCAGCAAGCGCTGATGACCCCCGGTGCACACCATCAAACGTGCCTAAAGCTATGCTGCGCGCCTTGGAATTGTTGTGGTTGATCCAGTTTATCTTCAGTTTTCATTCCCCGCAAAACCCGGAAGGTTGACATATTAATTGGTCCGTCTTTTTATTTCCGCCAAGGCCAGCATTTCACCTTCAACGCTCAGCAAGACTACCCGCTCACCGATGGCCAGAGGCCCGGGGACATCAACGAGGTGTTCGGGTAAGATAAAGTTTCCGTGTTTGAGGCGTTCTTCCACGAGGGGGTGTACCTTTACCTTCACCCACTCCGCCAGCCCCCCGCTTCCGGGGGTAATAGAAAGCTGAAATCGCCCTTATCCACATAATCTTCAATTTCTTCTACAGTGCAGGCCTGTGCTGACGAAAAAGGGCCGCTTTGGGTGCGGGTTAAAAAGACAGATGGGCGGGTACGCCTAATTCGGCGCCCATGTCATGGCATAAAGTACGTATATATGTACCCTTTGAACAGGCAATGCGCAATAAAATTCTGGTGCCGAAACCCAGTTTGGACTGGTCCTCACTCCAAATGCGCTCAATGTTAATCGAATACACATGAACCCTGCGCTCGGGGCGGGACACCGTGATTCCCCCCCGGCGCGCCAGCTCGTACAGGCGTTTGCCCCCCCAACGCGTACCGCGGAAGCCATGGGCGGGACTTGTTCAATCTCGCCTTGGAAAGAAGCCAGCACATCCGCCAGCCGCCAGGGCGTGACGGCAAACTCCGTGTTCATTTCTACAGTGGCGCCCCCGCCGTCTTGGGTTGTGGTGGAAATACCCAGCGTCAGTTCTGCTAGGTAAACTTTATCGTGTTCTGTTAAGTATTGGGAAAGCCTAGTGGCCTTACCAACGACTAAGGGCAGCACACCGCTTGCTCCCGGATCTAGTGTGCCGGTATGGCCGATCTGTTTCATCTTCAGCTGCCGCCTCAAAAGGCAACTGCCTGATGTGAGCTCATGCCCGGGGGCTTGAGTAGGTTAACTATGCCGTCCATTTACCTCACCTGTCAATAAGTATTGGGCGGCCGTTTCTACAACCGCTTCGGTAATTTCCCCCCCCAGATCTCCGGCCACGGTGGCCCCCCCGGAGGCCAGGCGGTGCCCGCCGCCGCCGAAACGGCGCGCTAAGGCGCCGACATCCGCTTCTTTGGCGCGAAATCCGATGCGGATCTCGCCCGCGCTTGTTTCCCGAAACACTATGGCAATTTCAGCAGTATCAACGGAGCGGATATGGTCAATCAAATAATCATGCCGGTCGGGGATCCACGCCGAATTGCCCGTAATCGGCTAAGCTGACTGAGACCCAAACAAGCCTTTCATCTAAGGCTGTCTTCAACTTGTTAAGAGAGTGCCCCAAAAACCTAAGATAATTGAGCGGGTGGGACGAAAATATCTCTCCGGCCAAAACAGCCGGTTCAAGGCCGAAACTCAAAAGTTCAGCTGCTATGGCCAGCACCTCGCTTGTGGTGTTGGCGTGGCGAAATCCTCCCGTATCCCTAAATACCTCCGTATAAACGGTTGCAATCTGCGGTGTAAGCGGAATGGATAGCTGCCGAAGCAGCCGATAGACAATGACGCAGGTTGCGGCCTCCTCGTGGTCCACATAGACAATATCGCCCCCCCTGCCGCGCCCGCGCCGGTGGTGATCGATGTTTACCAGCCGTTTGGCTGCCAGGACACCCTGGGCAAGCCTGCCGGTGCGCTTAGGTTCGCAATCCAAAACGATAACACAGCTTTCCCCGGGGGGGTGAAACCCGTCCGGGATGTACTCGATTAACTCAAGGCCGGGCCAGCTTAAATTGTCCAAGGGAGGATCGCCGCTGACCAGCCTGCATTTTTTTCCCAAACGGCGCAGGCCGAAATACAGCCCCCAGCATAGAGCCGAGGCTGTCGTGGTCCGGCCGTTCGTGGCCCACCAGAACATAATCATCGTTGTTCTGCAAATAGCTTGCCAGCTCAAAAAGGGTGTTCATTCCTCTTTTTGGTCCTCATCTTCTCCGCTTTGCAGCGATTTTAAAAGCGCATTCATTTTTGCACCATGCTCCAAGGATGGGTCGAAATGAAAGCTGATTTCAGGCGTATGCCTGACCCGAATCCTTTTGGCAAGTTCGGTGCGGATAAAGCCCTTGGCCCTGTTTAGGCCTTCCAGCGTTCTTTCCCTTTCCTGTTCTGAGCCCAGCATACTGAAATAAATCTTGGCGAACGATAAATCCCGGGATACATCTACATCGGTAATGCTCAGCATGCCCAAGCGGGGGGGATCCTTAACTTCAGTCGCAACAATAGAACTCACTTCGCGCTTTATCTCCTCGCCGACTCTTACATGCCGACTAGTCATTTCTATCACTCCTAAAGGTTCGTTCTATTCTAACCATGGCAAAGGCTTCAATGACGTCTCCTTCTTTCACATCGTTAAAGCGTTCGATGCCGATGCCGCACTCATATCCTTGGGTTACCTCACGTACATCATCTTTAAAGCGCCTCAGGGAAGAAATCTTGCCCTCGTGGACAATGACGTTATCGCGCAGTAGGCGCACTTCGGCTACGCGAGTAACCTTGCCCTCCACTATATAGCAGCCGGCCACCACTGCGCCGGGGGGGACCTTAAATGTCTGGCGCACTTGGGCACGGCCCAAAATTTGCTCTTTAAATTCAGGGTCGAGCAATCCGGCCATGGCTGCCCTCACATCGTCTAAGAGATTATAAATGATGCGGTAGACGCGAATATCAACCCCCCCATCGCGCTCTGCCGCCTTGCGGGCGTTTGGTTCGGGCCGTACGTTAAAGCCGATTATGATCGCGTTGGAGGCCGCCGCCAACAAAACGTCCGACTCGGATACGGCTCCTACCGCCTGATGGATGATGTTGACCTTTACTTCATCGGTGGACAGCTTTTCCAAAGAAGAGCGGACCGCTTCGGCCGAACCCTGCACATCAGCTTTGATTACTAAATTAAGTTCCTTGACTTCCCCCTTCTTGAATCTTCTGGAATAGATCGTCTAGAGTGACCCGGCTGAATCTGCTTAATTCGCGTTCGCGCTGTTTCTCGCGCTGAATGGCCGCGACTTGGCGCGCGGTTTGTTCATCCTTAACAACCACAAATGGATCACCTGCCGCAGGTACACCCGCAATGCCCAACACTTCCACCGGTGTGGACGGCCCGGCCTCCTGAATATTTTGGCCTTGATCGTTAATCAGGGCCCGCACTTTGCCGCATTCGTTGCCCACTGCAAAAGCATCTCCGATCCGAAGGGTACCGGAAGAAATTAGCACGGTTGCTACTGACCCCCCCGCCCCCGATCGAGCTGTGCCTCGATGACGGTACCGCGCGCCGGGCAATCGGGATTGGCCTTAAGATCCTCCACTTCCGCGACCAAAGGATCATCTCCAACAGCTCATCTATACCCTCCGCCCGCAGCGCCGAAACGTCCACAGCAATAGTGTCCCCCCGCCCCCCCATTCTTCAACTACTAAACCGTGTTCCGTCAGTTCCTGCTTGACCCGTTCGGGGGGTTGGCCGCTTGCAGGTCTATTTTGTTGATGGCGACTATAATGGGCACGCCGGCGGCTTTAGCATGATTGATTGCTTCCACCGTCTGAGGCATGACCCCCGTCATTGGCGGCCACAACGAGTACCGCCACGTCCGTTACCCCCCGCCCCCCTAGATCGCATGGCGGTAAACGCTTCATGGCCGGGGGTATCAAGAAATGTAATCGGATGGTCTTTATAAACAATCTGATAAGCGCCGATATGCTGCGTGATGCCGCCCGCTTCGGTAGCGGTCACCTTGGTCTCGCGTATGGAGTCTAAAGAGTGGTCTTACCGTGATCAACATGCCCCCCATGATCGTCACAACGGGAGGCCTGGTGATTTGGGCGCTGGGATCTTCACAGACGTCGGCGAAGATCTCCTCGGCCAAATCCAACTCTGATTTCGTCTCCACATTGAATTCAGCAGCGATGATTGTGGCAATATCGAAATCAACGGTCTGGCTTAATGACGCCATGACACCGATTTTCATAAGCCGTTTTATCACTTCCGCCCCCCGCCCACTTCCAGCTTTTGGGCCAAATCCTGCACGGAAATGTTCTCCGGTAAAGAGATCACCTTGGCAGGTGCCTCTTTTTTTGGCCGCGGGCTTTGCGGGCTGGGTTGCCCTTTGTTTTTTTTGGGCCGTTTCTGCGTTACCGGCAGATCTTCCCGCTCTTTAACGCCTCGTTTTTAATCTTTCTACCTTGGGTTGATCGGCCGGTTCCTCCTTCGGCGCGGCGAAGTGATCACGGATCATCTCCGCAATGTCCCCCCCTCAATACTGCTCATGTGGCTGGAGACGTCAGCGCCAGATCATTTAAAAACGTTATTAGCACCTTGCTTTCTAAATCGAGTTCTTTTGCCAACTCGTAAATTCTTATTTTCTTCATCAGCATCACTCCTTGTTATTCTCCTGCACTGACCCCCCCTCAATTTGAGTCTGAATTACGTTGGCAAAATTTCGATCCAGAATACCGACGACAGCCCGTGGCGATTTTCCGATGGCGTGGCCTAACAGGCTCTTTTCACCAAATATTTCGTACTCTGCGCCATGTCTTCGGGCCAGTGACATAAATCTGCTGCGCGTGTTGTCAGAGGCATCAACTGCAATAAGGACTAAGTGCACCTTTCGCCGCGCGAGGCTTCCCCCCCGACAGCTTGTTCCCCCCCGGAGGCAATTCGCCCGGCGCGCTGGGCTAAACCCAAATAATTATAGATCTTGTTCATGTAAAACCCTTTTGATTTCTTCTATGATCTCGGCGCGAATTTCCGTGCCCAAAGCCCGCTCCAGCTGCCGGCCCTTGGCCGCCAAATGGAGGCAGCCCGTATTGCGGCACAGATATGCGCCGCGCCCCCCCGATCGTTTACCGGTTAAATCCAATTCAACTTTTCCCTCCGGGACGCGCACAACGCGCATTAAATCCTTTTTGGGAAAGGAAGCGCGGCAGCCAACACAAGTGCGCATGGGGACATGTCGCCTCCGCATGAAAGATCACCTATTTCTCATCATCGAATTTAAAATCTATCGAATCAAGCTGGGAAAGATCCGTAATGACCTTCTCTTTCTTCTTCTTCGCCTTCTCCGGTTCCTGCTTTTCCCGGGGAGTATCTTCCCCCCCTTCTTCATCTAGGCTTTCTATATCTAGAGTACCGAATCGTTCCTGCCAGCTCTTGCGTTTCATCACATTGGTCAGGCTCGCCAGTTCCTCCTCACTGATCTCCGCAACGGCCGGTTTTTCGGCCTCGACCGCATGTTTTTCCGCCTCGGCTTCTTTTATCTTTGCCGCTTCCGCTTCCGCTTCAGCTTGTGCTTTGGCTTCAGCAAGATCTAAGGCGGCAAAGAATTCCTCTGCCTGTTCTTCATCCTTAATATCGATGCGCCAGCCGGTTAAACGCGCCGCTAAACGGGCGTTCTGGCCTTCCTTGCCTATGGCCAAAGAAAGCTGGTCATTGGGCACGACAGTATGGGCCACCTTTTCGCTTTCGTCTAGGCGCACATAAAGAACCTTGGCCGGGCTGAGGGCATTTTTGATAAATTCCTCCAAATTGGGGGGGACCCATTCGATAATATCAATTTTTTTCATCGCCCAATTCGGCCACAACAGCCTGCACCCTCGAGCCCCTAGCACCAACGCAGGCGCCCACCGGGTCAATATCGGGGGGGTCTCTGCTGTAAACCGCGACTTTAGAACGATTGCCCGCTTCCCGGGCGACCGCCTTAATCTCTACCTCCCCGCTTTGGACCTCGGGTACTTCTAGTTCGAAAAGGGCCCGCAGTAATCCGGGGGGGTGAGTGCGGCTGAGAAATATTTGGGGCCCCCGGCTGCTCTGCCTCACTTCATTGATATAAAACGCAATTTCATATGCTGGCTGTAATGCTCATTAGGGATCTGCTCGCTTAAAGGCACGACAGCCTCCACATCCCCCCAAATCGACGATGAGCTGGCGGCGATCAGGCCTCTGCACCGTGCCCATAACCACATCGCCTTCGCGATTGGAGTAAACATCGTAGACTATGGAACGTTCGGCCTCCCTAATTTTCTGAATCACGACTTGTTTGGCGGTTTGGGCGGCGATTCTGCCGAAATCTGCCGGGGGGTCACTTCCTGTTCCACTATGTGGCCCACTTCGTAACTGCGATCAAGCGCTAAAGCGTCTTCCAGTGAAATCTCCAGAGTCTCATCTTGGACCTCGGGTACGACAACCCGCCTAGAATAGACCCCCCATCTTGCCCGATTTGGGATCAAGTTCTACCCGGACGCCCGAAGACGAAGTGGCCCCCGTAATTCTTTTTTATAAGCTGAAACGATGGCCGTCTCAATGGCCTCTAATAGTATTTCCGCCGAAATACCCCCCGTTCCTTTTCCAATTCGCTTAAAGCACTGATTAACTCCAGATTTCATTTTTAGACCTCCACCCTCAAAAATCCGGGGGGGCCAAATTGGCCTTGGCTATCAGCTGTAAGGGGATTTCAATAGTTTCCCCCCCTTCAAAGTCCATTAATACTTTTTCCCCCCCTTGTAGGCCCTGCAAAACACCTTGA
>JMBX01000435.1_pt1 | contig 10547 bp, 17 predicted proteins | sample 616521 | NCBI WGS metagenome assembly JMBX01 (sample SAMN02727906, study PRJNA239997) | anaerobic digester metagenome | biome: anaerobic digester; isolation source: mesophilic anaerobic digester inoculated with municipal waste water sludge... | place: Germany: Bielefeld University, CeBiTec ...
CTCGTCTAGCACTACTTCTCTGTAAACTCGCTCCGTTTCTTTCACTAAATAGCTGAACGCTTCTTCAATCGTTTCATTAGCGATGGTTACCTTTTGAATTGCGTTGCGTATGGCAGCGTCCATCTGTGCAAGCGCTTCAAAGGGATAAGGAATTGCTGATTTGAGCGATGTTAAGGGCGCTTCTAGGAGCGGTTCATAATCTAGAAGCAGTTCGTCTTCAAGTAGTGCAACTCTGCTTGGCAGTTCACCCGTTTCGATTGTCCATTCTCTTTGCGCTTCGTGGGAGGTGAGAAACTCAATCCAGCGCGCGGCCAGTTCTGTGTCTTTTGCACCGGAACTGGTAACATAAGCCCAGTTAGTCATAACATTTGTCTTAGGCCCGCCCCCCCTTCCTTAGCTGGTACTTCAGCTATGCCAATGGGCAGATCGGGATGGGTGTTGCGGAAACTACCGAGCATGGCCGGGTGGGCGTAGACCATCCCTAGTTCGCCTTCTCTAAATGCGGTCCAGCGGGAGCCAAAGTCCGGATCTTCCACTCCATATTCCGCGATCCAATCTACCGCGAATTTGAAGCCTTCCAGCCCTAAGGGATTATCGAACAGTATTTCGCCGTCTTCGCCCTGGAACTCAGTACCGGTTTGGCCCATGAGCGTCCAAATAACCGGCCCGTAGTTGCCGTGGGCTAGGCCCATGCGGTACATAATTCCGTCTTCTATGTCCGTAATAAGTAAGGCGGTTTCGATTAGTTCTTCCCAAGTCTCAGGTACTTTTTCTATCCCCCCCAGTTCAGCGAAAATCTCAGTATTGTAGAAAAGTACTATCGTTTGCACGTCAGTTGGCAGCCCGTAAAATTTGCCATCGTGGAGTAGGTAGCCGTAGGCGCCCGGGACGAATTCTTCCGCAGCCAATTCGTGATCAATTTGCAATTCTTGAATGACACCGTAGTCTTTATATTTAGGAACGTCACCTGCCCGCAGTTGGAAGACATCGGGGGGGCCGGAACCTGCGGCAATGGCAGGTAGAAGCTTAGTGTAGTAATCGGAAAGTGGGATACTTTCAAACTCAATTTTGACTCCCGGATTTTGAGCTTCGAATTCTTGCGCAAACCTCTCAATCATCTCATTGCGGGCGGGAGAATGGTGTTGCCAATGGATAATTGTTGTTTCGGCCAAAGCAAGGCCCCACCGTTAAACCATTACAAACGCAACGACCAGAACTAGAACCCGTTTGGGCAATTTCATTAATTTTGGCCTCCTTTAACTTTGTACGTCTTACCTAGGCAAAAGATTACTGTTTAAAGCAAGCAAGTTTTGGTTATCCGCCTCCTTTACTCTTAAATTGGTCTGGTTTCAAAGGATACTTGGTTGTGCACTTTGTTTGTAAGCTTTATTTTGTCGGGGTATAAAGTGGGGAACATATTAATAAAATAGTAGCATTGTTACGTTATCTTAACACAAATTGGCATTGAAGGCAAGCGCTTTTTTTTGCCCACGAGGGTTGTCATAATGCGTATGTGGTAAGTTGACAGCGGTATTTTGAGGAGTTATAATCAATATATATTCTAAACAAAGTGGATGACCACTTTATACGGTTGACAAACAAACTTTGGGAAATGGAGGGGGGGTCAGTATGATCAAGGCAGGAGTGATCGGTGCAGGTTCCATGGGCAGAGCCCATACAGCGGCCTACGCCAGATTGCAAAATGCCCAAGTGGCAGCAATTTGTGATATTAGGCGGGAAAAGCCGCCCACCTAGCCGGGCCGGGGGGTAAAGGTGGCAACCGATTATCGGGAGTTATTAAGGGATCCGGAAATCGATGTTGTGAACGTTTGCCTTCCCACCTATCTCCACAAGGAAGCAGTTTTGGCCGCGGCCGCGGCTGGGAAGCATGTTTTTTTTGCGAGAAGCCGGTTGCCCTTACTCTAGAGGATGCCCGGGAGATGGTTGCGGCCTGTGAAAAGGCCGGCGTAAAATTCGGGGGGGTGGGCCATGTTGTTCGTTTTTTTTCCGGATTATTACCGAGTGAAGGAAGTTATTGCAAGCGGGGAAAATCGGTGTGCCCAAGGTAGTGCGAACGAGCCGAGGGGGGGGACCTTTCCCATCTGGTCGCCGGACAAATGGTACGGCGATTATTCAAAAGCGGTGGGCCTATCGTAGATTTGATCATTCATGATTTTGATTTCTTGCTCTGGCTATTTGGGCCTGTGAAGCGAGTTTTCGCCAAATCGGTGCTCAATCATAATAATTTTGATCATGCTTTAGTGACGCTCAGGTTTGAAAACGGCCTTATCGCCCATGTTGAAGGCAGCTGGTCTCAACCTGAAGGGACGCCTTTTTCCACTTCTTATGAAATCGCGGGCACGAAAGGCTTGTATGAGTACAAAAAAAGATCGGGGTTTACCGGTTTCGCTCCGGACTGGACCCAACGGCGATGGCCCGCGGTTTGTCAACGAAAGCCCCCTGGCCTTGGAGCCCTATGCCGCCCAATTAAAGGGGGGGTTTGTTGAGGCGGTAATTAAAGGCGGACCTGTACCAGTATCTGGTGAGGAAGCGATTCGCGCTTTGGAAGTATCCTTAGCTGCGCGCCAATCAGCCGAAACAGGCGAAGTGGTGTGGATAGGAGGTAAAGCAAATGATTAAAGTCGGTTTAATTAGCTTGGCTCATATGCACGGCCTAAGTTACGGGCGTGCGCTAAAGCGCCTTGAGCATGTTGAATTTACCGGGATTTATGATCGGGACCGAGAACGCAGAGAAAATATTCGCGTGAATTCGGGGGGGTTATGAGTTTTGATACTTTAGACCAGCTTTTGGCCCAGGTTGATGCGGTGATTATTTGCTCCGAAAACGCTCTGCACTGTAAATATACCTTGGCAGCGGCCCGGCTGGCAAACATGTAATGTGTGAGAAACCCCCCCTAGCAACCACTTTGGCCGATGCCCACGAAATGGTGCGCGTCTGCCAGGAGCACAATGTTATCCTGCAAACCGCTTTTCCCATTCGTTTCTCTACGCCTGTGGTGAGGGGCAAGGAAATCATTGATAGTGGAGCCTTGGGCGAGATTGTGGCCATCAACGGCACCAATCACGGCAGGATGCCCCCGGGTTGGTTCCTGGATCCGGAATTAGCCGGTGGTGGGGGGGCTGTTTTTGACCACACCGTGCACGTTACCGATATTATGCGCTGGTATTTGGGAAGCGAGGTTCGCGAAGTGTATGCGGAAATCGATAGCGCGCTCCACGAAGGTATTGAAATAGATGACATGGGTATGCTCACCATGGAATTTGAAGATGGCACCATCGCCACTCTGGATCCCAGCTGGTCTAGGCCGCAAACCTTCCCAACCTGGGGGGTGACGTCACCCTAAAGTGGTGGGGGGGACTAAGGGAACCTTAATGGTTGATGCTTTTGCGCAGATGGGTGAGGTGTTTTCAGATGAACTTGGGCGCAGCCAGTATTTCTTCTGGGGGGGTGATGATGCGGACTATTTCTTGGTCCAGGATTTGTAGCCTGCATTAGGGAAGGGAAGGAACCGAGGGCTAGCGGTATGGATGGACTACGGGCTACTGAGGTTGCCCTAGGCGCCTACCAAGCGGCTCGCGACCAAAACCCGTTGTTCTGCGCTAATAGTGATAAACATAAATGACGCACCGCTCACTTTGGTGGGGGTGCGTCCTTGGTTTTGGCCTATTCCAAAGCGACTAGGCTTGAACAGTCATGACTTCAGCGTAATCTAAAAACTCCGAGAAAATTAGGGTGCCTGCGCCCACCAGCTTGACCCGCCCTTTTAGTTTACTAGGGATAATTATGGCGCTTCTTTCCTTGTGATATGGCAAGACGCGCTCTTGCACACTACTGCGGACTTGTTCTATGGCAATGGGATGAAAGGCCTCAATAAGGGACCCACCTAGAATGATCGCGGCAGGATCAAACATATTTATCAAATTGGCGATGCCTAGGGCCAAGTAATCCATGCTGGTCTGAATTATGCCCAGTGCGATGGCATCTCCGGCCCGGGCGGCTCCATGATCGCCTCTTTAGTTACTTGATAAGGCGAACCTTGGCAGTAATCCGTTATCTTTGTTTCTGTCCCAATGGAAAGCAGGTGAATAGCCCGGCCCAGTAACGCCGGTTCCCCCCCGGCCATGACCCCCCCAAGGCACCCTTTATTTCCGCATTTGCACGGCAAACCGCTGGGTTCCACCGTTGTGTGGCCGAATTCGCCGGCATTGCCGGTGGCCCCCCCGGTAGATGCGATTATCGAGAATTATGCCAGCGCCAATGCCTGTTTCCACCGAAATATAGATTAGATTGCTGATTTGTTTGCCGGCACCCATTATTTTCTCGCCCAGCGCAGCCCCCCCATTCATGTCGTTGTCGATGCGAATGGGCAGTGAGAAGTGTTCTGCCAAGGTGCTGTAGAGTGGAACATCGGAAAAACCCAAACTGGAGGAATAGAGGATATTTTGCCTAGCTTTATCCAATAAACCCGGTGTGGTCACGCCTATGCCCAAAATCTCATTTGTTTCCCTTGTTTTCGCCAGAAGTTGCTTGAGATGAACTACGATGCCCTCCAAGAAGGCCTCTTTAGTGCTCAGATCCGGCGTGTAGTTTATGGATTCTAGAGTACTGCCGTTTAAGTCGAGCTGTGCGATGGTGGTTCTATGTACGCCAATATCTACGCCCACCGCAGAGCGGGCGGAGGGTTCGAATTTCAATAGGATGGGGCGGCGGCCTCCGCTAGATTCCCCCCCTGTACCCACTTCCTTAACTAGGCCTTCATCCAGCAAATGTTCTACCAAAACGGAGACGGTGGTAGGGCTTAGTTTCGTTGTTTTTACTAACTCTGCCCGGGAGATGGGCCCCCTTGGTCCGAATGTGTTTGAGCAGTGTACCTATATTCAACTGCTTAATTGAGCTAGGTCCTAAATTTCTTTGCATGTTCAATATTTCCAACTCCCTACCAAAGAATCTTTTTTTGGGTCTCGGTGCGGTAACTTTATTTGCGGTCAAAATAGAGTTAGGCGCCAAACATGTTAGGCGAATGTAAGGCAAAGGTTGACAAATACTTTATCCGCTGATAAAATTAAGTATGAGAAGTGCGTAAACCCTAATGAAACCACGTTGTTTATCCTTTTGTGCTGACCTGGTTGTACTAATTCTGTAAGGTACAAGAAAACCCTCTTTATTTGAAACTCAAATTAAGTAGGCTTGGTAAATAATAAATATCTAAGGTGGTGGTGCAGCAAAAAGATGGTCGTTGGCTCAACAATAAACAAACATGGAGGGAAAGAGTTGAAAAATACAGGTTGATCGTGCTTTTAGTAGTTCTGATGGTGCTCAGCTCGCTACCGGTGTTTGCCGGCGAATGGAGCGAACCGCAGCTGTGGCAGCACACCACTACCGATGTAGTAAGAATGCCCTGGCTGACGCCTGACAACACTCTCTATTTGTCTTTCGCTACGACATCTATCAGTCCAACTGGACAGGGGGAAGAATGGACTGAACCAGTCTCCGTTCCGGGCCCAATCAACACCAATAACAATGAAATCAGCCCGGTTGTTGTCCAAAACGGGACAGTTATGTATTTCGCCCGTTACCAAGAGACCACGGACTATGATTTTTATCGTTCTGAATGGGACGAAGCCAAGGGCCAATGGGGCAAACCGGAACGGGTGGGTCCCTGGAATACGCCCGAACAGGAGTGGGGGCCTATGGGTAAGTGAAAATGATGATCTTGCTTATCTGGGCAGCCGCGGTACATATGGAGGTATTACGCCTTTAGGCGGCCGAGATCTCTGGGTATCGAAGCGGGATGGGGGGGACGGTAATTGGACAATCCCGGTGAATGTAGGCAAGCCGTTGAATACTGAACATCATGAGTGGTCGCCATTTGTGGATCGAGAGGGAAAAATCTATTTCGATTCGAACCGCTCCGGCGGCAAAGGCGATTACAGTATCTGGGTGGCTTCTGATGCGCATAGCGAACCGGCTCTCTTCGAGCTGATAGATAGTGAAGGTGATGAGCGTGAAATCGCCATGAACGATACGTTCTTGGTGTTTTCGGCTCAAAAGAGGCCGGGCAATCTCGGCGGTTACGACCTCTGGATTTCGGTGAAACAGGACTTGGAGGAAAAAAGCGCTTCCGCCGGGCCACCGGCTGATCCAAAAGCACCCTCTGCCCTAGCGGCCTTGGGCTCCGGCCTAACGGTGGACTACACACTGGAAGGGCACATTACACTATCCTTTGATGACGGTGATAACCTAGGCTCCGTAAACTACAAACCCATGATGTTTGGTGCGGTCATTGTCAAAGGAGAACCGGTGAAGGGACTAAATACCTATCTCCGCATGCGCCACCGCAACTATACCACAGGCACCACAGATGAAGGTAATCTAATTTGGGTGGACAAATACATGGTTTCCGCAGATATACTGGGGGTGACTTCTAGGGTTTTCTGGAATGATGCAGTAAAGGCTTATAAATCACCCTTTAACATTGTGGATCCGGCAACGATTAAAGCCAATGTGAATACGCCGGATGGTGCGGTTAACGGTTTAGATTTTACCGCGAAGGACCTTTATGGTTTCGATTTTTACGGCTTCTACGTACCCCCCCAATATCGCCGTCTTGTGGCTGGGCACCAATTCTTGCAGGGCCGAGCCATGCGGGATTTGCGGGGCTACGAAGCGAGCTTTAGTTACGAATACCCCTTTGATTTCACCATTTCTCGCAGTGAGGTTAATATTGGCAGGACCCACAAGGCAACTGCCTATAACACCCAGTGGGCTGTGTGGGGGGATTGGAATTTGAACCCATCGAAAATTTGGAATTTGGGGGGGTTCATAGGGCGCAAATGCAGGTTAAGGATCCTTCCAAGGGCCTCTGGGACGAGAAGGCGGGGGTCGCCTATTATGCAACTGCCGGTTACGCTCTTCGGGATGGGACCTATACCTTAGGTTATAAAACAGCGGATGAAAGATTCGCTTCGCCCTACTGGGAAGTGGACTTGGGTAAGGTACTGGATAGATTCCCGACAAACAGTAAAGGATTGGAGTTTGGCGTCACTTATAAACTCCTGGATGGCTTAACGGTAGGCTATTCGGGCGATTTCATCAACATTGAGGAAGGAAAAACGAAACAGAACAAAAACACATTTAAGCTGGATGCGGTTTACGCCGATTTTACCGCGGCTGCCAAACTGGAATTCGGCAGTAGAGCTGTAACGGCCGGTGGTGGCGCTGTAGTTACTGCCTCCGCAAGCGAGGTTGACTTGAAAACCACCTATGTCCCCTATGATATTACCGGTGGCATCCTGCTGAATACCACTGCCAGCGATGCGCCTGGTTTTGAAGCTAAGCGTGAGGCGCTCTATAGTTTGGAAGCGGCGACTTTCGAGAATGTTTTAGCGAAAGTCCATTACAGGAATATTGATAAAATCCTCCGGGGGGGTGAACTGCAGTATAAGGTGACCCCCCCAGATACAACAGTGACAGCCATGTATAAAACCAAACACGTTGATCCAGAATCTAATGAAAAACCTACCCACCGCTTCATTAAACTGGAAAAAATCTTTAACGCCAGCAATAAGATTACAATCTCCTATGGCGTTGACGACGTGGTCGGTGGCAGAATGGTAATTGATAAAGGCTGGGGGGGGCGAACCGCCTAAGTCACACAACTATCTGAAGATCGCCTTTAATACCAAATTCTAGTTAAGAGATAAGTATTGCGATGGAGGAAGGCTATGTTGCTGTAGCCTTCCTTTTCTCAATAGCCGGGTTTTCCTAGGGAGGGATAAAAGATAATGAGATGCAAAGTACTGATTCTTGGTTTAGCTTTGCTTCTGCTGACCGGCTGCATAGGCGGAGGAGCCGACACTAATACTTTGACTATAGAAATTGAAGGGGGGGAAGGCCGAGTTGTTGGCGCTAGCAGGCGGTATACCCCCCCCGGCAGCATCGCTACTTTTCGGGTGATCCCGGCCCAAGGCTATGTTTTTAGCGGTTGGGATGGAGACACTGGGGGGGTTAGTCGGTTCTTTACGGGAAGGATTTGAATTGGTAATGGACAAGAGCCATAGTTTGACTGCGGTCTTTTCGGAGGCTGCCCAGTCCACAACTTTGACAATTCTCTATTGGAACATTCAGCACGGGAAGGGCAATGATGGGGGGGTGGTGAATTTGGAGCGCACCGCCCGGGAAATCGTTGCTTCCGGAGCAGATATTGTTGTCCTCAGCGAACTTGATCGCAACCGCCAGCGATCTGGGCGGCAGGATCAGATTGCGGAACTCCAGAGGTTAACTGAATTTCCCCCCCATGCGGTTTTTCATTCCGCAACTTCTGGATATGAATTTGGCAGCGGGTTGTGGTATTACGGAAACGGGGGGGTTTTAAGCAAGTTTCCTGTTGTGGCGGACCAGGGATATCCACTGCCGAACCCGGAACGGGGTGAAACTCGTAAAGTGGCGTCCGTTAGGCTGCAGGTGGGTATGGAACAAGTGGTGATCTACGGCACCCATTTGTCTGTCATAACAGAAGAAAGGCCCGCCCAAGTGGGGAAATTCTAGCTTTGGCCCGCGGTGAGGATGCCTCCGTGATTTTAGCGGGCGATCTTAACGCTAGGCCGGATAGTCCCGAGGTAGAGGAACTTGTGAACGAGTGTTTTTGGATACTTATCCAGAAATGAATACGGATCCGGGGTATACATATTTCGGCACTGCAACACCCGCTCGCATTGACTATGTTTTTGTTGAGAAATTCATGCAGGATCACTTAATCGATGTGCGGGTCATGGAAACTGAAGCGTCAGACCACTACGGGGGTTTTAGCCACTTTGCTCGTTCCCCCCCAGCGATAGCCTTGTTTTTACGTTAATAGCCCCCCCTTGCAGATAACTTATCCGCAAAGGGGCTATAGGATTTTATTGGCTTAAATTCCCAATAGCCGGCGCCAGTCCAATGTTGGTGCTTCCACTGCATCCTTGAGCACCTGCCCATCCATGTATTCCGGAATCTCCAGACCTAGAAGATGTAGGATTGTGGGGGGCGATGTCTACAGTGTTAGCCCTGCCGCGCACAAGCCCTTGGCGGATGCCCGCCCCCCCGCTGAGCAACAAGGTTGTATGTTCTGTTTCAGGTACCCCCCATGCATTCCGCCTCCCGCGCCGCTGGATAGGACGAAACCGGGCCTGGGCACGACAACGATGTCACCCACCGCATAAGGGTCCGCATTTCTAGCCCGTAAATCGCTGTCCGTAAGGATGTCTGTATTAGGAATGGCGTTAAGCAGAGCAAGTAGCTGCTCTAGGCGGGCGTCATCGAGGCGCCCCCTCGCGGATATATAAGAAGATTCCGCCGGCAGTGATGGCCACCAAATCGGTATTGCGGCGAATTTGAATATTGGAGGTAGCCACTGAAAATCCGGCCTGTTTCAAATCATCCAAAAGGTTGGGCGCAGTTTGCGGTAGCGAATTTTCAATCATGCTATGATCAGAGGCCACAATGATTGTAGTTTGATCGAATTTGCCCTGTTCTTTTAAATAGGCCATAATTTGGCCAATGTCCGAATCCGTCTTTTCCAGGACTTCCTTCATGTTATAGGGCCCCCCCGCCGGTGCCCTTCCGCATCCACATCCATGTCTAGATAGATTAAAAGATCGGGGTTATGAGTTTCGAAGGCTTTCATAAAGTTGTCCGGCCCATGTTTGGAATAGGCAATCGCTTTGCGCCCCCCCTCTAGGAGAAAGTGAGCCAGTTCCACCGTAACAAGGCCGTTGCTGTAGAGAATTTCCGGAAGGGTGGGGGGACCTGGATGTCCCGCAGCGGGCTTCTGAGTTGGTCCATGCTGCGATCATAGCGGCTGTTATTGGGAATGCCAGTCTTATTGGGATAGGCCCCGTTAAGATGGAGGTGTGGTTAGCTGTGGTGTTGGAGGGAAAAACGCCCCCGGGTTCTGGCGAACCAGACTCCATTGTTGGCTAGGCTGCGTAAATTGGGCAGATCGTACATGGCCATATAATCCGGACTGAAACTATCAAGAATAATCAACACTACATGATCCGCTAAGCGCGCCCCTTTGGCGGAGGCGGTCCCGGTGCAGAGGGCCAGGGCCACTAATACTACACTAAGTGTTAAGCTAAACAAAAAAAGCTGGTTCTGTTTTCATTTTGATACCCCTTTTCCGCAAACTTAGTCAATTACCCGTATAATGCTCATGGCTAAAGTTGACAATTTAGTACTGGATTGATAAAATAAATGTAAACAACCCCTTACAAATCCGTCAACTTAGTTTGCATTCTGGATAAAGTATTCGTTTTGGTTTGGTAAAACCCTGCAATACAGACTTAATTTGTACAGGGGGGGAATAACGGGAGGTTTAAGTTAATGAGAAAGAGCCTGATTTTATCTTTACTTGTAGTACTTCTTGCCAGCGGCGCGGTATTTGCAGCCGGATGGAGCGAGCCCATTCTCTGGGAAAAGAGCACAACTGATACTGACAGAATGCCTTGGTATGATCCGGACACTCAGACCTTGTACTTTACCCGTA